>Ga0081540_1000668_pt1 | contig 32289 bp, 39 predicted proteins | sample TabmetS2T1R1_FD_71024 | JGI IMG/M metagenome (GOLD analysis project Ga0081540, IMG submission 71024) | Tabebuia heterophylla rhizosphere microbial communities from the University of Puerto Rico - S2T1R1 | ecosystem: Host-associated > Plants > Roots > Rhizosphere ...
CCGCGGGACAGCCGCATCACCTGATGGATGGGCATGGTGCTGGTGCCCAGCACCACCATGAGGTCTACGGTGACTTTATCGAGAGTGGCCACTTCTGAACCGCCGTACCCGGACTAAATTGCCATGGAATTCCGATGCCTTTTCACCTGACCACGTTATGGTTAGCCAATGGTTAATGACCGCCAGAGCCTGGATTTGACGACGTTTGCGCCTCCCCCCGGGGCGCGCGCGGTCGAATGGCGCATCTCCGATTCTCCGGTCGAATACCCGGCCGCCGTGGCTGCGATGGAAGCGCGCGCCGCCGACATCGCTTCCGGCCAGGCCGGCGAACTGGTCTGGCTGCTGGAGCACCCCCCGCTCTACACATCAGGCACCAGCGGCAGGAACGAGGACCTACTCGACCCCCGCTTCCCCCTGTTTGCAACCGGCCGCGGCGGCCAGCTCACCTATCACGGCCCCGGCCAGCGCGTGGCCTATGTGATGCTCGACCTCAAAAGCCGCCGCCCCGACGTGCGCGCCTATGTGGCGGGGCTGGAGGAATGGATCATCCGCACGCTCGCCCATTTCAACGTGCGCGGCGAGCGGCGCGAGGACCGCGTCGGCGTCTGGGTCAAACGCCCCGACAAGGGCGAAGGCTATGAGGACAAGATCGCCGCGATCGGCGTGCGGCTGCGCCGCTGGATCTCCTTCCACGGCATCGCCATCAATGTCGAGCCGGACCTGTCGCACTTCTCCGCCATCGTGCCTTGCGGCGTGGTGGACCCACGCTATGGCGTGACCTCGCTGGTCGATCTCGGCCACCCCGTCACGATGGCCGATGTCGATGTAGCGCTGCGCCAGGCGTTTGCGGAGCTGTTTGGGCCGGTGCAGGCACGCCTGGCGGAAGCAACAGCCGGCTGATGCTTCACGCCGCAGCGTGCCGCGGCGGCACCTCCAGCTTGCCTGCGATGTAGCGCCGCTCCTGGCTCAGGCCGCCAAAGCCATAGGCGTCGGCCTTGACCTCGTCGACATGGAGATAGGTCTCTTCATGCAACGGGCCGAGCAATTCGCCCATGCGGGCAAACACCGCGGCGAGATAGGCGGCCTTCTCGTCCTTGGTGTTGGTGCCCTCGCTGACATGAATGTCGAGCCAGTAGCTGGCGAGCTTCTGCTCGGCGAGCGACTTGCCGCCGACAAACCAGTCCGCGGCTTCGGCCGATTTCACGATGATGGCAGTGACCTTCGGATCCTTGCGCAGGATCGAGGCCGTGAGTTCCGAGACGGCTGCGGCGATTTCGGACTTCAGCGAGCGCGTCTCGCGGGAGGTGGCATAGGTAACGGTGATCAGGGGCATGGTGGTCTCCTTGGCAAGCTCGCGCTGGTGGCGCGCCTCCCCTAGCTAGACCCGCAAGCATCATCTTGCTATCTTATCCATATCCATAACAGTGATAACGATCTGTGATGACAGAATGACCGCCCTGGATATCCCGACCGTGCAGGCCTTCCTGCTGGTCGCCGAACTCGAGAGTTTTACCCGTGCCGCCGAAGTGCTCGGCACCACACAGGCCGCGGTCAGCATGAAGCTGCAGCGGCTGGAGGCCGCCTTGCGCAAGCGGCTGGTCGAGCGCTCGCCGCGCGCGGTGCGCTTGACCTCCGACGGCACCGCATTCCTTGCCCCTGCCCGCGCGCTGATCGAGGCGCATGAGCGCGCGCTCGCGCCGGCCCGGCCGGTCATGCAGAAATTGTCGCTCGGCATCAGCGATCATGCCGCCGGGCCCGAGCTGGTGCCGCTGATGGAGCGCATCAACGCGGTGGCGCCGCAGCTCACGCTCTCCGTCACCATCGGCTTCTCGCGCGAAATCCTTGACGCCTACGACGCCGGCAAGCTCGACGCCGTCATCGTGCGACAGGAGGGCAGCCGGCGCGGCGGTGAAAGGCTCACCGAGGACGAATTTGGCTGGTTCGCAGCACCTCGCTTTAGCTGGCGTCGCGGCGAGACGCTCAGGCTTGCCGTCCTCGCGCCACCCTGCGGCGTACGCGCGCTGGCGTTGCGCGCGCTGGACAAGGCCGGCATCGCCTGGAGCGAGGCCTTCGTCGGCGGCGGCGTCACCGCGGTGGCGGCCGCGGCGCTGGCCGGGCTCGCGCTGGCGCCGATGGCGCGCCGGATCGCGCCGGCGGGCCTGGTCGACATGGGCCAGGCGCTCCGCCTGCCCCGGCTTGGAACCTCGAAAGTGATGCTGCATTCCAGGGTGAGCGATTCCGCCAGGCGGGCTGCCCTGCGAACGCTGTCGGCGACCTTCCGCAGCGCTATCGGCTAGCCGGCCGGAACGTGAAGACCGCAATTTTGTTCCCGCGGCCGGAACAAAATCGCCGTGCGGCGCGTTTTGGGGCGGTCCAGGCAGGGAACGGTATGGCAAAAAAAGACAAACAAAGAACACGCGATCTGTTCGAAAGTGAGCGTAATTTTCGCCTCCTCGTAGAAGGGGTGGCCGACTACGCGCTCTACATGCTGGACCCGACCGGGGTGATCACTAGCTGGAATATCGGCGGCCAGCGCATCAAGGGCTACAGCCCCGAGGAAATCCTCGGCCAGCATTTCTCCCGCTTCTACACCGAGAGCGACCGTGCCAATGGCAAGCCAAAGCGCGCGTTGCAGATCGCGCGCGACCAGGGCCGCTACGAGGAGGAAGGCTGGCGGGTGCGCAAGGACGGCACCTTCTTCTGGGCCAGTGTCATCATCGATCCCATCTATGAGGACGGCAGACTGGTCGGCTTTGCAAAAATCACCCGCGACATTACCGAGCGGCGCGAGGCCCAGCTCAAGCTTGAAGAGATGCAGAAGCATCTTGCGGAATCGCAAAAGCTCGATGCGCTCGGACAATTGACCGGCGGCGTCGCGCACGATTTCAACAATCTCCTGATGATCATCAGCGGCAGCATTCACACCCTGAAGAAAGGCGTCGGCGGCGATGCCCGGATGCATCGCGCGCTGGCGGCGATCGAAACAGCGACCAGGCGCGGCGCCGCATTGACCAGCCAGCTTCTCACTTTCGCGCGGCGCCAGAGCGTCAACCCGCATTCCATCGACGTCGGCGAACGCATCAACACGGTGCGCGAGGTGCTCGATACCGGCGTCGGCAGCGCCGTCAGGCTGGAATTCGACCTGCCCCATGCGGCCCTGCCGGTCACCGTCGATCCCACCGAATTCGAGACCGCGCTCGTCAACCTCGTCATCAACGCCCGCGACGCCATGCCCGCCGGCGGCACCATCACCGTCAGCGCGCGCGCCCACGACGGCGACGAGGAGACAGGCGGCCAGGACTATGTCGCCATCACCGTGAAAGACAGCGGCGACGGCATCGCGCCCGATGTGCTCGACAAGATCTTCGATCCCTTCTTTACCACCAAGCCGGTCGGCAAGGGCACCGGCCTAGGCCTGTCGCAGGTGCACGGCTTCGCGCACCAGGCCGGCGGCACCGTGAGGGTCAAAAGCGAACTCGGCAAGGGCACGGAGGTAACCATCCTGCTGCCGCGCGAGGCCACCGTCGCGCAAGCCGTTGAAACCGAAGCTGCCGAAGCCGGCGGCAGCGGCACCGTGCTGCTGGTGGAGGACAATCCCGATGTCGCCTCCGTCAGCATCAACCTGCTCGAGCAGCTCGGCTATACCGTGCGGCGGGTGGCCGATGCGGAGGCCGCATTGCGCGCGATCGAGCACGATGGCGTCGACCTCGTCTTCTCCGACATCGTGATGCCCGGCAAGATGGACGGGCTGGCGCTGGCCCACCGCCTGCGGGAGATCCATCCCCGCTTGCCGATCCTGCTCGCCACCGGCTATAGCGACGCCGCAGTGAACGTGCGCGGCGATTTCCCGATCCTGCGCAAGCCGTATGAGATCCACGAGCTCAGCCAGGCGATCGCCAAGCTGCCGCGATGAGGCAGGTGGGGTAGCCATGGATTCGACTGACAAGGCGTTCACCGGATCAATTGCGCAAATTTACGAACGCCTGCTGGTGCCGCTGATCTTCTTGCCTTACGCGCGCGACCTCGCCGCGCGAATTGCAAGAGCCCGCCCGCGCAAGCTTCTGGAGACTGCGGCCGGCACCGGCATCGTAACCCGGGAGCTCGCCGCGCAATTGCCCGCCGATATCGGCATCACCGCAACCGACCTCAACGAACCGATGCTGGCGCAGGCGAAGGCTGCCCTGCCCGACCCTCGCGTCGAATGGCGCCAGGCCGACGCGCTGGCGCTGCCGTTTGACGATGCGAGCTTCGACATCGTCGCCTGCCAGTTCGGCGTCATGTTCTTTCCCGATCGCGTCAAAGGGCATGCCGAGGCGCGGCGTGTGCTCACCCCCGGCGGCCGGCTGTTCTTCAACGTCTGGGACCGCATCGAGACCAGCGAATTCACCGATACTGTCGTGCAGTCGCTGGCGGAAACCTTTCCCGACGACCCACCGCGCTTCCTGGCGCGCACGCCGCACGGCTACCACGATCCGGATTTGATCCGCAGCGACCTGGAACGCGCCGGCTTCAGCGAGATCGCGATCGAAGCCGTCGATCACGTCAGCCGCGCACGCTTGCCGCGCGAGCCTGCGGTCGCATTCTGTCAGGGAACGCCGATGCGCAACGAGATCGAGGCGCGCGGCGCGCCGGGACTTGAGGCCGCAACCGACAAAGCCGAGCAGGCGCTGGCGCGGCGCTTCGGCAGCGGTGCGATCGAAGGACGGATACGCGCCCTCGTCGTCTCGGCAGTCGCGTTGTAGCAACCGACGCGGCGTCCTAAAGAATCGCCTCGAATGCGCTGCGCAAGGTCTCGTGGCGGAAGACGAATCCGCTCGAGAGCGCCTTGTTCGGCAGCACGCGCTGGCCGCCGAGCAACAGCTCCTCGGCAAAGTCGCCGCCGACGCCGCGAAGCAGCGCGGCCGGAATGCGGAAGACCGCGGGACGGCCAAGCCGCCGCGCCAGCTCCTCGGTAAACTTGCTGTTGGTGACCGGAATCGGCGCAGTCGCATTGATCGGCCCGTTGATGTCGGAGCGCACGATCACATAGGCGATCAGACGCACCAGATCGTCGCGCTCGATCCACGACATCCATTGCCGGCCCGATCCGAGCGGGCCGCCAAGGCCGAATTCGAACGGCGTCAGCATGCGCGTGATGAAGCCGCCCTCGGTGCCCAGCACGAGGCCAATGCGCAGGCATACGAGGCGCACGCCATGCGCCGTGGCAGGATGCGCCGCCTGCTCCCAGGCCTCGCAGAGATCATGGCTGAAGCAGACATGCGACTTGGCGGATTCGGTCAGCACCTGGTCCTGCCACAAACCGTACCACCCAATCGCGGAGCCCGAGACCAGCACGGCCGGCTTGCGTGTCAGCCGCGCGATCAAGCGGATGACATCGGCGGTCATGTTGATGCGGGAGTCGAGGATGCGGCGGCGCTTTTCTTCCGTCCAAAGACTGTTGCCGATCGGCTCGCCGGCAAGATTGACGACGGCGTCGATCGCGGTGTCGTCAGGCAATTGGTCGAGGCTGGTGATCACCGTGATCGGTGGCGGCAGCATCTCGGCCTTGGCGGGATTGCGCACCAGCGCGATCACGTGATGGCCTGCGCCGCTGAGCGCGGCGGCCAGCCGGCTGCCGATGAAGCCGGTCGCGCCGGTGACAAGCACCGTCTGATGCGGCGGCATCTTTTCCACGAGTTCGCGCGCGGGCGTGCCGGTCAGGCGCGCGAGGCGCCTGGCCGCCGCGAAATCGCGCACGCCGAAGAGTGCGGCGCCGATCGCGCAGGCCGTGGCGGCAACGCTGAGCAGCCCTGCATTGGAGAGTGCGGCTCCGGTCGGCCGCGCCGCCCATTCGCCCAGCACCGGCAACAACAGGATGAGAATCGCGCCGTAATTGATCGCCAGCAGCGTATGATTGATGCGTTCGCTCGCCGGCAGCTTGCGGCTCAGATCCTCCTCGACGAAATCCATCAGCGTGATGACGATCTCGACCACCAGCACCGCGATCACGAGCATCGCAAGGATGCCATAGACTTCCAGCCAGCCCAGCACGAGGAACAGCAGGGCATAGAGCAAATTACGTACGCCATGCAGCTGCAGCTCGTAGCGTTGCGAGGGACGCCACGCCAGCCGCTCGGTCAGCTCGTGATGGTAGAAGGTGTCGAACGCACCCATGACGATTTGCAGGGCGATCAGGCTCCAGAGCAGCGGCGTCATGACAAGACCTCCCAGAACACGGCGGACTGACGGATCAGCCTGCCAAAGCGGGGATGAACCACATCGAGGGTGAAGCGGAATTCGCCGCCGCCGAGATCGACATGGCTGACGGTCATGGCCCCCGGCGTCAGCCATTCCGGCAGCGCCAGCCGCAGCCACCCGACCTCGATGAAATAGCCGGCGCTGCGGAACACCATCGCCTCGTGTTCGACCGAAATGTTCAACGCCATGCTGATGCCGCAGCCGACATATTCTTCCAGCCCGGTCGGGCCGGCAAAACGCTTCAACGAATGAATCGCCTGCGGAAAGCCGCTGCTGCGGGCGCAGAGCCGGGTCCAGATCTGGCCGCCGCTTTTGGCATCTTCGGTCACGGCGACGATGATTGGAACTTTTGTCTCACGCCCCGTCGGCAGCGGTCCGCCGATCAGGCGCGTGACTTGCGCCAGCCACCAGCCGGCCGGGTTGAAGAACGCCTCCTCGATCTCGCCGGCATAGACGATGGTCCGTCCCGGACCGAGGCGCTTTGAGAAACGCCGCCAGGTGGCGACCGGCAGGCGTCCCCACTCTTCCGGCGGCAGCAACGCGCGGAAGCGGTTATCGTCAAAGAACTGTTCGCTGGAGGAAGGTGGCGAAGGAAACCGTGTGAGCTTGCTTGCTAACGCCATGTTACGCTCCAGCTATTCTCCGCCTATTTGGATTTCCCCGGCAGGAAGCTGACGATCTTTTCGCCGAGTTTGATGAGCGCGATCAGCCGCGGCCGCGGCACGGTAAGCATCTGCGTGTACCAGCGGTCGACGAGCTCGGTGAACGCCAGCATTTCCTTCAGCCGCTTGCTGGCGACCGGGCTGATCGAGGGATCGTCGGCGGCGTCCGACACGCAGGCGCGCAACGCATCGACAGCGGGGTCGATCTCGCGCACCTTGCGGCCGGCGGCGATCTTTGCCGCCACTTCCCAGATGTCGGTCTCCGCCTCGAAGTGATCGCGACGGTCTCCGAGGATCGGCACGCGCCGGATCAGCCCCCAGGACAACAGCTCCTTGATCGAATTGGAGACGTTGGAGCGCGCCATGCCGAGCGTGTCGGCGATGTCCTCCGCGGTCATCGGCTCCTCGGCAAGATAGAGCAGCCCGTGGATCTGGCTGACCGATCGGTTGACCCCCCACTCGTCGCCCATGTCGCCCCAATGCAGGATGAAGCGCTCGACGACGGAGGGGAGTTTCTTCTTGGCGGTTATTTCTGTCATGACAGAAATATCTGACAGATGAGGGTGGAAGTCAAGCGCGATTCTTCGGGCGCTGCACCGGTTCTAATCCATTCATTTTAGGTGCTGTCTTTGCCGACCGCGCCTAGCGCTGCCCCGGCCGCCAGGAAAGGTCGTCGGACCACAGGTAGATCGCAATCGCGGCGAGGCACATCACGATCCCCACCCAGAATATCGGCGAGTGATGGATCGGCCGGCGGTCACGCTTCGACGTTGATTGGTCCACCCTCGCCTCCTGTGAGAACTAGATCGTCGGCAGCACGGAAAACCGCTCGCCGACGTGGCGCAGCTTGAGCTGTTCTTCCCCGGCAGTCTCGCGCGTGACGCTGTCGACGCGCGCCGAGGGCGGGCCGTGGCGGCACAGTGCGACCATCTCGGCCACAACGGTAGGCGGTCCGGCAAACAGCGCTTCGACGCTGCCATCCCTGCGGTTGCGGACCCAGCCTTCGAGCTTGGACAGGCGCGCCTGATGCTCGACCCAGGCGCGGTAGCCGATGCCCTGCACCCGGCCGCGGATTATCACCTGCTGGATCGCGTGGCTCATTTCTTCAGTCCGAGAAATTCGGCGCTGCGCGCCTTCGCGTCGATCGCCCGCGTCAGGCGCGCCATCAGCTCGGAAGAGGCAAGGCCCTTCAGATTCTTTGGAGCGGTACCTTCACGTAACGCCTTAAGCGTTTCGTAGACGGCTTGGGTTGCCGCGGCAAACGGCGCATGGCCCTGCAGGGCGATCTTGACGCGCTGGCTGATCAGGAACGTCGGATCGTCCAGTTCGCCCTGCGTGTTGCCGAGCACAAGCGGCAGCTTTGTCGCTGATGCGATCGCCTGCACCTCATCCCGTGTCGTGAGGCCGGTGAAGAACAGCGCATCGACGCCGGTGGCCTCATAGGCCTTTGCCCGCTCGATGCACTCGGCAAAACTCGACACCTTCGGCCCGCCGCCGCGGGTGCCGGTGCGGCCGAAAATCACCAGCGAGGGATCGCTGCGGCCGTCGAGCGCGGCCTTCATCTTGCCGACGCCCTCCTCCAGCGAAATCAGTTGCGGCTCAGTGACGCCAAAGGCCTGCGGCAGCAGCGTGTCCTCGATGGTGAGGCCGGCGGCGCCGGCGGCTTCGAGCTCCTGCACGGTGCGGCGCACGTTGAGCGCATTGCCATAGCCGTGGTCGGCATCGACGATGACGGGCAGTTCGGCCGCGCGCGACATCCGGCGCATCTGCTCGCAGAGCTCGGTGAGCGTGATCAGCGTGATATCGGGGTCGCCGAGCACCGCGAGCGAGGCCACCGAGCCGCCGAACATGCCGAGCGGGAAGCCGAGGTCCTGCGCGATGCGGATCGAGGTTGCGTCATAGACCGAGCCCGGACGGACGCATATATTCCCGTTCAGAACCGCGCGCAAAGCTTCGCGTCGTTTGCGGAAGGCCATCCGCGCACCCCTTTACTTAGGCGAACTCCAGAATCAGCGCATCGACCGCGAGCGTGGCGCCGGGCGCGGCATGGATCTTCTTCACGGTGCCGTCGCGCTCGGCGCGCAGCACGTTCTGCATCTTCATGGCCTCGACCACGGCGAGCGTCTCGCCGGCCTTGACCTCCTGCCCTTCATTGACGGCGATCGACACCACGAGCCCCGGCATCGGACACAGCAGCTTCTTGCCGGTGTCGGCGGCGGCCACGACCGGCATCAGACGCGCCGCGGTCGCCTCGCTCTCGGTGAACACATAGGCCGAGACCTCGTGGCCGCGATGCGCGAGGCGAAAACCGTTCGGAATGAAGCGCACCTGCACGGCGGCGGGCAGCCCGTTGATGTTACCCTGCCATACCGCTTCGCCCGGCTTCCAGGTCGATTGCAGCAGATGCGGATGGGCCAGCTTCCCGTCGGCGCCGACAAACTGCACCGCGATCGCCTCGCCTTCACGCGCGACGTCGAGGCCGATCTCATCGCGGTCGAGCCAGACCGCGCGGCGGCGCTCGCGCTGCACGAGGCGGCCTGTCAACTGGCCGGAAATCTGCCGCTTGCGCTCGCCGAGCACGTGGTCGATGGCGGCAGCGACCGCGGCGAGCCTGCGCGCCACCTCGCCTTCCGGCGCATGCGCCGAAAAGCCTTTGGGAAATTCTTCGGCGATGAAGCCGGTCGAAAGCCTGCCCTCGCGCCAGCGCGGATGGTGCATCAGCGCCGAGAGGAAGGGAATGTTGTGACGGATGCCGTCGACATAGAAGGCGTCGAGCGCATTCGACTGCGCCTCGATCGCCGCCGCCCGCGACGGCGCATGGGTGACGAGCTTGGCGATCATCGGGTCGTAGTGGATCGAGATCTCGCCGCCCTCCTGCACGCCGGTGTCGTTGCGGACCGTGATGCCGTCATGGCTCGCTTCCGCCGGCGGGCGATATTTTACCAGGCGCCCGATCGACGGCAGGAAATTGCGGAACGGGTCCTCGGCATAGACGCGGGATTCCACCGCCCAGCCGGTCAGCGCGATGTCTTTTTGCGATAGCGCGAGCTTCTCGCCGGCGGCGACGCGGATCATCTGCTCGACAAGGTCGATGCCGGTGACCAGCTCGGTGACGGGATGCTCGACCTGCAGGCGGGTGTTCATCTCGAGGAAATAGAAACTCTTGTCTTGCCCCGCGACGAATTCCACCGTGCCGGCGGAGTCGTAATTCACGGCCTTGGCGAGCGCGACCGCCTGCTCGCCCATCTTGCGCCGCGTGGCCTCGTCCAGAAGCGGCGACGGCGCCTCCTCGATGACCTTCTGGTTGCGGCGCTGGATCGAGCATTCGCGCTCGCCGAGATAGATCACATTGCCATGCTTGTCGCCGAGCACCTGGATTTCGATGTGGCGGGGATCGACGATGAATTTTTCGACGAAGACGCGGTCGTCGCCGAACGAGGATTTCGCTTCCGCCTTCGCCAGATTGAAGCCTTCGGCGACCTCGCTCCTGGAATGGGCGATGCGCATGCCCTTGCCGCCGCCGCCGGCAGAGGCCTTGATCATCACGGGATAGCCGATCTCATCCGCAATCTTCACCGCATGCTTGCTGTCGTCGATGACGCCGAGATGGCCCGGCACGGTCGAGACTTTTGCTTTTGCAGCCGCCTTCTTGGATTCGATCTTGTCGCCCATCGCGGCGATCGCGCGCGGATTGGGGCCGATGAAGACGATGCCGGCCTTCTCCAGCGCGCGCGGAAAGGCTTCGCGCTCGGACAGAAAGCCGTAGCCGGGATGCACCGCCTGCGCTCCGGTCTTGCGGCAGGCATCCACGATCTTGTCGATGACGAGATAGCTTTCCGCCGCCGCCGGCGGGCCGATGAAGACGGCCTCATCCGCCATCTCGACATGCAGCGCGTCGCGGTCGGCCTCGGAATAGACGGCGACCGTCTTGATCCCCATGCGGCGGGCGGTCTTGATGACCCGGCAGGCGATCTCGCCGCGGTTTGCGATCAGGATTTTCTTGAACATGTCTTTGACAGGCTTTTGGCGTTTGGGCGGGCTCCCTCGCCGCCTGTGGTACAGCAAAACCAGACCGAGGCAACGGTATTAGTGGCGCTTATCGATTTGAAGCGGCTGGCCTAATGCGCCGGAAGCCGCGGGCAAGAATGATGCTTAGCCCGTATAGGTCTGGAATCTCCCCCGCGCATAGGCGTGCGAGACCGCCTTCATCAGCTCGGCAACCTCGTTTTCCAGATAATTGTTGGCCACGATCAGCGCGCGGATCGTGGCCCGCAAATCGCCGCCGCAAGCCGCGATCGCCTGCTCTACCGCCGACTCCAGTCCGGCATCGTCGGCGGGATCGGGCTGTGGATGGGTCGACATGAGGTATTCCGGCTTGAGGTGAAGGGCGGCGATGTTCTTATTTTGTTCGTACGTAGTCAATCACCTCCGAAAAATTTCCCAGCTGATCCTCAGGTGCTAAAGGCTTTTCTCCGTAGTTCTCCGGTCGAGAACAAAGTTCCTGAGGTTTTCTCCATGAAGCGCATAGCCGGGCTCGACATTCCCCAAACCCTCGAAGAGGCCTGCGATCCGCGGCGGATGGCGCTCATCGTCTACGACATGCAGGTCGGCATCCTGCGGCAGCTGAAAAGCGGCGATGCTATCGTAGCGCGCGTATCGAAAGTGCTTTCGGCTGCTCGCGCTGCCGGCGTGCGTGTCTTCTTCATGCGCCACATGTCGCTGCCAAAGGAATTGATGGGCACCTTCGCCTATCGCATGGCGATGGCCTGGCAGCGTACCGACGATCCCGACGCGGTGCAGCCGTGGTTTTTGCGCGACTCGCCTGGCTTTGCCATTACGCCGGAGCTGGCGCCGCGCGCCAGCGAAGCGATCTTCGACAAGCTGACCATGTCGGCGCTGGAAGGCACACCGCTGGCGATTGCCCTGCGCGACTGCAACATCAACGCCATCGCGCTGGTCGGCGTCGCCATGGAGATCGGCATCGAGCCGACCGCGCGGCATGCCGCCGATCTCGGCATCATCCCAATCGTCGTTGCGGACGCCTGCGGCGCGGGACATGCTGACGCAGCCGAGCGCTCGATCGAATCCTTGAAATTCGCCGGCGATGCCATCATCACCGACAGCGACGCCTTCTGTCAGGCCCTGCAACGCCATCCGGCATGAACGATTTCACCCAGGCCGTCGTCTCTGCCTTCGCGCTGATCGCGCGGCTCGATCCGGAGCTCTCCGGCATCGTCGCGCTGTCGCTGCGCGTCAGCCTGACAGCAAGCCTGATTGCACTTGCGATCGGCGCGCCGTTCGGCGCCTACCTCGCAGTCAGCCGTTTCCATGGCCGGCAGGCCGTGATCGTGCTGACCAACGCCTTTCTCGGCCTGCCGCCGGTCGTCGCGGGTCTCGGGCTCTTCCTGCTGCTCTCGCGCGCCGGCCCGCTCGGCTCGGCTGGCCTGTTGTTCACGCCGACGGCGATGATCATGGCCCAGGCGGTGCTGGCAACCCCGATCGTGGTGGCGCTGGTGCACCGGCCGGCCTCGCTGCTGTGGGCCGAATATGGCGACCTTGCCCGCATCGACGGCCTGTCGAAGCTGCGCACGATTGGACTGATGTTCTCGCTCGGACGCGGCTCGCTGCTCACCGCCTTCCTCGCCGCCTTCGGCCGCGCCATTGCCGAGGTCGGCGCCATCCTCATCGTCGGCGGCAACATTGCCGGCTTCACCCGCACCATGACGACTGCGATTGCGCTGGAAACCAGCAAGGGCGATCTGCCGCTTGCGCTCGGGCTCGGCCTGATCCTGCTGACGCTGAGCGTCGCCGTTTCGACCATCGCCTTCCTGCTGGTAGGCCGGCTCAGCGAGAAATAGACACCTGCCCGTGCTACAGCATGATCCAGGAAGGATCATGCTTAACAAGGAACCTATTTTTTGTAATTGAAATGGTGTGCCATGTGGTTTCGAACGTCCCTCTTGTCCTCCGCTCTCCTGATCATCGCGGCCATGCCGACATCGCACGCCCTCGCCGCGACGGCGACGGTGAAGGATGGCGCGACGCTGCAGCTTGCCGGAAATACATTCCGTCTCGACGGAATCGACGCGCCGGCGGTGGACCAGATGTGCATCGACGATCATGCCGACAGCTGGGCCTGCGGCGTCGAGGCGCGCGAGCAGCTGACAAAGCTGATCGGCGGCAAACAAGTTCGCTGCGGCGACCTCGGGCCTGATCCCGCCACCAAGAAGCGGCGCCTCGGCCTTTGCATCGTCGAGGGCGAGACGCTGAGCCTGGGCCAGCTTCTCGTCCAGAAGGGGTTTGCGCTGGCCGACGCCAAGGGAAAATTCCAGGCAGACGAGATGGCGGCAAAGGACGACCGGCGCGGCCTCTGGAAAGGCTGTCTTGTCGCGCCCGCTAATTTTCGTCTCTGGAAGAAGGACGCGCCCCTGGTCGGCGGCTCATGCCGTGCCGACCGCGACCAACAGATCCGCAGCGTCCTCTTCCCGGCCGAACCCGTGATGCCGGCCGGCTGCACCATCAAGGGCAAATACGCCGTGCGCGCCCGCGTCACCGGCAATGTCGGCATCTATCACCTGCAGGCCTGCCGTTCCTATCCCGGCCTGAACAATTCCGAGCGCTGGTTCTGCTCGGAGGACGACGCCCAGGCGGCAGGCTTCCGCAAGGCCTACAACTGCGGCAGCAAGGCCAAGTAGAGGCCAACCATGGGCCGCAGGTGATGTCCATTCCGGCCCCAAGAGCGGACGTCGACAGGTCACACTAGCATGTCTGCGATGGGCCAAAAGGGCGACATTGACGAACCGCCCTTAATCGGCAAAGCGCGAAAGCGCGCGCATCGCGCTCTTAAGGAGCGATGCTCCACGCCGTTGGCGGTGCTGCCGTCGAACCTGTTGTCAATGGCAAACTCTGATGTCGATAGCAGGCAAGAGGCCACAGCGGTCCCTCTCGAATTCATTACGCTTTTCCGCTCACCTTCTGGGCAGAGAACGGGCTGCGGCTAAGCTGGCGTTCGCGAATCATCGAGACCAGCATGCGTTTGTTGGGCCGCGCCGACCAGCGACCCTCTCACGGTCGATTGCGTGATCAGCTCACAACCCTGCTAATCATGCCGGCCAGAAGAAATGGAGAGAGGCGATCTGCAGACAGCGAACGTTTGCTTTTGCTACGCCTGTAGCTCGATTGTCGGCTAGAGTCATTGTCCTGTAAGACGCGAGAGCAACGATCGCTGATGCCCACGGCGAACAAGCTCGATGTGGTTCACAAGCTGCTCTAACGCACTTCCACACAGCAGCGCATTTCTTCGCTGGTCGAACATGGCGCGGCCGCGCAAATGTCCTCGAAACGAGAGGAAGCAGATTCAATGGATGGACAACAGATGAGTGGCGGAAAGTTTCCAATGAAAGCTTCTGTTCTAAGCTTCCGAGCCGCCGTGGTCATGGTCGTGGCGGGCATGATCTGGGGTATCGTGATGGCCATCACCGAAGATCATTCCACGTTTCCGGCCCATGCACATCTCAACCTGCTCGGCTGGGTGTCGCTATTTTTGTTCGGCATCTACTATCATCTGCATCCGGCAATCGACCGCGACCACTTGGCTTCCCTGCAAGCCTGGATCTGGATCGCGGCAACAACCTTTCTTACGGCCGGCGTAGGCTTGGTGCATTCCGGATACACAATAGGCAAACCAATTGCCGCGCTAGGTTCGCTAGTTATTCTCGGCGACATGCTTCTATTTGCATGGATCGTCTATCGACCGGGGCAAAAAGGATTGCCGGTTCAGCCATCAACCGTTGCGGCTGAATAGGGTCCTCCCCTCGGATGGTGTTTCAAGCAGCAGTCAAATAAATCCGCTTACTCGGTCCCACTCGCTCTTCTCGATCGTCGCCGGATGACCAAGATGGGCGATCAACGTCAGCGCTTCATTCTTTCGTGCCTCAAGCACGGATCATTTCGATGATTCCTGCCAACCAAACAAACGGTGTCACTATGGCAAGCAAGCAATCCAAGGAATTAGCCACACTCTACGCGTCAATCGCAGAACGGGTATCAAAGCCAGACATCGATTTGGCAACGATCCGGGACATCTCAGAAAACCTGCATTTGGGGGCCGCCGAGCCCGAAGCGGTCAGCTACGCCGAAGTGGATGCTGATGGCGTTCCGGCACTCTGGTGCATTCCCGAGGGCTGCGCTATGGACCGTGTCCTGTTGTATAGCCACGGTGGCGGCAGCGTCGTCACCTCAATGCACACTGACCGAAAGGCAATCGCACACATCGCCAAGGCGGTTGGCGCCCGCGCCCTCGTGCTGAACTTCCGACGTTCACCCGAGCACAAATTCCCTGCTCAATTCGATGATGTGGAGAAGGCGTACCGCTGGCTCCTTGCCGAGCGGATTCGCCCCGAGAGTATCGCCAGCGTTGGCCAGTCTGTTGGCGGTTCGCTCGCTGTGGGTCTGGCCGTAAGCTTACGTGCCAAAGGCATTCCGTTGCCGGCCGCCATTCTGGCGGTGACACCTTGGTATGACATGGAAATGATGAGCGAGACATTGAAAAGCAATGCTGAGAACGACGCGCTTCTTTCCAGGCCGCTGCTGGAAATATTTCGAGAGTCGTGGATCGGCGGCACAGGCGTGGCCCTGAATGATCCGCGGGTCAATCTGCTCTACGCTGATTTGTCCGGCCTTCCGCCGATCATGGTCTACTACGGCGCCCACGACGTGCTTGCCGGCGAAGCCATCGAGTTTGGGAGGCGCGCGAAAAGCTTCGGCCTCGATGTCAGCCTGTATTCCCTGCCTGAAGGTCAGCACAACTTCATCTTCGGTGCTGGTCGAGTGCCCGAGGTGGACCAAGCAATCCTGGAAATGGCCCGGTGGCTGCAATCCAAGCTCGGTCTTTCTGCGACGCACCTGTAGGCGTCTCAAATGAGACGGAAAGAGTATCCCAAAGCCTCCTGCGCCATGGGACGAACTCTCGATGTCGTCGGCGATTGATGGTCGCTCTTGATCGTCCGTGGAGCCGACGTTCCTCGCCGGTCAGGCCACGTCTGCTCTACCCCTCGAAGCGGACAATGCCGGATTTATTAGTACACGCCCTAGCAGAGGTCGAACCTGCCTTACGCAGCGTCGGTCGCCGCGCGTGAGGCCATCATGGCGCGCACTTCCAGCGCCTGGCGGGGCGGGCTCAACAGGTAGCCCTGCATCTGGGTGCAGCCCAGCGCATGTACTGTGGCGCGCTGCTCCTCGGCTTCGACGCCTTCGGCCGTGGTCGTCACCATGTCCCGGTCCGCGGCGCACTGAAGCGGCGCCGTTTGGCGAGCTATTCGACATTTCCCTGCCCCTGTTGGCGTTCCTCCCACGGGAGGCGCGTTAGGAAAGCCAGTTTCCGAACGTTAAAGCACGCCGCTCGGAACGGAAGTAATCTCGATCGGCACGGCTGCCGGCCCGGATTCGACGGGTTCGACCCGGACCCGGACGACACCGGCATCGACCATGCCGAGCGCGCGCGCCGCGCTGGTGGACACGTCGATGATCCGTCCGCGGATGAACGGCCCGCGGTCGTTGACGCGGCATTCGATCGAAACGTTGCCGTGAGAAACCCTTAACCGTTTACCGAAGGGATGGGTGCGATGGGCGCAGGTCATTTCACTGCGCTTGCCAATGCCGGGATAGAAAGAAGCCAGGCCTGTTTCGGCGGCCATAGCGGTTACGGTGCTGGAAAGCAGCAGGACTGCACAAAATACCGTTGTTCGCATTGCTGGTCTGCTTGGGTCGGCCCCGCCAGCAAACGCGAATGGAACACCGTAGGTTTCAGGTATGGAAAGCGCGCATGGCTCTCATTCCGTAAGGAACCGTGCGGAACGAATCTGCGAAGAAACATTTGCCGCTGTTCGACACATTACCTGCGCTCAAAGCTTCGTTTCGCGGGAAGTGTCAGACGTGCATCTGGAACACGATCCACAGGCGGCTGTTCTTTCCTCACGCAACGGAGGGAGATCAAGATGGCCGAAACCTCTCGACAGAAGCGCGTCACCGGCCGGGTGATGCATGAGTTCAAGCACGGCGAGCTCAAGAGCGGTCGCGGCGGCAAAGGCGGCAAAGTGAAGAGCCGGCGGCAGGCAATTGCGATCGCGCTCAGCGAAGCCGGCGACTCAAGATACCAGAGCAAGAGGCGCAACCGCCGCAACCTCAGGCGTACCGAGGCCAAGGAAGCCCGCGGCCGCACCGCGCAGCAGGAGCGCGAGGGCAAGTCGCGGATTGGCGCCTCGCGTGAACGCGAGAGCACCCGCGCGATGGGCGGCCGCAATGCCCGCAAGCTGACGGCCCGCGGCCGCAAGGCGGCGATTGCCCGCGCCCGCAAGCGCGACGGGCATACGCGCCAGGAGCTTTATGCGAAGGCGCAGCGCCGGCACATCGAGGGCCGCTCCAGGATGACAAAGCGGCAGCTGGAGAACGCGCTCGGCATCAGGTGAGCTAACCGCGCGTCAGCGCGGTGCGTGTCCGGCTCGGCACCGCTGAACAGGCGGAAGGCGCCGGCCGCATGAAACACTGCCATGCCCGGCGCAATCCCCGGCAATCAGCGTCAAGCGGCGGCCTTCAACTCCGCATGCCCGGACGCGCTTTCCTTCAGCCCGGCGCCCCTGACCAGGCCAAAGATCGCGGGGATCACGATCAGTGTCAGCAGAGTCGACGACACCATGCCGCCGATCATGGGCACGGCGATGCGCTGCATGATCTCGGAGCCGGTGCCGGAGCTCCACATGATCGGTAATAGCCCCGCCATGATGGCGACCACCGTCATCATCTTTGGCCGTACGCGCTCGACCGCGCCTTCCATGATGGCGTCATAGAGATCGCTCCTGGTCAATGCCCGCCCCTCGGCGGCACGGCGTTGCGCCACCGCATCGAGCGCCTGATTGAGATAGATCAGCATCACCACGCCGGTCTCGGCCGCAACACCGGCGAGCGCGATGAAGCCGACGGCGACCGCGACCGACAGATTGAAGCCGAGCCACCACATCAGCCAGAGCCCGCCGACCAGCGCAAACGGCAGCGACAGCATCACGATCATGGTTTCCGCCACCGAACGGAAATTGAGATAGAGCAACAGGAAGATGATCAGGAGCGTCGCCGGCACCACGATCTTCAGCCGTGCGGTGGCCCGCTCCAGATATTCGTACTGGCCGCTCCAGACCACGTAATATCCCGCCGGGAATTGGATGCTCGCCTTCACCGCCTTCTGTGCGTCGGCGACATAGCCGCCGAGATCGCGGTCGCGAATGTCGACGTAGATATAGGTCGCAAGCTGCCCGTTCTCGGTGCGGATCGTGTTCGGCCCCCGCGCCTGCTTGACGGCCGCGACTTCGCCCAGCGGCACGGCGCCGCCTGCGGGCATCGGCACCAGGATATCGTCGGCAATCGCCTTCGGATTGTCGCGGAGGTCACGCGGGTAGCGCATGTTGACGGCAAAGCGCTGCCGCCCCTCGACCGCCGTGGTGACGGTCTGGCCGCCCAGCGCGGTCGCGATCGCGTCCTGCACATCCTGAACCATCATGCCGTAGCGCGCCAGCGCCGCCCGGTCGGGCACAATTTCCAGATAGTAGCCGCCGATGCCGCGCTCGGCATAGGCCGACGACGTTCCCGGCACGGCCTTGAGCACCTGCTCGATCTGCTTCGCCAGCCGGTCGATCTCGACCAGGTCGGTACCGATCACCTTGACGCCGACAGGTGTGCGGATGCCGGTCGAGAGCATGTCGATGCGCGCCTTGATCGGCATGGTCCAGGCGTTCGACACGCCGGGAAACTGCAGCGCCTTGTCCATCTCGGCGATCAAGCCGTCGACCGTCAGGCCGGGACGCCACTGTTCCTTCGGCTTGAGGTTGACCACGGTCTCGAACATCTCGGTCGGCGCCGGATCCGTCGCCGTCGCCGCCCGTCCCGCCTTGCCATAGACGGAGGCGACCTCGGGGAACGAGCGGATGATGCGGTCCTGAGTCTGCATCAGTTCCGCCGACTTGGTCACGGAGATGCCGGGCAGCGTGGTCGGCATGTAGAGCAGCGTGCCTTCGTTGAGGTTGGGCATGAACTCGGTGCCGAGCTGGCGGGCGGGCCAGATCGATACGGCGAGTGCTCCGATGGCAAGCAGGACAACCAGCGTCTTGGCGCGCAGCACCGCCCGGATCACCGGCCGATAAATGAAGATCAGGAAACGGTTGATCGGGTTCTTGTGCTCGGGAACGATTCGGCCGCGTACAAAAATCACCATCAGCGCCGGCACCAGCGTAACCGAAAGCAGTGCGGCCGCGGCCATCGCAAAGGTTTTCGTGAAGGCGAGCGGGCTGAACAGCCGCCCCTCCTGCGCCTCCAGCGTGAAGATCGGCATGAAGGAAACGGTGATGATGAGGAGGCTGAAGAACAGTGCCGGCCCGACCTCGGAGGCCGCCTCGATCAGGATCGTGATGCGCGACTTGCCGGGCTCGGCGCGTTCCAGATGCTTGTGCGCGTTCTCGATCATGACGATCGCGGCGTCGACCATGGCGCCGATGGCGATCGCGATGCCGCCGAGGCTCATGATGTTGGAGCCGATCCCGAAATACTTCATCGCGCCGAACGCCATTAGCACGCCGACCGGCAGCATCAGGATGGCGACCAGCGCGCTCCTGACATGCAGCAGGAACACGACGCAGACCAGCGCCACTACAAAACTCTCCTCGAGCAGCGTGCGCTTGAGCGTGTCGATGGCGGCATAGATCAGGTTGGAGCGGTCATAGACCGGCACGATCTCGACCGATTTCGGCAGACTGGTCGCGATCTCGGCAAAGCGCTTCTTGACATTGGCGATCACTTCGAGCGCGTTCACGCCGAAGCGCTGCAGCACGATGCCGCTGGCCACCTCCCCTTCGCCGTCGAACTCGGCGATGCCGCGCCGCTCGTCCGGCCCAAGCTCGACGCGGGCGACGTCGCGCAACAGCACCGGCGTACCCTTGTCGGCCTTGAGCACGATGTTGCCGAGGTCGTTGATATCCTTGATGTAGCCCTTGCCGCGGATGACGTATTCGAATTCCGACAGCTCCACGGTGCGCCCGCCGACATCGGCATTGCTGGCGCGGATGGCATCGCGCATCCGCTGCATGGTGATGCCGAGATTGCGCATGCGCTGCGGATCGAGGATCACATTGTACTGCTTGACAAAGCCGCCGACGCTGGCGACTTCCGCCACGCCTTCCGCCTTGGCGAGCGCAAACCGCAAATTCCAGTCCTGGATCGTGCGGGTGTCCGCGAGGTTCAACTCCTTCGACATAACAGCGTACTGGTAGACCCAGCCCACTCCCGTGGCGTCGGGCCCGATGGTCGGCGTTACGCCGGCCGGCAATCGCTGCGTCGCGCCGTTGAGGAATTCGAGCACGCGCGAGCGCGCCCAATAGATGTCGGTGCCGTCCTCGAAGATGACATAGACAAAGGAGACGCCGAAGAAGGAGAAGCCGCGCACCACCTTGGATTTCGGCACCGTCAGCATCGCCGTCGTCAGAGGATAGGTGACCTGGTCCTCGATCACCTGCGGCGCCTGCCCGGAATATTCGGTGTAGACGATCACCTGGGTGTCGGAGAGATCGGGGATGGCGTCGAGCGGAAGGTGAAGCAACGCCCAGAGACCGGCGGCCGCGGCAAACCCGGTGCCGAACAGCACCAGCAGCAGGTTGCGGGCAGACCAGGCGATGAGACGGGCAATCATGGCTGGCCTCCGCTCGCGAGACCCTTCAGCGCCGCCTTGAGGTTGCTTTCGGCATCAATCAGGAAATTGGCTGATGTCACGACCGGCTCGCCTTCGCGCAGGCCGTCGCGCACCTCGATGTAGCCGCCGCCGCGCTGGCCGATCTTGACCTCCCGCGGCTCGAAGCGGCCCTCGCCCTTGTCGACCAGCACGGTCTGGCGCGTTCCGGTATCGAGCACGGCGCTTTCGGGCACCGAAAGCACGGGTTCTCGCTTGCCGACCTCGATCTCGGCGTCAACGTACATGTCATGAATCAGCTTCAAGTCGGGGTTTTGGAGCTCGACGCGAACGCGCGCAGTCCGCGTCTCTCTGTTGATTTCGGGATAAATGACCTCGAGCATTCCCGCGAACTCGCGTCCCGGAAAGCTCCGCGCCTTCACGACGGCCCGTTGACCGAGCGATATCTCGCCGAGGTCGCGTTCGGCGACGTCGATCAGCGCCCACATCACCGAATGATCGGCTATCTTGAACAGGACGCCGCCCGGTTGCGCACGCATCCCCTCGATTGCGCTGCGCTCCAGAACGATGCCGTCGCGCGGAACGGTCCACTGGATGGAAGTCGGAACGTTCTTGCTTCTTTCGATTTCCGAGATCGCCGCCTCCGGCACATCGAGATTGATCAGCCGCTGTCGGGATCCCCGACCGTATGCATTGTCACTGCCGGTCGTCCTGGAGGTGATGGTGGCGATATACTCGGCGGCTGCGGAAGTAACCGCGGGGCTATAAACCTCTATCAAGGGTTGGCCTTTGACGACGTGCGAACCCGTCGTGACATTGGCGACTTTCAGGACAAAACTTTCGGCCCTCATCGAGATGACCGAAACCCGCCGCTCGTCGAGCTGAACGGTTCCGGGAGCGCGAATGACCGTGCGGATCACCCGCGGCGCCGCCGCCTCCGACTTCACGCCGGTGCGCTGGATTTTTCCCGGCGACAGCTTCACCGAGCCGTCGTCGCTGTCCTCACCATCGTAGACGGCGATGTAATCCATCCCCATCGAATCCTTCTTCGGCACCGGCGAGGTGTCCGGCAGCCCCATCGGGTTGCGGTAGTACTTGACCTTGCGCGGGCCCTGCGCCGCGACGGCAGGCTCGGGCGCAGGTTTCGGCTCGAAACTGATGTCGGCGCCGGCTGGCACCGCCACATAGTCGCGGCCATCAGGCGTCTTCTTCGGCGTCGGCGAATAGAGCGGTTTGCCGTCGGGATCGCGGTAGTACAGCGGCGCAGCCGCGGGCTCGGCGACCGCTTGGTCGATCGCGAGCTTGGGCCGGTCCTGACGCATCAGGTACCAACCGGAAGCGCCGCTTGCCGCCACAAGGGCGGCTGCGGCGGCTGCAAGAAGGATGGTGCGGCTCATTTTTGCGCCGTGATGACAAGCTTGTTGTCGACAGTGCCGGTCTCGCCCTGCACCTTGGCGCCGAGCGATAGCTGCCAGCGCCCCTCCATCGAAAAGCGGGCCTTGAAGGTATAGGTGCCGGGATCGCCTCCCGGGACCGGCGTGACCTTCGTCACCATTTCCTCCATGGCATCAGGCGCCATGTCGAGACGGGTCGCGAAGATCACGGCATCGGGCGCGGGCTTGCCGGTTTTCTTGTTCAGCAGTCGAACGGTGAACACGCGGTCGCTGCCGACCTGCACGGTCGGTTCAACGAGCTGGAATTCATAATCCTTGATATCGGCAAGGGCCGTTTTCGGCCCGGCAAGTGCAAAGCCGATCAGCGCCAGCGCAGCAGCGCGCACAAAGTTGGAAGTGTTCATTTTTGTTGTCCTCGAACGATCTGACCAGCCGCAAGTTGCGGCATGCGAATGCTGCGCGGCCGTTTAGGGACGGCGCGCGACAGCGATCCGGCGCGGCAAGGCGCCGGTCACACGGTCGTTCGAGGAGGATGATCGGGCGGGCGCGCGGAAAGACCGTCGATCAGAAGATCGTCGGGAAAGGCAAAGGCACTTTGCGCAGGCAGCAGAGGCGCGAACGCGTAAACGCCCGACGGCGCCGAGATCGGCATCGTCATTGAGCACAGCGCCATCGATGGACAGGAGTCGCAGCCGTTCGTGCCTTCATCCGGGCAGCACGGCATGTTCGCCATAGCATGCATGTCGCCGGCCATCGCGTGATCACCGCCGGCCATGGCATGCATGCCGCCGCCGGCATGATGCGCCTTCGCAACCGCCGGCACCGCGAACGGGGCGGACAACAGTCCCGCCGCCACGGTTAGCGCGATCAGCAAGTTGAAAAGGCGTTTTGGACTCATGCCCCTTTTTCCCATGCCCGCGCGCCCAGCGCAAACGGGCAGCAATCACGATTGCGCCAAAATCGGAGAATGCGCCGATATTGTCGCAATTTGCCTTAATTTTCTAAACCGGAATGGCGGCCATTTGATTGACCAGGCTGAATGCCGGGTAAGCCCCGCCTCGTCGGCTCCCGGATCGACCAGCGCGATCCCGAGATCGGGCCGCTTCTTTCGCCGCAGCGTCACCGGGCTTTCCGTCAGCACGACCTCCAGCGTCGGCCGCACGATCCCTGAGAGGAAATGCCCGCCGCGGGTCGAGCCGTCGGAAAGCCCGAGCACGACGTGGATGTGCAGGCTCGCTTTGCCGTCGTCACCAATGGCGACATCGCCGATGGCGCTCAGCACCTCGCATTGTTCGTTGACCTCGATCTTGCGGTAATTCTTCGCGGCGAGGTCGAACCAGCCGATGGTCGCCCGCTCGAAAGCGCCGATCGCCGTCAGCGACGCCGCCGACAGTTTTTCGTCATTGGCTAACTTGGTCAGCGCGGCAAACGCCTCCTCGCCGCTATCGAGAATGACGACGCGGATATTTGCCGGCGCGCGGGAGACGAGCCTGCTTTTCATCACCTTGCTCCTCTGCGGCGATGCGATTGCTATCAAGGTAACGGCCCCGGCGCGGCGAGCCGGGGCCGTCATTTCCGGATGGCTTCCGGTCCAAGGGGGGCTGAGACGGGCCGGATGCCACATGTCTGATTCCCTGGCCGCGATTTGGTTCCTAAATTCGCTGCCGCGAGCGGGCGGCGCACGGCGCTCAATGCGTCCTGGTTTTGTGCCATTTTTCGAGATCAGGCTTCCTGTCGGCCGGCCGCTGCTCCTTCTCGGGATTTCCCTTCCAGGGCTCACGTGTTTGGGCGTGGGAACCCCAGTCGGTGCGATCGCCGGGATCCGGCGTCACGGGTTTCTTGACTGGTTTCCTGTCCATGAGGCACGTCCTTAAGGGCAAGTACCTCCTCGCCGGACGTGTTCCGCGATTTTGAGGACGAATCTGACGCAGCAGGTCCCGGAACGGCATTCGCAGCGGCGCCGTTGTCTCCTTGAGGAGTGAAGGAGACAACGATGACCGATTCCAGGGATATCCAGCACGGCGTGAACGATCCCGTCAGCGGCGTCGATGTGAAGCGCCGGTTTCGCGAGAACCAGACGCCGCATGAGCGCGCCCAGAGCGCAGCCGATGTCCGCCGGGAAGCTCTGCCCGATCCGGACGAGATCTTCCTACCCGAAGCGCTGCGGCGTCCGCCGACTGCGCCGCTGAACAGCCGGACCGGCCGCCGTCCCACCCGCTAGCGCCGCGCGAAGAACCCATCATGACCGCTGTCAGAGAGAAGGCCCAAGGTTACACCAAGCAGATCATCGGCGAGATGATCGGCGACGAGTTGCTCGTGCGCGAAGGCAAGCAGCAACAGCAACATGCGGAAGAACAGAGCAAGGCGGCCACGTCTGCCTATACTGACAGAATTCCTGTCGAAGATCGGTCGGGTTAGAGCATGATCCGGACCCGGAGGGCCGCCGCCTTTGGCGAAGATGCGCTGCACGTCCACGCAGAGATGGACGGCATTTCTCGATCCGCATCGTCACGTGTCCGCCACCTCCGATTGGGCCTGCATTCAAGTCGAAGGCGGCTCGCCTCAGATTCTTACAGGGAGCCGCGTGCAACGGAAACTTGATCGTGGTGAAGCATCAGCTCGGCGGCAACAGCCGCGGCGGCTCGTCATATCCCTTGCGGTGGCTGTAGAAGAGCAGCGCCATCAGCCCAGCCCCGACGCCCAGCGAAAAGACCGAGCCGAGAATGAGTGCCGCAAAGAATTGCGGCGACATCGGCCTGCCAGGCTCGCTCAATCCGAAATAGGCGAAGGCGACGGCTCCGGCGAGCAGGAACGCGAGCACGGCCAGTATCACAATGGTTCCTGCACGCATGATCGTTCTCCCTCAGCCCGCGCGGCGAAGAAATCGGAACCTATCCGGCCTTGTCGGTCTTGCTTGCCCGCTGCGCCCGTTCCTTGTCGGCCGGCTGTTCCTGCCCGCGCTGGTCGCGCACGATGCCTTGGCTTTTGGTGTCGCGCGGCTTGGAGGCCTCGTCGTTGCGGGGCTCATGCCGGACGCGCTCTTCCGGGGTCATTTTCTCATCCCTCTCCGCTTAGGGGACTCGACCCTGAGACGGCCGGAAAGTTCCTGCCGCGCGACAAAAAATCAGGCAGGCCCGGTTGGAACGGCGGTTCGGCTGTCCCGTTTGATGACCAGCCAAACGAGGACTCCCCAATGACAGCCCGGCGATACCAGTCAGATCGCAGGGCGCCACGCCCACGGGAAATCAGGCATCGCTTGCCCCGGGCGTTCGACGACTCCGGCGCCGACCAGCTTGACGAATGGATGACCGCGTGCCCGGGAGCGGACACACCCCAGCCGTAGCACTAGGCTTTCTTTTTCTCCTTCGGCACCCGCGCGCCGCTCTTGCGCGCCTCGGACAGGCCGATCGCGATCGCCTGCTTGCGGCTTGTCACCTTCCTGCCGGAGCGGCCGCTGCGCAACGTGCCCGCCTTGCGCTTCTTCATGGCGCGGCTGACTTTCTTGGCCGCGCCCTTCGAATATTTCTGCTTTTTTGCCTTCCTGGCCATATCGTCCTTCCCGGATTGGTGTTCGGGCCAACGGGCGGACGCCACGATCGTTCCTGAATTACAGAAGCTCCGCTAGTGCACGACGTCGAGTGGCAGCCGGCAGACTTCGTCGCCCTCTTCGTTGGTGACGAGCACGGCGTAGTGCCGGTTCTTCAGTTGCGGCAGCCGTTCCAGCAGGCGCCGCGCGATCACGTCGGCGGAGTTCATCGCCTCGATGTCGTCGGCGAGGTCGGCGCCGCCGGCGTCGACGACGGCTTTCCAGTTCACCAGATCGAAATGATACAGCGGCATGGAGCCTCGCATGTTCCTCCTACCCAGCCGGAATCAAGTCTCGGCCCGCCGTTTTGTTCCACGGCAGGCAAATCCCATCCTGGCCGGTATCATGCCTTCCCGTGCCGCGCCGCAAGGCGGCTTCTCTTGGTCTCCCTCCTCAAACCAGTCCCGCCGCGTCCTGCAGCGCCGCGCCGGTGCCTTCGACGAAATCCTTCAGGTGATCGGGCACCGGCACGCCGTCGCTGTCGCAGCGCACCTGGATTTCCCTGGCGACATCCGCCGACAAATCCTTCGACCAGTGCTCCAGCGTGTTGAAGGCAAGGACGCGGACCGGATCTTCGAATTGTCCGGCCAGGAGGTCGGCAACGACCGTTTCGAGATCGCTCCGTTCGACCTCGCGCTCGACGCCCCCGGGCGCGCCGGCATTCTCGATTACGACAAAAATGGTTTCGTCAGCGCCATAGGGTACGCTTGGCGGTGCAAAGCTGGCCACGGCATGGTCCTCCGTCGGATTTTGCCGGATCAACTGACGACGCCGGGCTTCCGTTCCTACGCGGAGGAACCAACTTTCGGATGAGCTGTTGGGGCCGTGTCGGTCGCGCGGCGGAGACCGTGCCGCCGGCGGAGGCGCGGAGGTATTCGATGGTGACGAGGTCGCCATGACGCTCTGGAAAGTGTTCTATCAAGCAGTCCAGGGATACATCCAGCACGGCGACCTCAGCCGCGGCGCGGCAATCGCCTTCTACACCGTCACCTCGCTTGCCCCGCTGCTGCTGATCGTGATTGCGCTGGCTGGCCTTGTCATCGGCACCGACGCCGCGCGCAGCGGCGTGATCGACGAATTCAGCGGACTGGTCGGCCCCGAAGGCGCCGACCTCATCAAGTCGATCGTCGTGCGCTCCAGCGATCCGACTTCAGGCACGGCCGCGACTATTATCGGCGCCATCATGGTGCTGGTGACGGCCTCGGGCATTTTCGGCGAGATGCAGGCCGCGCTCAACGCCACCTGGGACGTCAAGCCGCCGGATGAACCCTTGATATCGCTGATCCGGGCGCGCGCGGCGAGCCTCGGCCTTGTCGCAGCGCTTGGCTTCGTCACCATCGTCTCGCTGCTCGCCAGCGCCGCGCTATCCGCACTCGGTCAGGAGCTTGCCACGCGCACGCCGGCCGGCAATTTCATCCTTATGGTCCTCAATACCTGCCTTTCACTGGCGGTATTCGCCCTGCTCTTCGCCGCCATCTACAAGGTGCTGCCGGACATGCCGCTGCGCTGGCGCGACGTCGGCATTGGCGCTGCGATCACCGCCGCGCTGTTCACCGGCGGCAAGTCGCTGATCGGCTGGTATCTCGGACAGGCGGCTCCAGGCTCGACCTACGGCGCGGCCGGCGCGCTGATCGTGCTGCTGCTGTGGACCTATTACTCGGCGCAGATCTTTCTGTTCGGCGCCGAACTCACCAAGGCGATTGCCGACGCCCGCGCGCCCGGTGCTGGCCAGCCTCGGGAGACCGTGGCCCGCGCTGCCTGACTTCCTTATGGCTGCCGCAGGATTTGCCTGAGATAGCACAGCCCGTCGTAAGTCAGGCGCGTCTCGCTGGTCTTGCCGTTGGCGACTTCGCCTTCCAAAAACGTCTCCAACTCCGGCAGCGCGCGATCGAACTGGTCGGCAATACCCATCAGGGCGCAGGTTTCCTGGATGCGCTCGATCGGTTTGTCCAGAATGTCGATTTTGCTCATGCCTGAAAAACGCAGCCGCGGCGCTTTGTTCCGCAACCGGCGCCTCTTCCGCCAAAGGAACGTCCGCCGAGCGGTGATGTTGTCATCGGCCAACAGGAGAAGATCCATTCATGAACAAGCCATTCATCATCGTGGCAGCCCTGCTGCTCGCCTCGCCAGCCATCGCGCAGACCACCGGCACGGCTTCGCAAGGCGCAAAGAAATACGCCCCCGGCCAGCAGATGCACAAAGCCACCAAGTCGACCGCTCCCGGCGCTTCGGAATATGCGCCCGGTCATCAGAAGAACACGGCGGCCGGTCCCGGCCACTCCGAAAGCGCTCCGGGCCAGCGGTCGCAAACCACCACTGGCATGGCCACCAAGAAGAAGTACTGAGTTCTCAGCGGAAGTCCGGCAAGCGTCGGGCTTCCGCCGACCGGTTCCATTCGAAATTCCCCATTGTCCACAGCCGCCCGCAAATATTCAAATTACGGCATCCAGAAACTGTTAGATTCCAGCAAACAGCATCTTTGAACGAGGCCACGTTATGACGAAGCTGGATGATCGGGCCTTGGCCAACATGGAAGTTGCGCTCGATGACGCCTTCAAGACGCATCCGCATGGCGGCGACCATGAGAGCCGCAAGCACGTTGCGCGCAAGCTGATGCAGAGCGCGCGCGCCGGCGAGACGACACTGGGACGCCTGACCATGGTGGCCAAGTCGGCGCTGCATGAAATCGCGCGAAAGGCGCGCTCGGCGAGCCGTCTCCGCGGGTCTTCACGCTCCTAGGCGCGTCCGTGACAGCCGTGTCCTGAGGTGTTGCCAATTCAATCCGATGGGCAACCGCAACTTTGGCTTCGTCCAGACAAATGGTGGCCAGCGCCCGCAGGCTCGGGCGAAAACGAGCCTTAGCCACGCCGCAGGAAAGCCGACCCCGCGCCGCCGAACGGAAAACGGGTGGTCCCCGCGCCGAAAAAGCGCGATCGATACGATCACAGCACAGATTGGCAATCGAGGCTCAGGACTCGCGAAGGAACGAAAATGACTGCGAAGTCGCAAGCTGCATGTATTCGACCAGAGATGGCGATTGAGACAGATGCACGCTAGGCGCGTGTCATGGCACCCGACCGTTCGGCTGACGGGCAATTCTGGTACTCGGTTGCGACTACCGGGGTTTAGCGCTTGCGCCGCAAACAACATTGCGGTTGCGATCCCGTGCCATCGGGTGGTGCGCAATGACGGAGCGTTATCCGGTTATGCCTGGGGTGTCGAGCGCAAGCGCGAGCTTGTCGCCCGCGAGGCAGCTCAGGCGCAGTCGCAGCAAGGCGATGTGAAGGCAGGCTCGAGTCTGCCGCGCGACATGCCAAGTCTGCCTGTGACTTGAGAAGGCCGCCGTGCTCGTCCGCCGGCCTTTCTCGATTTCAAAGCAAAAAGCGGAGTTCTTGCCGGAGGCTCTCCTGTCAATCTCTCGTCTTCACATGAAGGAGAGACTACAAAATGAATGCCCCCCATATCGTCAGCGAGCCATCCATCCTCTATTTCGGCACGCCGGTCGTGCTGATCAGCACTGCAAACGAGGACGGCTCGGCCAATCTCGCCCCCATGTCGTCGGCATTCTGGTTGGGCTGGCGTTGCGTCCTCGGTTTGAATGCGCTCTCCAAGACCACGTTAAACATGATCCGCACCGGACAATGCGTTCTGAACCTGCCATCGGTGGACAATGTCGCGGCGGTTAATCGTCTGGCGTGCCTCACCGGCAGCAATCCGGTTCCGCCCGTGAAACTGGCCAGGGGCTATACCTACGAAAAGCACAAGTTTGAGACCTCCGGGTTGACGCCGGTCCCCTCACTGACGGTGGCACCGCCGCGCGTCCTGGAATGCCCGGTCCAGATGGAAGCCGTCGTTGCCGCGAAACATGATCTCATGGAAGACGACGATGTCGCCCGCGGCAAGATCGTCACCTTCGAAGTCCGTGTGACGCGCGTTCACACTCATCCGGACATCATGATGGATGGTTTGCCCAACCGGGTCGACCCCGACAAGTGGCGGCCGCTGATCATGAGCTTCCAGCGATACTACGGCGTCGGCGATGAGGTTCATGCATCGACCCTCGCGAGGATCCCCGAGGAAATTTACCGGATGCCCGACATCGCCAGATCCCGCACTGCAAAGTTGGTGAATTCCTGACGAGCCCCCCGGCCGATGGCGAAGCGACGTGGATACGATCAAATCGTTGACGCCAGCCGCTTTCGCATCGGCCGGTGCAAGTCGCCGGGCAAACGGTTCGCGAATTGATAACTCTTGCAAGTAACTTGCGCCGCATCTTTGTCGGCCGACGACCGAAGATTTGGATACCCCGGCAAGAAACGGAGCGCTGCTGCGAAGTCGTTTGTCTAGCGTCTACGCCGGAAGCTTGATGCTTCCTCTGACAAATAGGAACAAACAGAGAGATTGAGACATGTCTAAGGAAGAAGACAACAAGGCCATCGTCGGTCGATGGTTCACGCATTTCTGGGGCAAGACCTGCGATCTCGGCATCGTCGACGAATTGGCCGCGCCCGACATGCTGTTGCACTATTCGCTGCACGAACCCCGCCGCGGTCGCGATGACATCAAGGCGTTCATGACCGACTTCAGGAAGGCGTTCCCGGATCTCAACTTCTGGGGCGCAGCCGACCTGATCGCGGAGGGCAACTACGTCGTCGGTCGTTGGGCGGGAGGCGGAACGCATACCGGTCCCGCTTTCGATGACTTCCTGATCGGAGGCCTGCCAGCCAACACCGGCCGCAAGATGACCTTCACGGGAACGACCGTGCTGAGGCTTAAGGATGGTAAAATCGTCGAGGAAATCGGCCTCGACGACGGCGTCGCAGCGTTGACGCAACTCGGCCTCATCAAGAAAGCGGCCTAGTTCAACAGGTCGCAATGCCGCTCCCACCGCTTGGAAGATGTGAGGCGGCACTCGTCGGAGTGCCGCCTCATCCTGTATGGAGAGACCACGGGTGCAGCTCATCTTACCGCCCCTCATCTCGCCGCCCTCCTGGAGACCACTCTATGTCCTCTACGCTCATGTCAGGTTTCCCCTCAGTCGAAGCCGATCAGGTGACACTGGCAAATTGGCGTACCGCTCCGTACATCAAATGGGCATTTCAGCACGTGCGAGAAATTGTGCCGTCAGCAGATATTCCCAACGCACCAAGCGATGTTTGGAAGCTGGTGTCCGAGCCGAAGGATTTCTCTTCGTTTCGCTTCGAGCACAGCGGCAAACAATACAGCATGGATAAATTCCTGGACGAAACCGACACCGATGGTCTGGTCATTTTACACCGGGGCAAAGTCGTTCTTGAGCATTACGACAACGGAATGACTTCGAACACGCCACATATTCTTATGTCTGTCTCGAAATCGCTAACTGCGATTGTCGCTGGCATTTTCATTGAGCAGGGCAAGCTCGATCCCGAACAAGCGGTTGTTGCAATTATCCCGGAACTTAAAGATTCCGTCTATTCCCACGCGACTGTGCGCCACGTGCTTGATATGCGCGTCGGACTCGATTTCGATGAAGACTATCTCGCGACGTCCGGGCCGATTGTCGAATACCGCAAATCCACGAATTGGAATCCTTTGGGTCCGGGGGAGCGCCCAAGCGATCTTCGTACATTTCTTGCTAGTCTGAACGAGCGGAGTGGACCTGATGGTGGTCCGTTCCACTACGTTTCGACCAATACCGACCTATTGGGTTGGATCCTGGAACGAGCAAGCGGAATCCGATTCGCCGATCTCCTGAGCACCCTGTTGTGGAAACCAATGGGTGCCCAATGCTCTGCTTACATTACCGTCGATCGCCTCGGCGCGCCTCGCTGCGCTGGCGGTATCTGCACCACAACCATGGATCTGGCCCGCGTCGGCCAGTTGATCGTGCAAAACGGTCGCCGAAACGACATGCCGATCATTCCGCGCAGCTGGATCGAAGACGTGCTAGGTGGCGGCGATCCGACGGCTTGGGCGGCCGGCGACCTAATTTCTTATTTTGGCGATCGTGCAATGCATTATCGCAACAAGTGGTACGTTCTCCGAGGAAGAGACATTGCACTGGGGCTAGGTGTCTACGGTCAGAACGTCTTTGTCGACAAAGCAAACGAACTCGTCATCGCAAAAGTCTCCTCGCAGGCTCCTCCGCTCGATAAGGATCGCATCGACCTGACGATTGAATTTGTCGAGGCAATGAGCGATAGCCTCGCGTGAATTCGGCGGATTGAAGACCGCCTTTCAACGACGACATTCTCCGGCGCCCCGGCCGGGCGGCCTCCCAACGCAGCAAACTGCGGGCATTTTTCAACACGACGGGCAAATCACTTCTGTTTCCCGGAATCGTGTCAAGCCTCAAAATCGAAAATATTTCTCTTTACCAGAATTCAGATTTGCCGTATGAAATAACCGTCCTGGTCCGCAGAAGGGACGTTTCGCGATCGTCACGACACGTTGGGCCGGGATGCGATGGACGCAGCTAGCGTCAGGTGCATTTGCGCCGGACGAAGCGCTTGCAGCGAACGGCGAAGTCGTGTGGTCCTGGCGCCGCGACCCTGGCGCTACGCCGGCGGAAATCTCCACCGGCAACGGGGGCAAGAAAGGCCGCTCCCCGGGGAGAGTACGTATAAGCCGTAAAACCATTGCGCGGGGAAAGCCGGGATGTCCTGGCTGTACCTGTAGTTAAACCCGTGTGCTTTCTTTCACTAC
>Ga0081540_1000669_pt1 | contig 32271 bp, 31 predicted proteins | sample TabmetS2T1R1_FD_71024 | JGI IMG/M metagenome (GOLD analysis project Ga0081540, IMG submission 71024) | Tabebuia heterophylla rhizosphere microbial communities from the University of Puerto Rico - S2T1R1 | ecosystem: Host-associated > Plants > Roots > Rhizosphere ...
TGTGCGGGTAGTAGGGGAAGACCGAGCGGCCGGCGCCGAGGATCAGGTCGTGGCCCCCTGGCGTCTGCCCGACCGGGCCGATCGCCGGCGGCAGCACGCCGCGGAAGTTGGGGTGGTTCTCGGGGAAGCCGAGGCGGACGCCGCCGGTCGCCGGCGAGGCCCAGACCGGCAGCCGTTGCAGCTCGGCGAGGGCGACGGCGAGGTCCCAGCCGCCGGAGGCGTCGACGTCGGGGCCGGCGACGAGGACCGGGTTGGCCGCCTCCTCCAGCCGAGCGGCCAGCGCGCGCACCGCCTCCGGGTCGGCGACGGCGCGACCGGTGACGGCGCGGTCGATCGCCGCCCCCGCGTCGGCCTCGTTGACCTCGGCGTACCAGTCGTCCATCGGCAGCGAGACGAAGACCGGGCCGCGCGGCGCCAGCGAGGCGAGGTGGGCGCCGTGGGCGAGGGCCAGCGGCACGTCCTCGGCCCGCGGCGGCTCGTAGGACCACTTGACCAGCGGGTGCGGCATCCGGGTCGCGTCGCGGTTGGTGAGGTTGGCCTGCAAGGTAATTTGCGCCCGCGCCTGCTGGCCGGCGGTGATCAGGAGCGGCGAGTGGTTGGCCTGGGCGTTGAAGATCGCTCCCATCGCGTTGCCGACCCCCGGCGCGGTGTGGAGGTTGGCGACCGTCGTCCTGCCGGAGGCGAGCGCAAAGCCGTCTGCCATGCCGACCACGACCGCCTCCTGCAGCCCCAGCACGTAACGGAAATCGGCCGGGAACTGGCCCAACATAGGCAGCTCGGTCGAGCCCGGATTGCCGAACATCGTCGTCATCCCGTGGGCTCGGAAGAGCTCGAACGTTGCATCTCTCACCGTAGGCATCGGCCAACCCTAAAGCCTCGTCGGCGGCCGTCGATAGCCAGAGGGTGAATCCTTCTCGCCTGATCGCGACGGCGATCGCTCTCGTCGCCCTGCTGCTGCCGGCCGGCGCCGGCGCCGCCGAACTGCCTCCGCCCGCCTCGACCCGGCTCGTCTACGCGCCGGGCAAGATCGTCCCGATCCCGGCCTCGATCCCGCATGAAGCGGGCGACATGGTCGACAAGCGGATCATCCCCGACCTGCGCTGGATCGCCAAGCGCTTCCCCCTCTACGTCACCGACGGCTACTCCGGGCCGCTGCCGAACGGCACCCACGTCGGCTGCGACGAATGCCACACCCGCGGGTCCGACCACTACAACGGCCTCGCCGTCGACGTCGTCCCGATCGAACCCAGCTCCCACTGCGACTCCGACTGGGCGGCGATCACCAGCCTCGCCCTCTGGGCCGAGCCGGTCCAGAACGAACCGGTGCCGCCGTTCCGCTGGGTCGGCTACGAAGGCGACGCCGGCCACGGCTGCGGCAACCACCTCCACCTCTCCTGGAACCACGCCCCGGCGGCCCAGTTCCAGCTCGCCGAATGGGTCGAAGTCTTCCCCGTCGGACCCGCAGAAGGAGAAACCACGCCGCGGGGCAGGCGGGCGCGCGCGCCGAAAGTGGCGCAGGGGCCCGCGGGCGGCATTTCCCAGGCGAAGTTCGGCGGCCTCTCGCCGCGCGGCGGCGGAGACTGAACCGAGCAAGCGGCGGGCCGGCCATTCGGCCGACCCGCCTGCCCATCTACGGTGTCGAGACTGTTGTCACGCTCAACGGCGTGTAGCTGACCTCTTTCAGAGCGGGATTGCGGCCGCTCAATGTCAATGAGCCGGCGACCCCGACTTTCACGCCCCGTGCTTTCAGGGTCGACTGCCCTGTCACGGAAGCCTCCGAGCAGGTGACTGTCGCCCCTTCGGGCGGGCACTTGACGCTGCCTTCGACTTTGTAGGTCCCGGTCACGAAATTCGCTATTTCGCATTCGATCACGAATTCCGCGAGCACCGTCCCTTCGACCGGATCCACCTTGACTTCCATTCCGATTCCCGCGGTGCTCGCCATCAACGACTGCGTCGTCAGGCTTTCGGATTTGAATTTGCATCCTTTGCCAGCGGGTTTGTTCACTTTGAGACCGGAGAAGGTGATGGTGCCCTCTCCGTAGGCGAAGTGTTCACCGCCCGTCGTCCTCACGTTTTCCGTCCACCCTTTGGCCACCGCTTCGGCTGCTTCGAATTCGTATTCGACGCCGCTGAAGCTGCCCTTGAAGGTGATCGGCCCACCGCTGCCGCTGACTTCTGTTGTCGTGTACTCGGGCGCCTCCGCATGTTCATATTCCGCCCCCGATTCCACGGCGTGATCGGCCCGGCAGTGTTCTTCCGAGAAGCCGGCGCCGCCCGGTTCAGGTCTTTTCTCGCATGTGAACGTTGTTGTGCCGGTGGCCGGGCCGCTCGATATCGCCGTTGTTGTCGCGCTCAACGGCGTGTATTCGGTTTCGCCGAGGGCTCCGTTACGGCCGCTGACCGTCAGCACGCTTTCGATCTCGGCCATGTGATTGTGCATTTCAAAGGTGCCCTGTTCTGTGGTCGAGGCTCCCGTGCAGGTGATTGTCGCCCCGTCCGGAGGGCACTTGACGCTCCCGACCACTTTGTAGGTCCCGTTCAAGGCCGTGATGCTGCACCCTTCGATTTGGAAGGACGCGAACAGCGTGCCTTTCGCTGGGCTGAAGCGGAGCGTGTCGCCCTGTTCGGAGCTGGTCACCGCGAGGCTTTCCGTCACCACTTTGCCGCCTTTCACTTTGCAGCCTTTGCCCGCGGGGGCGGCAACGGTGGCGTTCCCGTAGGTGAGTGCGGCTTCTCCTTGGATGAAGTGTTCGCCCCTTGTCGTCAGCTGGTTGGAGACCGTCCCGGTGCCGGTCACTTCAGTCGCCTGAACTTCGACCGTCGTGCTCGAGACGACCCCCCGGATCGTCGCCGTCTGGGGTTCGCCGGCTGTGTTTTTGTTGCTGACTTCGACTTCTGTCGGGGCGCTGAAAGCGGCGTGTTCGTATTCAGCGCCCGCTTCTACCGCATCGGCCGCCTTGCAGTGCGATTTCGAGAACCCGGCTCCTCCTGCTTCCGCCTTTTTCTTGCATGTGAGGGCTGTTGTCCCGCCTGGTGTCGCGGCGACGGCCGTCTGTGCTGCCATCGCGCTGATCGACAGCGCGAAAAGCAGGCAGAGGGCTACCGCGGATCGGTGTCCGGTCATCTTTCACTCCTCGATTGGCCTGGGTGAACGCATGGCTCGTCGGATCTCCTGGACGAGCTCGGGTCAAGAATCGTCGCCCCATGGCCACCCCGTCAATCGGCCGATCCGCGCATGCGCGGATCGACGCATCCACATCCGTAGGATCCGCTGGCGATGCGTGCTCCGAAGGGAATCGTCATCCTCGCTTGCACGAGCGCCCTCCTGATCGCCGGTTGCGGCAGCCAGAAGGACGACTCGACGCCGGTCGCCTGTCTGGAAGGGACGGGTGCTTACCTGAGCGCACTGCGGGGGGCGCCGGGGGAAGTCACGCTTGGCGGCGAGACGGCGATCAGCGAGTGCCTGGCGGAGAACCAGCAGGCGGGTGACCTGGCGACGGTCGGCGAAGCGCTGGTCGAGACCGCGACCAAGCTCAACGCCGAGGCGCGGGCGGAACCCGGCGGCGAGGCGAACTTAGACCTCGGGTATCTGATCGGGGCCGCCGAACGGGGCGCCGAAAAGACGGAAGGGATCCACGCCGATCTGATCCGCCGCCTCACCGTCGCCGCTCGCTTCGCCCCCGCGGATGACCCGCTGCCGCCGGCATTCCTCGACGCCTATCGGGAGGGCTTCGACGCCGGCAAGGACTCCGGCTGATCGTGGTTAGGGCTGGCGGGGCGTGACGATCACGATGCGGCCGTCGGCGAGGCGGTAGGCGGTGCCGACCGGCTGGCCGTGGCCGCGCGCGCGGCGTTCGCTGCTCGGCTTCGGCAGCACCTTGACCTTCGCGGTCTGTGACTGCGATTGATTGCTCGCCTGCTTGTCGGTGGCGTTGGAGGCGAGCGCGATGCCGGCGATCAGGAAGGCGATCGCCAGCACGATGCCAACGTCGAAGAGGTTGACGAGGCCGTCGAGAGGGTCGCCGGCGTTGTCCTCGATGCCGCCGTGGCGGCCGAGCCCGATCCGGCTCACCTGACCCCTCCCGCGACGGGGGCCGATCTCGCCGGGAAGACCTCACTGCGCAGCGCCTCGACCGCGCGCTCGAGCGCCGCCAGGTCCTCGGTGTACATCCGGGTCCGGGTCAGGGTGAGGGCGAAGGCGACGGTCCCGACCAGGAGCCCGATCACGGTCGCCGCCAGCGCGTCGCGGAGGTCGCCGGCGAGCTCGGAGACGTCGCCGTCGCCGAGCGCGGCGAGGCCCGGCGCCAGCGGGATCAGCGTCCCCATCAGCCCGATCGCCGGGCCGGCGCGGACGAGGATGCGGGTGCGGTCGAGGCGGCGCTGGACCGCGAGCTCGTAGGCGACGAGCGCCTGCTCCATCTCCGCGGGGTTGCCTGCAGCTGCCGCGGCGACGATCGCGTTCACCGCCTCCTCGGCGAAGGCGCTCGGGGCGTGGTAGGCGTACCAGGCGAGGTTGCCGGGATCGGCGGTGGCGCGACGGACGAGCTGGGAGAGCTCGATCTCGCGGCCGCGACGGTGGCGGCGCCAGAGCTCGGCGCCGTAGCGCCCGACCTCGTAGGCGCCGGCGACGAGGACGATGATCGCGGCGACCAGGACGGGCACCCGCAACGCCGAGGCGATCTGCGCCAGCGCGTCGCTCAGCCCTCCACCGATGGTGCCGAGGACGATCATGCCGGCCTCGCCCCCGCCCGCTCGCGGCGGCTGCCGACCGCGGCGGCAACCAGCAGCGCGCCGAGCAGGCCGAGCGCCAGCCCGGATTCAGCCTGGCCGCCGGAATCCGCCTCGAACAGTCCCGGCGCGGCTGCGAGCTTCCCTTCCTGCCGGCCGACCAAGATGCCTTCGACGGTGCCGGCTCCTCCTCCCCCACCGCCCTGCCGAATGGACGCGGAGGGGGCTGAACTCACGGTTTCGGATTCGGGTTCGGCTTCGGCTTCGACGTCCCGCGCGCCGTGCGGGGTCGAGCCGCCGCTCTGCGGCTGCGGCGCGGTGAACAGGTGGGCGCCGCGGCCACCGCCGCCGGCGATCACGCCGTCCCCTTCGACCACCCCGGTGCCGCCGTGGCCCTTGTGGGTGGAGCGCCTGGCATGGCTGGCTGCGATCTGCTGCTGGGGCTCTTCGCGCGGGGGCGCCTTCACTTCGGGCGGGACGCAGGGCAGCGGGTAGGTCGTACCGGCCAGCGCCGGGCCCACCTGGGCGGTCATCCAGAGTGAGTTCATGTCGTTGTCGGCGGTCCAGCCGATGCTGCCGTCCGGGCGCTGCAGCGAGGCGAGGAAGGAAAGCGGGTCGGCGCCCGATGCGGTGCTCCAATCGCGCGGATTTACGCCCGCCGCCCACATCCCCTGCAGCACCCAGGCGGTGCTGGCCGAGTTGGTCCGTTCACCCGGCAGCTCGCGGAACCCCCCGTCTGGCCCCTGCAGCGTTTCCAAGTATTCGAAGGCGCCTCTCTCGGCGGCGGCGACCCGGGCTTGCGCTTCTTCGCCTTCGAGGTGGGCGGCGGCGAGGGCCTCGACCGCCGCCCCGGTCATGTCGGATTCGGAGGGCGACGACACCGTGGTCGATCCCCAGCTACCGTCGGGACGCTGCTGGTCCAGTAGCCATTCCGCCGCCGCCTTGACCGCTTCATCGGTCTGCGGCGTGCCGATCGCGCTGAGCGGGAAGATCGACCAGATCGTGGCGTTGTTCCAGCCTTCGGCGATCCCCTCCCGCTGCGGGAAGGAGCCATCCGGAAGCTGTCGCGAGAGGATCGTCGCGATCGGGTCGACACCGCCGAAGTCGTTCGGGGAGGTGCAGGATGCGAGCGCGACCAGCGCCACCCGGTCGAAGTCCGTGGTTTGTTCCAGCTCGGCCGTGTGACGAGTCAGATAGGTGAAGACGTCGACCCCACCCAGCTGTGTCTGGTCCTGCGGGTTGATGCTCGCCGCCGCCAGCGCGTACGCAGCCCAGGCGCTGAAGTCGGGGTCGGAGGCGCCGCCGCGCTTGCCGCCGAAGCCGCCGTCGGCGTTCTGGGCTTCCTGCAGGAAGCGGACGCTGCGGTCGAGAGTCGCCTGCGCCGTGGGGTCGGGGGCGACGGCGGCGGTCCGCGCCGGCAGCAGGGCGACGGCGAGGAGGCAGGCGCAGAGGACACCGGGCCCCGCGCCCAGCACTCCTCGCCGCCCGTCGCTCATCCGGCCGTGGCCATCCGCAGCACCACAGTTCGCCGCGCCGTTGCGGTCACGCCCCCGTCCGGAGTGAAGGCGATCGTGACCGTGACCCGCAGGTGACCGTTCCTGCGCAGCGACCTGCGTGCCCTCGGCTTCGGCTTGACCGGCACGGTGAAGGTGCCGGCCGAGCCGGTGTCGAGCGAGCGGCGCAGGACCTGCGGCCCAGAGAGCACAAGCGCGCCTGGGCCCGGCACGACCAGCTTCAAGCTGGCGACGCCCTTGCCGGGATCGATGCTCGCCGCACCGAGCGAGATCTCGTTCGACGGCGGTGAGCTCGGCGGCGGCCCCTTCGGGGTGTCCGCCGGCCGATCTTTCGCCGTCCCGCCTCCGCCTCCGGCCGGCGGCTGGTAGCGGGCCGGAACACGCACTGCCGCGTCAGTCGGGAGCGGCCCACAGCTGCCGCCGCCCACCGGTTCGACGCAGACGTCGAGGCGGTTGGAGCGGATGAAGCCGGCTTCTTTCTGGGCCTTGATCCGGTGCCACCCCGGGGTCGCGAAGGTGACGCTGGCGGAGCCGTCGACCGCCGTCGTCACCGCCGTCCCGGCCCCGGTTTCGACCGTCTCGAAGCCGGTCGCGGGATCGGTCGCGACCGGGCCGACGGTGACCCCGGCGGCGGGCTGGACTTCGGCGCTCGCGCCTTCGGCGCCGATGTAGCCCTCGACCTCGAGCGCCAGCGGCTGGCCGACTTCGACGTGGGCGGTCGGCAGCGGCTTCTGCGGCGCCGTCGCCGGGTCACTCGCCGCCGCCAGCCAGAGCAGGCGCCGGCCGCTGAAGGCGTCGTAGGCCCAGAGCACCTCGTCGCCGGCTTTGTCGGCCCACTGGCAGCCGCCGACCGGAGTGAGGACGCCGTTGACCAGGATCCCCCAGAACTTCCCCCCTTCGGCGAAGGTCTCCGCGTCGGGTCCCCAGCGTTCGATGTAGTAGTCGTCGAAGCCCGCGAACCATTTGGCGCCAAAGGTCTGCCCGACCATTTCCATCGCATCGACCGAGGATGCGGTCGGCGTCGGGCCAGGACTCGGATGGGCGCTGTTGTTGGTCCCGTCGCAGGTCCGCGGTTCGCCGTCCCCGGTCGCCTGCACTGCGTGACCTTCGCTCAGGATCGGCCCCTCGAAGAGGGTCTTTTCCCTGCCCTCGATCCGGACCGTCAGTTCGGTCGGAGCCGCCTCGGCGATCCCTGCCATCAGTAGAAGCGAGGCGCCCAACCACAGCGCCGCCGCGATCGCTCGCTTGCGCAACACAACCCCTTTCCTCGAGGGCGAATGCCGTGTCGGATCGGAGAAGGTCTCCTGGCTTCCGAGCGATCCCTCCGCGCCTTCCCGGCCTCCTGGCCAGTGGCTGCGACGTGCGCGTGCGGCGGGCTTCCTCGGTCACAGTGGCGGGCCCGCGCCGGTTTCTCACCGGCTTCCCTACCACCGATCCCATTGATTTATCGGTGCGGCGACTCTAGTCGATCCCGCCCGACCTGCGCGAGGTTGCCTTTGGTCCCGGATAGCGGGACCAAAGGCAACCTCGGCGTTGGGCGGGTCGGGTTACTGCTGCTTCAGGTAGATCGTGTCGCCGACGTGGATCACGGTGCTGCGTTTGGCCAGCGCTTCCGTGCCGTTGTCGATCGAGACGTTCCATTTTTCGGCCGGCACCGCGGGGGCGCCGTTGATCTGCGTGATCGCTCCTTCGCCGCTGCCGGGGAGGAAGCTGGTGACACAGGAGGCCGGGGTCGTCCCGGCGACGGCCGCGGTCAGGACCGTGGCCAGCGTCGTCGTCGTCGCTTTCGGCGCCAGCGTCACCGAGCAGATCTTCAGCGGCGAGCTGACAGCGTTGACGATCAGCGCCAGCGAGGTCGTTTCCGTTTCACCGGTCGCGAATTCGGTCACGCCCTTCCACTGCGGGCCGCTTTTCGGTTTCGGCGGCGCCGCCGTGAAGCCGCCGCTGCCGAGGGCGCGGACCGCGTCCTGGCTGGCGTACTCGTCGACGGTCGTGCCGCTGGTCCCGTAACGGAAGCCGCCGCTTTTCTGCTGCTGAGCGATGAGGAAGTCGAGCGGCGTTTTTTTGCCCGAGCCGCCGCCGGTGAATTCAGCGCCCTGCGGGTCGATCCCGCACGCTTTCAGCCCCTGCACCGCCCAGGCGTTGGAGTCGGTGTTGTTGCCGAACGTGTTTTTGAACGCCCCGGTCGTCCCTTCGAAGATCGAGACGAGGTAGGCCTTGGCGTTGACGATCGGCGTCGCCGTGTTGAGGACGCCGGCGCTGCAGAGCGCCGCCATCGCCGCCCCGGTGAGGTCCGGTTCCGAGGCTTTTTTCAGCGCTTCTTCGCTGCCGGCGGATTTTTCCCAGGTCCAGCCGCCGTCGGTGTGCTGGTTGGCTTCGATCGCCGCCACGGCCTGGTCGAGGACGATCTGCGGGATCCGCTGGGCGGCTGCCGTGGTCTTGGCGCCAGCCAGAGACAGCAGGCCGAAGACGGTGGCGTTGAAGGTCGAGCCGTAGTAGCCGGGGCTTTCCGGCTGGTAGAACGACGCGACCCCGGCGATCAGGTTCTGCCGTTTCGAGACCCGTGCCGGATCGATCCCGGCCGCGTAGGCGAGCAGGGTTCCGCGCTCGTAGTCGGTCGCCAGCGCCCCGGCGCCGGGCCAGGTGACCGGGCCGACCACCCCTTCGTACCAACTGCGGGCGTCGCTGCCTTCTTTGCCGGCTTTGTTGACGTCGGCCGGGGCGACGCCGGCCGCGGCCAGCGAGGTCAGCGACCAGTCACCGCCGAAGCCGGGGATTTCGCCGCTTTCTTTCTGCAGGCCCTTGATGTATTCGACGCCTTTGTTCTTGGCGGTGTTGATTTCTTCGGTGCTGGCTTTCGCCGCCGCGGAGGCGGGCACCAGCAGCGAGGCGAGGGCGGTGGCGAGCAGCGCCAGCCGCAAGCTGGAATGACGCATTTGAGAGAACTCCTTCCGTCTGTTCGCGAAACAGGGGTAGTTATGTCTGCGTCAGGCGGCGAGTACTCGGACTCGGGCGGAGCGGTCCGTGCAAGACGTGCCGCTGCCCATACCGTTGCGCGTCAGTCCCGGATTCGCACCGGGTTCCCTCGACCGCTTGACGATTTCAAACCTAACGGGGCGCGCGGCGGACTCGGTTGCGGCTGGCCGGATCTCCGATAGATTGCGCGCCCAAACCAAACCACCGGATCGGTGGACGGGGAAGCCGGTGCAAGTCCGGCGCGGGCCCGCCACTGTGACCGAGCGAGAAACCCGCCGCACGCCCACGGGGCAGCCACTGGCCAGAAGCCGGGAAGGCGCGGAGGGAAGGCTCGGAAGCCAGGAGACCTCCCTCCGATCCCTCCATCAGCCCTCGAGGAAAGGGGTCCAAGGATGCGAGCAGTCTCAGTCCGACGCGCGTGCGCATTTTGCGCGTCACTCATTGCAATTGCGGTTCTGCCGGCCACCGCGCAGGCCACCTCGACCCAGAGCGAAATCGACGCGGCGGTGACCAAAGCCGTCACCTACGTACGTACCTGGCAGGACCCCGCCAGCGGCGGGATCCCGGAATTCGGCGGCGACTGGGCGGTGACTGCGCTGGCCGCCGCCGGGGTCGATTCCAGCACCGTCAAGAACGGCGCCAGCCCGAGCCTGCAGGACTGGGCGCTCGCCGAATACGGCTCCGCCGACTGGGGCGACGAACCGCCGAGCTTCAACGCCACCGACTACGAGCGGGCGATCCTCCTCACCCACGACGCCGGCCTCGACCCGGCCCGGCTCTCGGCCGCCAGCAACCAGCCGGCGCAGCTCGCCGGACGCTGGAACCCGGCCGCCGGCAGCTTCGGCGAACCGAGCACCAACAGCACCGTCTTCGGGATCCTCGCGCTGCGGACGACGCCGCTGCCGAACTGGGCGCTGGCACCCGCGGTCTCTTTCCTGCGCCACAACCAGCACGACGACGGCGGCTGGTGGTTCCCCGCTGCGCCGACCCCGGCCGACCGGGCGCAGCCGAGCGAAGAGGACATGACCGGGGCCGCTGTCGCGGCGCTCTGCGAAGCCGGCGTTCCCGCCTACGACCCGGACGTCGCCGCCGCGCTCGGCTTCCTGCGGAGCAGGATGGTGAGCGCGACCGGCGGCATCCAGTACCACTGGGGCGGCGCCAACGTCGACGTCAACGCCTGGGTGGTGAGCGGCCTCAACGCCTGCGGGATCGACCCCCAGTCCGCGGCCTGGACGTCGGCCGACGGCAAGACGCCGGTCGACTTCCTGCTCTCGTTGCAGGTCCCGTCCGGGTCCGAAGCAGGCGGCTTCGGCTACGAAGACGCCAGCAGCGCCGGCCTCTACGGGACCCAGGACGCCCTGCGGGCGCTGGCCGGCGCCGGCTTCAGCGCCGAGCCGGCGAGCGTGCGCCCGGCGCCGACGGTGTCGGCGCTGGCGCTTGTCCCCCACCTGCTGGCAATCGAGCTGGCGCCAGGCAACGTGCGTATCTGCAAAGTGACGGCGGCCCCTGGGGCAGCGCTGTCGGTCGTCCTCGCCGCAGCAGAAACCGAAGCACGCCCGGCCGGGTGTGTGACCTCGTTCTCGATCGCAGGCGGCAAGCTGACCTCGCTCGACGGGGTCGAGCCCGAAGGCGCGGACGAAGCCTGGCTCCTACGACTCGACCGCGGCGCGCAGGAGGCGGCGGCGGAACAACCGGTCGCGTTCGGCGACCTGATCTCGCTGCGGATCGGGGCAGTCGGCGGCGCCGGGGGCGGCAGCGGGCCGCAGGGCCCTGCCGGGCCGCAGGGGCCGGCGGGACCGACCGGTCCGCAGGGAACCACTGGCCTTTCCGGGACCGACGGCGGCGCCGGTACCCAGGGCCCGACCGGGCCGAAAGGCGACACCGGCGCCCAGGGACCGGCCGGCCCAGAAGGCAAGCAGGGCAAACGCGGGCCACGCGGCAAAGCCGCCCGCAACGCCGAGATCTCCTGTCGGGCGAAGCACCGTGGCCGGGCGAAGCTCCACTGCCAGGTGAAGCGGACCGGCCGCCGCTAGCAGGGTCGGACCGGCACCGCCCGCAACAGCCGCCCGGCGCGCTCGGCCGCGTCGGGCGGCGCCGCGCGGCTGATCGCCCGCAGCACCGCGTGAGCGACCTGGTGCGGGCAGCGGCGGCGGACTTCGGTCGCCTGCGGGCGTCCCGGGACCGTCGCCGGGCCGACCAGCGCCAGCCGCGACTCGTCGCGGACGACGGTCCAGGGCTCGCCGCCGCAGATGCCGACGAAGGTCGCCAGCCCGGCGCGGCGGCCGAGCTCGTGGCCGATCACCGCGATCTGGACCGGGTGGGCGCTGCGGGTGCTGAGCGCGTGGTCGATCAGCAGCGCCCGGTGGTCGCGGCGCTCGGGGCAGAGGCAGAGCTGGTTGGTGAGCGCGTCGGCCAACGCCTGCGCCTGCTCGGCGAGGTCGAGGCCGGCGGCGCCGAACAGCGGCAGCGAGGCCTCGTCGAGACGGGCCGCGGGCGACTCCATCGCGGTCACCGAGAAGGTAGCCGCCAGCGCCGCCTGTGCCTCGTCGTGCTGCAGCAGAGGCTCAGCGAGGAGCCGTTCGGCGTCTGTGTATCTACTCATTAGGCAACCCTAATACATTGGGATTAGGGACGCCTAATTCCTTTCCCTATCGCTGTTTGTCACCCAGCGGGTGACAAACAGCGATAGGGAATACGCTCCCTGGCCCCACACGAACTTGACCAGATCCCCGCACGTACCCCCTTACGAACTTCCGGAGGCACCGACCTTGACCTTGACCGAGACCGAGCAGCTCTGGGGTGGCGAGACCACCAAAGCCGTCGACAACTTCCCCGTCTCGGGGGAGCGCGTCCCCGTCCCGGTGGTCCGCTGGCTCGGCCGGATCAAGGCCTCGGCGGCCGAGGTCAACGGCGAGCTCGGGCTGCTCGACTCCGACCTGGCGGAGCGGATCGCCGCCGCCGGCAGGGCGGTCGCCGAGGGCGAGCACGACGACCAGTTCCCGATCGACGTCTTCCAGACCGGCTCCGGTACCTCCTCGAACATGAACGCCAACGAGGTGCTCGCCAACCTCGCCGGGGAGGGGACCCATGCCAACGACCACGTCAACATGGGCCAGTCCTCCAACGATGTCTTCCCGACCGCCGTCCACCTGGCGGCGCTCGGCGAGGTGACTCACGACCTGGTGCCGGCGATGGGCGCGCTGGAGGCGGCACTGGAGGCGAAGGCGACCCAGTTCGCCGACGTCGTCAAGGCCGGCCGCACCCACCTGATGGACGCCGTCCCGGTCACCCTCGGGCAGGAGTTCGGCGGTTACGCGGCCCAGGTCCGGCTCGGGATCCAACGGGTCGAGGCGACGCTGCGGCGGGTCGGCCAGGTCCCGCTCGGCGGCACCGCGACCGGGACCGGGCTCAACACCCATCCCGAGTTCGCGGCCAAGGTGCTGGCGAAGATCGGCGCCGAGACCGGCCTGGCGATCTCCGAGCCGCTCGACCGCTTCGAGGCGCAGGGCAACCGCGACGCCCTGGTCGAGCTCTCGGGCGCGCTCAAGGTCTACGCCGTCTCGCTCAACAAGATCGCCAATGACCTGGCGCTGATGGGCTCCGGCCCGCGCGCCGGCCTCGCCGAGCTGCGCCTGCCGGAGCTGCAGAAGGGGTCCTCGATCATGCCCGGCAAGGTCAACCCGGTGATCCCGGAGGTCGTGATCCAGGTCGCCGCCCAGGTGATCGGCAACGACGCCGCGATCACCGTCGCCGGCTCCCAGGGCCAGTTCGAGCTCAACGTGCGGGTGCCGTTGATCGCCCGCAACCTGCTCGACTCGATCAAGCTGCTGGCCTCCGCCTCGCGCCTGCTCGACGAGAAATGCGTGCAGGGCCTGGTGGCGAACGAGGAGATGACCGAGCGCCACGCCGAGGCGACCCTCGCCACGGCGACCGCGCTCAACCCCCACATCGGCTACGACCGCGCCGCCGACATCGTCAAGACGGCAGCCGAGTCCGGCCGCTCATTGCGCGAGGTCGCGCTCGAGCAGGGCGTCGAGCCCTCGGTCCTCGAGGAGGCCCTGGACCACCGCCGCATGGCCCGCCCGCACGACTAATCAACCGCCGCGTGGCAGTCCTTTGTCCCGCATAGCGGCACAAAGGACTGCCACGCTCAGGCGTCTTCGACGGTGATGCCGATTTCGCTCGCCAGCGCGGGTGAGATCTCCAGCAGCTGCGGCGCGTCGATCGTCAGGCCGCGAAGACCGAGCAGCGAGCCGGCGAGGGCGAGCTTCGAGCCGCGGGCGTCGACCTCGTCCAAGCGTGCCTTGGTGAAGTCGGCGCGGTCGAGGTCGCAGCCGTCGAAACGGGTGGCAGCGATCGCCGCGCCCTGGAGATCGGCCTCGGTCATCGCGCAGCCGGTGAAGGTCGCGTGCTCGATCTCGCTGTGGCGGAAGTTCGCGTAGTCGAGCTTGCAGTCCTCGAAGCTGACCTCGTCGAGCCGCGCTTCGCCGAGGTCGATTCCGGTCAGCCGCGAGCCGCGGAAGGCGACCCGTCGCAGCGTCGCCCCACCCCAGACGCCGTTGGCGGCATTGACTCCCTCGCCCAGCAGGTCGATCAAGCGAGCGCCGCGCAGCCGCGCGCCTTCGAGGTCGACTTCAACCAGGTGCGCGTGCTCGAGCCGTGCCGAGCTCCAATCGACGGCGCCGAGCTGCGCCGACTCGAGCCGGGCGCTTTCGACCTCGACCGGCAGCTCGATCTTGGCGGGATCGAGGTCGGCGAGATCCTCGAACGCGATATCGGGCGGCTCGGTCACCCCTGCAGGGTGATGAAGCGCTCCTCGGTCAGCTCGTAGACCGCGTAGGCAGGACCCTCGCGGGTGTTGCCGGAGTCCTTGACGCCGCCGTAGGGCTGCTGGTCGGCGCGGAAGGTCGGCACCTCGTTGATCAGGACGCCGCCGAACTCGAGCGTCCGGGCCGCCTCGAGGCCGCGGCCGAGGTCGCGGGTGAAGACGCCCGCCTGGAGGCCGAACTTCGAGTCGTTGGCCATCGCCAGCGCCTCGCCGAAGTCCGCGAAGGTGTCGATCGTCGCCACCGGCCCGAAGATCTCCTCGCACCAGACCTTGGTGTCTTTGGGAGGAGACCCGAGCAGGGTCGGTGCCAGGCAGCGGCCCTCGTCGACCAGCTCGCCGCCGCTCAGCAGCTCCGCCCCCGCGGCGACCGCCTCGTCGACCCATGCCTTGACCCGGTCGCGGTCGCCGGGGGTGATCAGCGGGCCGACGTCGGTGCTCGGGTCGAGCGGGTCGCCGACCGTCAGCTTCTCGACGTTGGCGACCAGCCGCGCCTTGAACTCATCGGCCACTGCCTCGTGGACGAGGATCCGCTGGATCGAGATGCAGCTCTGACCGGCGTGGGAGAAGGCGTGGATCTGGGCTTTGTCGGCGGCCGCCTGCCAGTCGCCGTCGTCGTTGACGATCAGCGGCGCGTTGCTGCCGAGCTCGAGGTTGACCTTCTTGTGCGGGACCTTGGAGCGGATCCCCCAGCCGACCGGAGCCGAGCCGGTGAAGGTGATCGCCCCGGTCAGCTCGTGCTCGACGATCGCGTTGCCGACCTGCGAGCCCGGCCCGGGGACGACGCTGAGCCAGCCTTCCGGCAGCCCCGCCTCGAGCAGGATCCCGGCCAGCTTCAGAGCTGAGATCGGGGTCTGGCCGGCGGGCTTGAGGACGATCGCGTTGCCGGCGGCGATCGCCGGCCCGAGCTTGTGGGCGACGAGGTTGAGCGGGAAGTTGAAGGGGCTGATCGCGCCGACGACGCCGTAGGGGACGCGCAGCATCACGCCGAGCTTGCCGGCGCCCGCCGCCGAGGCCTCCATCGGCACCGTGCCGCCGGTCAGCTTGCGCGCCTCGACCGCCGAGAACTCGAGCGTGCTGACGCAGCGCTGGGCCTCGACCGTCGCCGTCTTGATCGGCTTGCCGGCCTCGGCGGCGATCGTCAGCGCCAGCTCCTCGACCCGCTCGGCGACCAGCTCGGCGGCGCGCTCGAGGGTCGCCGCCCGCTCGTGCTGGGCAAAGTCGGCCGACTCGAACGCCTCGTGGGCGGCGGCGATCGCCCGCTCCGCGGTCGCCGTGTCGCCGGTCGCCACCCTGCCGACGACGCTGTCGTCATAGGGACTGCGCACCTCGGCCCACTCGACCCCGTCGCTCCACTCGCCGGCGGCGAGGAGCTTGTGGTCGGTCGCCTCGAAAGTCTGGGTCGCCATTCCGTCCTCCTCGAAAGATCTACGTGCGGCAAAACTAAACAGCCGGGCGTGCAGGCCGCTACTCCGATTCGTTGAACCTGTTGCCTGAGGTGTGCCGAAAGCGATGAAACGGCCTCTAGCGAGAGTAGCGACGTGCCTCTGCGCGCTGGCGATCTTCGCCGCCTGCGCGGCGCCCGCCCGCGCCGCGGTCAGCTGGGTCGTCCACGGCCGCGGCTTCGGCCACGGCGTCGGGATGAGCGCCTACGGCGCCTACGGCTACGCCCTGCACGGCAAGAGCTACCGCTTCATCCTCGCCCACTACTACACGGGGACCACGATCGGGACGCTCGACAAGCCGCGCGTCGTCCGCGTCCTGCTCAGCACCGCCGCCAGCGACGTCGGCTTCTCCGGTGCGACCAGCGCCTGCGGCGAGCAGCTCGACCCGGCCCGCAACTATGAGGCTCACCGGCTAGGCCGCACCGTCGTCCTCCGCAGCTCGGCGGGCAAACCGCTCGCCCGCTGCGGCGGCAAGCTGCGGGCCGCCGGCAACGGCAGGATCACGATCGCTGGCCTCGGCACCTACCGCGGGGCGCTGGAGACGGTGCCGGAAGGCAGCCTGCTGAACGTCGTCAACGCGCTCACCGTCGAACAGTACGTAAAGGGGGTCGTCCCGAACGAGTCGCCGCCGTCCTGGCCGCTCGAGGAGCTGAAGGCGCAGGCGGTCGCCTCGCGCTCCTTCGCCCTCACCGCCGGCCGCGACGGCAACGGCTTCGACCTCTACAACGACACCCGCAGCCAGGTCTACAAAGGGCTCGAAAGCGAGTACGCGAGCTCCAACCAGGCGGTCGACGAAACCAAGGGCCAGGTCGTCATCTACGGCGGCCAGATCGCCGAGACGCTGTTCTCGGCCTGCTCGGGCGGCAAGACCGAGAGCATCGTCAACGTCTTCGGCACCGCGATCCCCTACCTGGTCGGCGTCCCCGACCCCTACGACGGCGCCTGCCCGCTGCACGAATGGACGCTGAAATTCAGCGGCCCGGAGATCAGCTCGATGCTGAGCAGCTATCTCGAGGGGAAGCTGATGAAAGTCGTGATCACGAAAACGGGCTACTCGCCGCGGATCATCGAAGCGAAGCTCTACGGGACCGGTGGCGTCACCTCGATTACCGGCGAACAGCTCGAGGTCGCGCTCGGCGGCTACTCGACCTGGATGACCTTCCAGAAGGTCGTCAGCGGCCAGCGTTGAGCTCGGCCTTGGTGCGGGGCAGCGCCAGGACCGCGAAGACAGCGCGGTGGTCGGAGCCGGGTAGTTCCTCGACCGCGTAGCTGACGACACCGAGGCGCCGGTCGGCGAGCACGTGGTCGATCGTGATCGGCGGGATCAGATGGGCTTCGCGCGGGAAGGTCGGCTCCAGGCCCTTACCGGTCGCCTCGCCCGCGTCGCGGTAGCCGCGGCCGACGAGCTCCCGGAACGGCGCCTGGTCGAAGGTCGCGTTGAAGTCACCGGCCAGCACCCAGGGCGCGCCGTGACCGGCCGAGGGCAGCCCTTCCAGCGCTTCTTCCCAGGTTTCCGTCGAGTGCGGCCGCTCGGGCGGGAACGGGTGGACGCCGACGAGGCGGAAGCGGCGCTTGTCCGGCAGCTGCAGTTCGGCCGTCGGCATGAAGAAGGCGTAGCTCGCCTGCGGCGGCAGTTCGCGCAGCGGCAGGCGCGAGAACAGGCCGCCCCCGGCAGCGCCGCCGTAGGCGCCGGTGACCGCGTAGGGGAAGCGACGCGGCAGCCCCGCCGCGATCAGTTTCCGCGAGAAGCCTTCGGTCAGCTCCTCGACGCTGAGCACGTCCGGGTGCAGACGGTCGACGAGGGCGACGAGAGCCTGCGGGTCCGCCTTGCCGTGGTAGACGTTGGCGGCGAGGACGCGGATCGTCTCGCGGCCGCTGGCGGAGACCGTTTCGCCGCCGACCAGCCGCGGCGCCAGCGCCGCGGCGAGGCAGACCGTCGCCAGCGCGGCGACCGCCGCGGCAGCCCAGTTCTCGAGCGCCACCGCGACCCCGGCGACGATCAGGGCGGCGGCCGCGACGTAGGGGGTGAACGGCAGCATCGTCTCCAGCGGGAAGCCGCTGTCGAGGCCGAAGACGCGGATCACCGTCCAGGCAAGGACCGGGATTACCGCGAGCCAGATCCACCAGTAGCGGCGCGCGCTCCTCACGCGCGCCCGCCCGCCGCTGCCGCCAGCCTCATCCGTCGGGATAGGGCTGGATCGGGATGCCGTGGTCGGTCTCGCGCATCCCCAGCTCGTAGGCGCCGGCGCCGGCGAGCGTCAGTTCCCGGGCCGGGAGTCCGCGGCGTTCGACGGTCAGTTCGAGATCGGCAACCGAGCAGTTGACGGTGTTGTGCTCGGGCCCCTGCGGGTCGGCGTAGACCCAGCCGACGAAGTCCTTGGCGGGCGCCGAGACGCGGCCGTGGACGACGATGTCCTTTCCGGGGAGCACGAAGGAGCAAACGGTCGGGGACTCCTCGAACTTTGCCGCCCGGATCGCGCCGAGGCCGCCGAGCCGGTGCGGCTCGCCGTCCAGCATCAGCATCCCCGATGGGATCCAGGGGCTGACCCGGCTGCCGAGCGCGACCCGGGCGGCGCCGGCGTCGAAGTAGGTGCCGGGCGAGCCCTCGAAGCCGGTCCCCTCGAGCCAGATCCAGCGCTCGGCGTGCTCGCTGCCCCAGTTGTGGCCGATCATCCCCGGCCAGCCGGAGAGCTCGATCGGCTCGTCGTCGATCGTCAGCCGGCCCTCGAAGCGGGCGTCGGGCCAGGGGGCGACGAACTTGGTCCGCGGCAGCGGCGCCTCGTAGAGCCAGTCGGCCGGCAGGTACTTGCAGGGCCGGTCGTCGCCGTCGAAGTTGAGCGACCAAGCGACGCTGAGGGCATCGGTCTCGATCGAGCCCTCGGCGCTGCCGGGGCCGATCTCGGCGTCGGCGACGCGGATCCAGGACCCGGGCGGGGTCGAGAGCTGGGCCGCCGGCACCGTCACCTTCGTCGCCCGCGGCGCGGCGGCCTCGCGGTCGAAGAAGACGAACCAGATCGAGCCGTTGGGCTCGGCGCCGGGGCGCTTGTGGACGGTGTGGCGGATCCAGATCCCCCGCCCCCCGCCGGGCTCGCAGGCCTTTATATAGAAGCTCTCGTAGTGCCCCCGCTTGGCGGCCACGTCCGGGTACCGCGCCCGTTCCTCCATGGGGACAGCCTAGACGCGAATCGTGATCACGTCGCCGTCCTGGACGACGTAGTCGCGGCCCTCGATCCGCAGCACGCCCTTCTCGCGGGCGGCGACGTAGCCGCCGCAATCGACCAGCTCGCGCCAGCCGATCGCCTCGGCTTTGACGAACGCTTCCATGATCTCGGTGTGGATCGTGCCGGCGGCCTCCAGCGCGGTGGCGCCGCGATGGAGGGGGCGCGCCACCGCTTCCTTGTCCTCGCCGGCGGTGAAGAAGGTGATCAGCTCGAGCAGGTCGTAGGCGGCGCGGACGAGGCGGGCGAGGCCGTCAGCTGGGTCGACACCATAAGAATCGCGCATCTCCTCCGCTTCCTCGGGGTCGAGCTCGGCCAGCTCGCCCTCGATCCGGGCGCTGACCGCGACGACCCCGGCGCCGACCGAGGCGGCGTGGGCGGCGACCGCCTGCGGCGGCTCGGCGTCGCCCTCATCGACGTTGGCGACGTAGAGGATCGGCTTGGTGGTCAGGGCCTGGAGGTTGCGGGCCGCTTCGGGAGCCGCCTGCGGGACCGGCACCGTGCGCGCCGGGCGACCGGCGGCGAGCGCCTCCCTGACCGCCTCCAGCCACTCGAATTCGGCGATCGCCTCCTTGTCGCCGGACTTGGCGCCCTTGCCGACGCGGCCGAGCCGCCGCTCGACCTGCTCGAAGTCGGCCAGCACCAGCTCGGTCTCGATCGTCTCGATATCGGCGAGCGGGTCGACGCGGCCATCGGGGTGCGGCACGCCGCTGTCCTCGTGGCAGCGAACGACGTGGCAGATCGCGTCGGTCTCGCGGATCGAGGCGAGGAACTGGTTGCCGAGGCCCTCGCCTTCGGAGGCGCCTTTGACGAGGCCGGCGATGTCGTGGAAGTCGATCGTCGCCGGCACCAGCTGGCTGCTGCGGACGGTCTCGGCGACCGCTTCGAGGCGCTCGTCCGGCACCTGGGCGACGGCGACGTTCGGCTCGATCGTCGTGAACGGGTAGTCGCCGGTCTGGGCGCCGCCCTTGGTCAGCGCGTTGAAGAGGGTGGACTTGCCGGCGTTCGGCAGCCCGACGATCCCGACCTTCATATGGCGGCGCCTCCTCTGCTCCGGGAAGGGGCAACAGAACCAGATATGGATTGCCCCTTCCTTCCGCGTCCGGGGGCGCCTTTCCTCACCTTCATAAGGAGAGGGGTACCAGCAACCCCAGGACGACGCCGAGGAGGGCGCCGGCCAGGACGTCGGACGGGTAGTGCATCCCCAGATAGGGGCGGCCGAGCGAAATCAGCAAGGCGACGAGGAGGGCGCCGGCGGTCGCCGGGTCGACCCGGACCATCGCCGTCGCCACCGCGAACGAGGAGAGCGCGTGGGCGGAGGGGAAGCTGAGCGAGCTCGGCGCGCCGCCGAGCGGCGGCAGCCCCTCGAGCACCGGCCGCGGCCGTTTGACCAGCAGCTTGATCCCGTAATTGAGGACGATCGCGATCGGGGCGAGGGCGGCGCAGATCAGCCAGGCCTCGTGCCGTTCCCAGTCGAGGATCGCGAGGACGACGCCGAGCACGACCCAGACGGCGCCGTTGTTACCGGCCCTGCCGAGCGCTTTCGCCGCCGACTCGAGCCCGGGCGAGTGCCCGTGCGTCCGCATCCAGCGCAGCAGTCTCAGGTCGGCCTTCTCCACGGCGCCGCAGGATAATCCCCCGATGCCCGCCGTACCTGGCTACGTCCACACGCCCGGCAACCACTGCGGCTCGACCGCGCTGCGCAACCTCGTCGCCTTCCATGGGATCGCGATCAGCGAGGAGATGGCGTTCGGCCTCGGCGCCGGCACCGGCTTCTACTACCTGGCGATCGAGGGCACCTCGCCGAGCCGCTGGTTCAACGGCCGCACCGCCCGGCTCGAGGAGAGCTTCCGCGACCTGACCGGGGCGGCGCTGGAGCTGCGCACCTTCGAGCAGGGCGACGGCGAATCCTGGGCGGCGGCGCGGGCCGAAGTGGACGCCGGCCGCCCTGTCCTCCTGCTCACCGACATCTACCACCTCGACCACTACGGCAGCTCGGCCCACTTCCCGGGACACGCCGTCGTCCTCGCCGGGTATGACGAGGAGGTCGCCTACCTATCCGACACCGGATTCGAGGAGCTGCAGACGACGCGGCTGGAGAACCTCGAGCAGGCGCGCCACTCCGACCATCCCGCCTTCCGCATGGAAGGCCACATGTTCACCGTCGCCGAGGAACTCGACCGGGCCGCGCTGGAGGCCGCGATCCCGGCCGCGATCGAGCGCGCGGCGCGGGAAAACATCGAGCCGCCGTTCGGTGAGTACGGCGGCCTGCCGGCGATCGACCGCTTCGCCGCCGAGGCCGGAGGCTGGCCGCAGGAAGTCGAGGACTGGCAGTGGTGCGCGCGCTTCGCCTACCAGGTGATCGAGCGCCGCGGCACCGGCGGCGGCGCCTTCCGGCTGATGTACGGGCGCTTCCTCGAGGAGGCCGGCCGCGCCGAGGCGCCGCTGGCGCTCGCCGCCGGAGCGCGCTGGACCGAGTTGGCCGAGGCCTTCCGCCTCGCCAGTGAGAGCGAGACCCCGGAGCCGGAGCTGTGGGACGCCGTCGGCGACGGCGCCCGCCGGGTCGCTGCCGCCGAGCACGAGCTCTGGGAGGCACTCGCCTAGGTCAAGGCCCCGGCGCGGCGTCGACCTGGAATGGGCCGGACTGCCCCTCTGGGGCTTCGACAACGCCCATACGATCTTCAGCAGCGCCCCGATCGAAGCGGTCCCAGTGATGTTCTTCCGCCCGATCATCTCCCCCCGATCACCGCGACCGAGTGCTCCTTCTACCCGGCGCCGAACCAGCCGACGGGTGGTTAGCCGGGCTGCCCTGAGCAACGAAAAACGACCGGGGAAGGTGCCTGTTGCCTGCCTCGCGCGTAGCCTTCGCGCTTAGAAGCCTCTGGCACCACCTTCGAGATCGATCACCGAGCGGCTTACCCAGTGTCTCGGTCTCTCCCGGTCGCAGGGCGAACCTACCTGCGCCTTGGCGCAGCGCAAGGGGGAACGGGGGGACGATTGCGGAAAGTGGGGGATAGCGCTGGCGCTGTGAAGCGCGTGATCCGCGCACTCGCGGCTCTTCTCGTCGTCGCAGCACCCCCGTTCCGGCGCAAGCCGCGGCTAGATCCAGCGTGCCGAAATTGCAGCCCACGTTTCGACCGTCGCATCATCAGCGCGGATTTCTCGTAAGGCATTTGCAAACGCCCTGGGGAGGGCGTCGCAAAAAGCGTCCAATGAAACCAACCCGGCAACCGACGCCTCATGAAGAACCTGGCGAACATTGATTAATACACGGAGGACCACGCCGTGCTCGTGCTCGGCTCGTCCGACAGCCGCCGGGATATCGAAATGTTCGAGCCCACCAGGCGGCAGAACGGCCAGAACTGCCCAGGAGACCCCTGCAGCAGCGCAGTCCCGTGCAAGCGTGTCCGCGACAGCCTCACCCGTAGCCTGTTGCTTGACCTCCGAGCCCATCACGAGCTTCCCTTCAAGCTTGATCGGGACATCAATCCGGCGCGGATCGTTCCTCTTAGGAGCACCAGCTTCATAGCCGGCAGCCCGAAACGCAGCCGCTACCAATGCCATACCGCGGGCACCCCCTTCTGAGTCGGCCGAGCAGAAGCTCTCCAGGGTCTCGATCAAGTCACTTAGCGCTGGCGTCTTGGCGAACCCCAACGGAACGCGCTCCGCTGCCGCACCAGGAGCAACGCGGCGGCGAACTCGAATGAAGGCGGCTAGCGCCTCAGTTGCCTCTGACTCGGACAGGTCGTTCAGCTCTCCTAGCCAGCGCAGGATCAACTGAAAAAAGGGCTTGTGGGAACCCGTAATTCTTCCCAGAGCCTGATCCCATCGCTTGGAGGTAAGCAAGGTTGAGGCGTTGATGGGATCGTGATCACTAGTTGAGCCAATGTCGAAGCCGTACCGGCGACGCTCCATGGCAAGCTTTCTCGCTGGTCCGCGGAGCGAGTATGCGCCAGGGCTCCCGTCTTGGGCTTTGATCACGAACGAGTCAACCCGGGCATCGGTGGCCTTCGCCAAGAGTGCCGCGCCGAAGGCAGCAATCAAGGACACGGAAGGACTCTGACTGAGCCGCTCCGCACGATCCAGCCATTTCTTAGGCAGCACCTGATCGCTGGCGGCCAACAGAAACGCCCTCTCCAGGGTCGCGTCCAAGCTCTCTCCCTTGAGCCTGATGGCCATCGGACCCTTTAGGCAGAGACTAGCCTGGCATCGGCCTGTTGCGTGGAGCCTCCGGCATCATCGACTGCCTCGAGCGCTTGACGGATCGCAATCGCAACGCGTTCAGAGAGGGCCGGAGGGACGGCGTTGCCAATCTGTCGATAGGCAGCATTACGGGGACCTTCCCACATCCACTCAGGGGGGAAGCTCTGCAGCTCGGCGGCCTCCTCGACGGTGATCCTGCGCATTCTCTTTGGCGCCTTCTTGTTCGGCTTCCTTCCGCTAGCTAGGCGCGTGTGGTAGCCCACCACCCACGGATCAGCCCCCAGGTCCAGCTCGTCTTGATCGATGATTGGAGTCGCATTCCCTCCCATCGAGGCGGGCAGGGTCTTTGCCGGAGCGTCGAGACGCAAGGGTCGCCCAGAGCCATTGAACAACAAGCTCCCTTTGTATGGGGAGGGCCGCATCACGGGCCGTGGGGCAGGCACCACTCGCGCAGTCGACTTTGTCGAGTTTCCAGGCTCCCCGAAAGCCGGGAGTCGCGACAGTGCTTCTCTAACGGTTGGGGCCGCTCCCTTCGTCGTTGGAACAGGACAAAGGGGACTACCCCCGCGGATGCCGACGAGGAACATCCTCTCTCGCGCCTGAGCAACCCCATAGTCGACTGCGTTCAGAACCATAAGCTCAACTTGGTACTCCAGTTCGCGTGCCCGCTGAACCAGGGCATCCCGGATGTGCTTCCAACGCGGTGCCCGACCAAGGGCTTTGACGTTCTCCATGCAAAAGGCGCGCGGCTCAAGTCTCTCGACGACATCGAGAAACGCATGGACGTGCTCGGACCTGGGGTCCCCGGGGTCCATCCGGCCGATCACGGAGAAGCCCTGGCAGGGAGGGCCACCAATGATCAAGTCCGCGCGCGGCGAAGAGGGCGGCTGGCGCTCGGGTAGCTCGCCGCGAACGATGTGATCACCCAGATTTGCCTTGTAGGTGGCCACCGCGTAGCGATCAGCGTCGATCGCCCAGCGCAGGTCGAACCCTGCCCTTGAGAAGCCCAAGTCGAGACCACCTGCACCGGCGTAAAGCGAGATGGCCGTGTATCGAGGAAGCAACACGAGCGGATTGTGGCGGCCCTGGCGGATGCCCGAAGCAACCCCGTTTGCTTCCCTACATGCGTGGCCCTTCCATACCCGCAACCAACGGGACCGGCGGTGACCAAGCGGATGCAGCGTAACCGCCGTCGGGACAGCAAGGCAGAGCTGAAGCTGCGTTCCGAGCTGCATCGGCGAGGGCTGAGGTTCCGCGTCGACCTGCCACTGCGCACGCCCGACCGGCTGGTCCGCCCAGACATCGTCTTTACCCGCGCACGCTTGGCGGTCTTCGTCGATGGCTGCTTTTGGCACTGCTGTCCGAAGCACGGCACCACGCCCCGCGCCAATACGAGCTATTGGAAGCCAAAGCTTGCCCGAAATATCGCTCGTGACCACGCCGTCAACAGGGCATTAGCGGAGTCGGGCTGGGAGGTCGTGCGCGCATGGGAGCACGAGGAGGTCCAGCTTGTCGCTAATCGGATCGAGGCAGCCTACGCGCGGGCGCTGGCAGCAATCGGCTGAACCAGCTTGGCGCGAACGATAAGCGGCCCGACAATCAGCGAGCACCGCTCCACCGTCTCCAGTGTCACGACCGGCCCCTGCTCTGCCATCACGCGGTCAGCCTGAACGAACGGCCGCCTCTGCCCTGCACCAAGCCTGATTCGACATTCAACTGGCAGATAGCCGGGGAGCCATTCGGCCTGGAAGGTCCTACCGCTCGCGGTGTGCGCGGCGAAAAGACGACGTCGCAGATCCTGCTGGTCGAGCCGAGCCCTGACAGCCACGACCTGGCCTTGATCCACCTCCCAGCCACAGAGCGCCTCGAGCAGATCTCGCTCGTCGTCCCACGTCCACGACGCAAAAGTCGACGGTACCCCAGCGAGGTTGGCGACCAGCCATCGGCCCTCCTCGCGCTGCTCAACTTCCAGCCTGAGACGAGCCGCTGCGGCCGCGATCCGCCCACCGAGGACCTCGCCGGCACCGTTGTCGAGCGGGATCAAGAAGCGACCTGGAAGGAGGCCATTGAGTGGCACACAGGGCAGTGCCGATGTCGGCGGCAGGTCTGCTGGCGCGATGACCTCAACCCTGTCACCCGAGCCAGAAAGGCCATGGACTGGAATGGAGCCCGCGGTACCGGCAACTGCCGCCTCGGCTGAGAGCAACGCCTCACCCGCCGACGTGAGGACCCGCACGATCGGGGCAGGCTCTTCCTGGTGATGGAGCTCCGCCACCTTGACCGGCGTGATCCGCCCCTCCGGGTCGACCGCGAGCATTTCCGTGCCAGGACTCAGCGATCTCGCGCTGCAAGGTCCTGCCACAGAGAAAACCAGTGACTCGGTCGCGATCGTGTGCCTGACGGTCACCAAGCGATGAGTCCCTGCCGGTCGGCGCTGAGATAGCCGAGGCCGAGGAACTCGCCGTGAGCAAGGACCAACCTCTTCCAGGCCTTCCTATTTAGGTTCCGGCGTGGCTTCGGCAACTGTCGCCAGTCAACGCGACCGCGTTTGCGCAGCAACTCCCGCAGCGCTGCGACTTGCAACTCGATCTCCTCCTGATCGTCGAGCGCAAAGTTCGCAAGGTACGGCTGGTAGCTCTGGTTCAGTAGACCAAGTCTTCCGAGGTGTCCGTTGACGCAGAGCTGATGGATGAGCAGGGCCATCGCGCGGCTAGTTATGTCCGGTTCGGTGCTCAATCTCGCCGCTCCGCCGTGAAAGAACGGAGCCGCTCCAAGTAGCCACTCGGACAAATACTCGTGCACCGAGCGGTCGGCCTCGGCCAGGATATCGCCAAAGCTAAAGTCGGGCTCGAAGTAGAGCCAGCGACCTCGCACCTTCTTCCGCGCCAGCTCTCCAGCCGCCGCGGCGTCCTCGAGCTTGCCACCCCCAGGGAGGAGAATCTCACCATCGCGTGAGGTGCCAACCATCGGATCTATGAGGTGGCGCCAGCTACAGCACGAAGCGCATAGTCAGCGTCAATCCAGGTTATCTCGCCGTCGTCAATGTCAAGGTCGGCCTGGCGCAAAATCGCATCGAACGCACGAATCAGCTCCCGCGGGTTAATTTCTCCTCCTTGCTCACGAGACAGTTGATCAACCACCGCCTCAATCGCCTGAGCCTGGAATGGGAGGGGGGATTCGGTCGGATCAATGCTCCAAGACTCGATCAACCCTTTGACGAACTCCAACCCTTCCTCGCCGCTCATGGGCGGAAGAGTGAGCAGCTCGGAGCGCCGTTCATAGAGAGTCTCGCCAATGATCCTGGCCACAGTCTGCTGTGACGCCGTGGTAAACGAGAGAATCAAGGTCAGCCCCTCGGTGTTTCGGTCGAACACCTTGTGCAGGCCCCCTACGGCCTCATCTAGACGGGATGGGTTGAGTTCTCCCAGTTCTTGGATCTCGTCGAGCATCAGAAGCAAGTTCTCCCCCATCTCCTGGCGCAGCAGGTGGATCAACTCGTCAAGCGTCTCGATCGCGTCAGCGCTGGTCTCCAGGCGCGACGAGATGCCGACGTCGCGAAGCTCCCGCATACCGACCTTGTCGGCCCGCAACCAGCTCAAAACGGGCTCGCTCTGGCGCGGGCTAAAGGCGACCAGCCGGATTAGTGAGCGCTCGAGGATCGTCGCTCCTCCAGACGGTCCTAAGCGCCGATGGAGCGCAAGGCCGAGGTCATCGATCAAGCCCTCGGCAATCGCCGCCTCGATTACTGCCCGGTAGAGGTCAACGAAAGACTTGATGCTGCGTGGGGTCACCACGTATAAGCCCCGCACGTTGTCCTGTTCTTGACTGAGGAACTTTAGGTGTCGCAAGGCGTGGGTCTTGCCCGCCCCGAAAGACGCCCAAAGAAGCACAATTCGCGACGTGTCGACCCGGTTTACCGTGCGCAACAAGGAGCGGAAGCGCCGCCTCGCCTCTTCCCTGCCGACCCAATCTTTAGCGGCCTGGTCCGAGGGGACGACGCTGAACGGCCATCCTCGGAGATTGAGGTGTGCGTAACTGCTACTCATTTCCCGCCCCCTGAATCTTCATATACGTCAATGCTCCTCGGCGGTTGACCCCAAGCCGTACCCCCTTGGGGTTACGCCGTCTCTGATTGGTGATGGCCTCGATACCGTCTGCGATCTCGAAGTACTGGTCAGGATGCGACTCGAGCAGGGTACCGATCGCCAGCAGAGCAACCTCGACGAACGAGGCCTGGCCCAGCGGTGAGCGAATCTCCTTGTAAGCGCTGACAATAAATGGCCAGGCCTGCTCCGAGCTGAGCCGCGTCCGGTGCTCGCCGCGGGCTTCGCACCAAGCGCCGACGAGGGCGCCGTGTAGGAACTCTTCAACCTCTTCGACGGCAGCCAGGCCGTTGAAGAAGCCCCGCTGCTGCTCACTTAGGGCGTACCGGTACGCGTACCGACTGCGCCTGGTTACCAGACCAAGGTCAACGTACGGCTCCAGCCGCAGGGTTCCGAGTTGCTCAGGGGGGCGACCACCCCCCCATTTCGACCCCGTCTGGCGCGGACGTTCGATTTCGCTTGCCCACTCCTGAAGCCTGAGCAAGAGCTTGCGGTCCTGCCCCGTTCTCATTCGAGGCCGATAGAGACGCGCCAACTCCTGGCAGACGCCGTCTAACCTGTCGGTGAAGTCGGGCCTGGTGAACTCCTCCTCAAACAGTGGGGCCGGCTTGTACACCGCCCGCACAAAGTCCCCGTCAGCCTCAAGCAGCGCGTAGAGCAGCAGAAGCTGGGCCCCCAGCGGCGGTGCCAGTGGGTTTGGCGCAATTGCCCCAGAGCTTCCCTCGGTGACGGCGCGACACTCCTCTGACAATGAGGCGAGCAGCGCTCGACCGCGGTCGGTGCGGGTGTAGTTCTGAGGACGGATCAAGCGCAGATTCGCCGCCAGCTGCGGGATGTCCTCGACTACCTCAGGGGTAATCGCTCCAGTTGCTGCTGGCAATGCGGGGTCTGCGAGCCATAGATCCTGGATCTCGACCCTGTCTTTGCTAGTAATCGCCCGCTCCTGTAAGTGCCGGTAGCGCTTCCACAGCCGCAAGGAATTGACGTAGGTAGAGAATTGGCCGAGGTGCTCAGAGGGCACCGACATCTCACGCTGGACAACCCTCGCAAAATCACGGGCAGCGCGCTCAAACGTTACCGGGCGGCGCTCACTCGCCGCGGCTACCGCGATCGGCAGCATTCCCACGCGCTGCATGCTAACCCGCGATTGGGGGATCCAACGCAGTGGCATCAGCCCTCAAAGCCCCCGTGTACCGAGGTCCGCGGGCGGACATCCATGAGAAAGCTGCGTTCGGCATCGACGCAGGAGACAAACGCCTGACCCACCTGGAGATGGCGTATGGCATCTGCACCGCTGAGCTCCTCTCCACGTAGCTGGATACGCCGCGGCTCGCGAGCCTTGAGGTTGCCGAGCACGTTCGCAATGTCCTTGCTGACGGTGAGCGTGTGCGCGATCTGGAGATCGACCTGGGCCAGGATTCGTGGGTCCAGCGCGCTTGGCTGCTGCGTGGTGAAAGCAAGCGAGAGACCGAAGTTCCTTCCCTCGCGGACAAAGCGCAGCAAGGTCGCTGAGGCGCTCGTCTGACGCTCGGACGGAAACACGTTCTGCGCCTCATCGATCACAACCCAAGTCTTCGGCGGCGCCCCATCGATGATCGCCTGCATCCGCTGTCTTTCGGACTCGTCCTCGGCGAACCCCAGCTCGATGTTCTTCGATGCCTCGGAAGCTGCCGCCCGCGCGAAAAGCAGCTTGCGGATCGTGAGGAAGGTCGAGACCAGGCGGATGTCGTCGGGCACACCGGAAAGAAGCAGCACGGAGAGGCGACCGGGGTGGAGAAGCTCAGCGAGCGGAGTGCCGGTCGATCCGAACAGAGGGCTGGCCTCGTAGGCGGTGAGCCGCTGGCGAATCGCTCGCGTCGTTTCTGCTCCATAGTCGTGTGCAATTTCTTGGTCTTCACGCAAGCATTCGAGCATGTCGGCGATCGCGTAGTCGGCGATCGCTGGGTGCTCATTCCCATCCGCGTCCGTCCAACCCCGCTGCGTGACCTTGTCGAGGACGACCGCAAGAAGCTGGCCCATCGTGTCCTGCACGGCATCGACGTTGAGCAACGCCGCCCAATCCGAGACCTCCATGTCGCGGGTGCGAATCCGGAACGGCTTCGCGTTGGCGGCGATTCCGCCCTCGTAGCCAGCGGGCACCCAGAGGTCGATGTCAAGATCTACTGCCTCGAGATCCCACTGCTTGAGCAGCTTCAGCTGCTCTGCCACATGCTCGGAGTTAGAGTCGCCGGCAACAGGGGCGACCATCCACTGGAAGATGTTGAGGGTGTCGAAGAGAAGGGCCGAGCGCTGCCTGGAGATCGAGTTGATCGCCGTCGCAGGTTCTGACGTACAGAGCCCCTCGAGCAATGACCCGAGCGTAAAGCTCTTACCGGCCCCCCGCTTGCCAACGATGCTGAGAACGTGCTCGCGGGAGATATCCAGCCGAACCTCCTTCTTCGGTCCAGCCTCCGCCAGCCGCCCGAGGCTCACCCACTCGGCTGGCTCCCCCCCACCAGGGGCCAGGTAGACGGTCCGTTGACGTTTTCCAATCGGAGGCTCGACCCGGAACCGCTGCACCATTGCTACTGCCCCTGGCCGGCGTAAAGCGCCGCTTCGATTGCGTCCTCATCAATTAGCTGACGCTTAGCGGGTTCGTCCCGTCCACGCCGCCAGGCAGCCACGATGGCATCTGACATCCGGCCGATGATTTGGCTTGGGACCTGATTCTCCGGCTGCTCGTCGATGATGAACTCGGCGAGCCGGTCGACGGCCTCGGGGGTGAAGGGAAAGAACTCCGGTTCGGTCGGCAGATCCTCGCTTTCGATCGTCGCCCGAGCGCCATCCTGATCAACCAGATACTCGAGCACCTGCTGGATGAAGGTCCGGACGCTTTCGATTTCAGCGATCGCCTCCTGCAAGTCAATGAAAGCCGCCGCGTACCCGAAGCGTCGGAAGACCGCGGGGCTTACAAGCACCTCGGGGGCGTCTTCCATGCCGCCCTCGACCTGGAACGCGACAATCAATCCGAGCACATTGTTCTCGTCCTCGGCAAGCTTCCGGAATGCGGTAATGAACTCGTTCAGCGAATCCGCGTTCGAGAGACTGCGCAGCGCCTCAGCCTCGTCAATCAGCAGGACCGGGCGCCGACCAAGGCCCGCTCGGAGCAACGCCGCAACATTAAGGAGACAAGCAACCAGGTGCGAGACCTCGGTCAGCTCAGTCTCGATCTCCAGCGTCTCGGCGTTGGCCTTTGAGACCGAACCGCCCTTCAGCCAATGCAACGCCGCCGCCTCCATCGGGCCGCCGAAGGCGAGGGCCCGGAATACCTTGGCCTGACTGCTTTTGATCGCCACCTCCCCGTACTTGAGGACGCCGTGCTTGGTGAGGAAGTCGAGCGGATCCTGGCTTGCTTCAGGATCACCAAGCAGGTTATGCACTGCCTTCTTGATCCGTCCCAACCCGATCGCATTGATGAGGTCGCTGTGCACCTTCGACCAACGCTCCTTGCTCCGGATTGGCGAAAGGTCAAGCATGATCGGCTCGCTCGGGTAGTCGTCCGAGATGCTCGTTCGGAGCTGGTATTCGACATGGTGCAAGGTGTGCGTCTTGCCGACGCCAAAGGGGCCGTAGAGGCAGAACTTCGGAATTTGCCGCTGCTGCACGAAGTCCGTCTCGATCCGGTCGCGAATTCGCTCATCAAGCTTCGAGCCGCCGAAGTACTGCTCGGCGTCATCGCGGGGGTCAATGCTGAAGCTGTCCTTCTTAAGGTGGAAATAGCTGCGGAGGTTCATCTCACATCCTCTGTTCTTGACGATCTATTTCAAGCGGCAGGTTCAAGCGCTACGCTGGAGCCGAAGCTGATAGACACCAATTTAGCTCCCAGCGAAATCGTTGTCAACGAACAAATACCCAAATATTTTCGCTCATGCCTAAACTGCCAGAGAAGCCGGCGAATGTCTCGTCGTTCGGTGAGCGCCTTCGACGAGCACGAACCGCAAGGGGGAAGACGCTCCGGCAAGTCGCAAGCTCCGCAGGTGTCTCAATTGCCTACCTATCCGATCTCGAGCGAGGGGTGCTCGAGAATCCGACCCTCGACAAGCTGCGAGGAATTGCAGCTGCCCTCGATGTGTCCCTCAATGACCTGTTGGACGTCCCCGAGTCGAGCTCCGAGCCATCCGGTCCAGAGTTGCCAGCGCTGGAAGAGCTGATGAGTAGTGACCCGTTTCTCTCGGCAACCGCTGAGCAAGCAGGGCGACTAAAGCGAGACCCAGACGAACTGCGCGAGGAATGGATCAAGGCCCTCCGCGGCATCAATGTCGGCGGCCTGCAACCCGAGACGGCGACCGATTATGCCTTCATTTTCGAAGCCATCCGACACGCCCTTGGGGGCCGCTGATCAGAGGACTCCGAGGCAAGGGATTCGGAGCACGGACTACTAAAGCTGCGCCCACAGACGGTGGGCGTCAAGGGCCAACGAGGAGGGCCATTTGGAGCTATCGGCTGGGAGCCGGAGCTTTTTTCCTTGCATTCGACCGTATGGGGTAGCCGTCAGAGACGGGTCGATCAGGCAGCGCATTGAAGTCGAGTCGATTGCGAGCAATCCGAGATCGAAGATTGCGTGGATGTCCGAGCGGATGAGAATTCCATTCTCGATGTGATTCGACGCGGGGCCGCTATACGGGTGGATATGGGCTGCATCGAGGACAGGCAAGACATCGGTGCCCGTCACAGCGCAACGGCCTCGGTAGGCGGCAACCACTTTGCGGCGGAAGGCTGCTTGGCCGCGTCGCTGCGCCACCATTTGCCTCACCCGGTCTCGCGCATCGTTATCTGGCGGAAGCCAAGGATTGGTCTCCAACACCCCAGTCGGCAAAGAGTCAAGCTCGACAGGCGAAAGTAGGAAGCTGCCTTCCTCCCAGCTGCTCACGCGAGCCAAGCCGATAACCGTGTAGATCGATGGGATCTTTGAGATCTGGACCAAGACCCCCACCGGCACGCCGTCTTCCATGCAACGAACCAAGCCTTCGTTCGGATATCGCGGAAACGGTGCATCGAGGGTGGAAGGGCCTTCCTGGTGATACCTGGCCGGACCCGTCCAGTCTTCTGAGAGCTCTGCTAGATCGTCGTCATAGGCAGACCCAATCCTTTGCGTGGAGTGCCCCCGCTTCTCTGGACACGCGTGATTAGGTCGACTCTTCCTCTTTCATCTTGAGGGAGAGAGATTCTTCCTCATACTGCTCAGGAGAGAGATACCCCAGTGTGGAGTGTCTTCTC
>Ga0081540_1000670_pt1 | contig 32228 bp, 23 predicted proteins | sample TabmetS2T1R1_FD_71024 | JGI IMG/M metagenome (GOLD analysis project Ga0081540, IMG submission 71024) | Tabebuia heterophylla rhizosphere microbial communities from the University of Puerto Rico - S2T1R1 | ecosystem: Host-associated > Plants > Roots > Rhizosphere ...
ATGCCGGGGGGGGGGGTGGGGGGGGGCCCCCAGCCCCCTGGCGCGAAGGGGAGAGACGTGGGGGGAAAAAACGCCCCCGGGGCTTTTTACCCCCCCCCGGGGCGGGTCTTCCCCCGCCCGTCCACGTTTTTCTTGAATGATTACGAAGAAGACGTGGATGCCCGGGACAAGCCCGGGCATGACTGAAGCTAGTGCTCCTCCGGCCTCGTCCGCGCGATGATCTCGGCGGCGCCTGCGTGGAGCAGTTCGAGCCCGACGGCGCGGCCGAGTTCGCGCGGCCGGTCCGCCGCGCCGCGCCGCGACACCTCGATGAAGCGGTCGCTGGTTTCATCCAGCACGGAAGCGGTGAGTGTCATCTCCTTGGCCGCAAGCGTGGCGTGGCCAGCGATCGGCGAGTTGCAGTGACCGTTCAACACCCAAAGCACCTCGCGCTCGGCCTCCGCACAGAGCCGTGACTGCGCATCCTCGATCTTCGCCAGCCGCGCGCGGGTGAGCCAGTCGTTCGCGACGCATTCGACCGCGACGATGCCCTGCCCCACCGCTGGCAGCATTTCCCGCACCGAGAAATCATGGGCGATGCGCGCCGTCATTCCGATGCGCTCGAGCCCCGACCGCGCCATCACCAGCGCGTCTGCGGGCCCCACCTCGCCGCCGTCGGGCAGCCGCTGCTTGTCGCCGCGATCGAGTTTTGCGACGCGGGTATCGGCGGCGCCGCGGAAATGGATGACGGTGGCCTCGGGGAACAGCCGGCGCAGATAGGCCGCGCGGCGCACCGCATTGGTGCCGATCTTGAAGCCCCTGCCGTTCGATTGCCGAAATTGTTCAAGCGACAGGCCGGGCCGCAGCACCAGCGAGTCATTGGCGGCATCGCGCGGCAAGGTCGCAGCGATGATCAGGCCCGGCGTTTCCTCATTGCCGGGGACGTCCTTGAGCGAATGCATCGCCGCCTGCAATTGGCCGGCGCGCATCGCCTCGCGGATCTCGGCGACGAACGCGCCGCCCTTGCCGCCATGGCGCAGCAGCTTGCTGGTCTGGTCCTGGTCGCCGCGGGTTTCGAACCTGACGATCTCGACATCGAGCGCGGAGTCAGACGCGCGCAGCAGCCGCGCGATCGCTTCCGTCTGCGCCAGCGCCATCACGCTCTTGCGCGTGCCGATCTTCAAAGCCGCCTGTCCTGACACCCGGTCTCCATTCAGCGAGATGTTTCGCGTAGGGGATAGAGCAAGCGGCCCACCAGAACAATGATTTTGGGCCGCATCGAGAACGGTTTGCCCGCTGTTCAGGCAAGGCCTGCCCAAGGCCTCCGGTGCCGACGGGCAGCCATTCCGAAACGCCGATTGTGCAATGCAGCAAGATCAATAAGTTGCCTGCTGCACGAGGGTTTTTCGTTGTCCGACACCAACGCCAATGCCTTGGCCACATCAGGCCACCGCCCGATGGGCTTCCCGGAATTTGTCATCGTGATCGCGTCGATCATGGCGCTGAATCCGATCGCGATGGACATGATGCTGCCGGCGCTGCCGAACATCGCGTCCACGTTCCACATCACCGCGGCCAACCGGCCGCAGATGGTGCTGTCGGTGTTCCTGCTCGGCTTCGGCGTCGGCCAGTTCGTGATGGGGCCGGTGTCGGACCGCTTCGGCCGCCGTCCGATCCTGCTCGGCGGCATGGCGCTCTATTGCATCGCCAGCCTGCTCGCGATCGCGGCGCCCTCCTTCGAAACCTTGCTGCTGGCGCGGGCGCTGCAGGGGCTTGGCACCTCGGCCACCCGCGTCATCGCGACCTCGATCGTCCGCGACTGCTACGCCGGCCGGCGGATGGCGAGCGTGGTGTCGCTGGCGATGATGGTGTTCATTGCCGTGCCCGTGGTCGCCCCCTCGTTCGGACAGGCGGTGCTGCTGCTGACGCACTGGCGCGGCATCTTCGTCGTGCTGATGCTGTATGGCGTGGTGGCGCTGGCCTGGAGCGCGCTGCGGATGCCGGAGACGTTGCCGGAGGCGCGACGCAGATCGCTCGATATCTCCGCGGTGCTCGGCGCCTACCGGCAGACCGTCACCAACCGGCAGACACTCGGCTATGCGCTGGTGGCCGGCGGCGTGCAGGGCTCGCTGTTCGCTTTCGTGTTTTCCTCGCAGCAGATTTTTACCGAGGTCTACAGTCTCGGGCACTATTTCCCGCTGGCGTTCGCGGCCGTGGCCGTCGGCGTCGCGATTGCCGGCTTCGTCAATTCCAGACTGGTCGGCCGTCTCGGCATGCGCGTGATCTCGCACGGCGCGCTGCTCGGCTTCGCCCTGGTATCCGCGACAATGCTGGTGACGGCGAAAACCGGCACGCTGGGCCTGCCGCTGTTCATGGCGCTGACGGCACTGATGATGTTCGCGTTCGGGCTGATGGTCGCCAACTTCACCGCGCTCGCCATGGAGCCGCAGGGCCACATCGCCGGCACCGCGTCATCGCTGTACGGCTCGATCACCACGCTGCTGGGTATCGGCGTCGGCGTGACCATCGGCCAGGAATACGACGGCACGCTGGTGCCGTTCGCGACCGGCTTTTTCCTCTGTACGCTGGCCGCGCTGGCGGTGGTGCTGGTGGTGGAAAAGGGCCGGCTGTTCAGGACGCACAAGGCGGTGGTGTGAAGGGCGACACTCCTGGTTGCTACCCCGCCGACGGATCATAGACATCGCCGAGCTTGCGGACAGCGACGCTGATCGACATGCCCAGATAGTCCTTGCCGTCGCCGAACCACGAACCTTCCAATGGGATCGCCTGGCCGGGATGCCGGGCAACGGCGACCGGGATCAAATCGAAACCGCAGTTGATCTGGTTGGTCGGGTCGTAGTCCAGCCAGCCGGCGCCCGGAAGAAACACCTGCAGCCACGCATGCGTCGCGCCGGACCCGGTCATGCCGACCGCCCCGCCGTCCAGCGCGGCGTCGTACAGGTAACCGCTGACGAAGCGCGCCGCGAAGCCGAGCCGGCGCAATGCCTCGATCATCAGCCAGGCATAGTCGCGGCAGGTGCCGGATCTCGTGCGAAGGGTTTCGCCTGGCGGCTGGGTCCCCTCCGCCTCCCGCGAACGATAGCTGAAACTCTCGCGAAACGACCGCAGGATGCGATGCAGCACATCTGTCGTCCGATCCTGGCCGCCGGCGACGAAACTCCTGGTCCATGCGGCGACGCTGGCGTCGGGATCCTCGGCATGCGGGCGCAAGAAGCCCGCGAGATCGATCCACTCGTCGGGGGTGTATTGCACCGGAATTTCCTCGGCCCGGGTTTCGAGGGGGAACGCCTCGACCGCCTTGATGCCGAAATAGATTCCCCTGACCTTGAAGGTGAATGTCAGTTCGTTGCCGGAGCCGTCGAATTCCATAACTGTCACGCAGTTGGAGCGGGCATCGGTGATCCAGTGTACCTTCGAAGGAAGGCTGGTTTTGGCCGACCAGTTCAGGAGGCGCACCGACGCGCCACGCCTTGGCAGGAACATGGCCCGGTGCGTGCCGAAGGTGACCGGCTTCGCATAGCGGTAGGTGGTGGTGTGTTCGATCTCGCCGAGAACCGCCATGCGTTCCTCCCGCTGCGATATGCCGCGGCAGGATGACGCCACGCCTGACGACTTCAACGGCTTGATTCAGGTCAAGGCAGCAACGTCTTGACGCAGTTCGTCAAATCGGGACCGGCCGGGCCGACCCACCCCGCATAGCCTATTCCGCCACAAGCAAATTCAGCAGAAACGGATTTTGCCGGCTGCTCCGCCGCCCGTTGCATGTGTGACCTTGTCACAGACTTGACCAGCACCAGGTTGGGCTCAAAAAACCAGCCATCCCGCTCCAGCTCATCTTCTATCTCCTGGCTGAGCCGCGCGGGGTCATAGAAGTTCAACCGATAGCGTTTCCCGGAGACGATTAGCGTCGCTTCGGAAAACCAACCTTTTGCTTCCGCTTGCCATTCATAGTCCGCGAAATCTGCGGGTAACACGAACGAAAATTCAGACATCGCGGCCTCCCCCTCACCTGACGCAACCCTACCCCGCGCCTCGATAAAATGCAGCGGCGTCAGGTTGTTGGGCGATTGAGCGGAAGCGTAGCCTCCAGTCGCAAAAAAGGGCGGACTACGCGACCTGCGAATCCGCCCTGCGGGCCATGAACTGACAGCTAGAGCTAACAGTCTAATTCAACGCGGTGTCACCTTGATCGAACACCGTTCTTGCGGATCAGGTCCGATAACTGGACCAAAAGTTCTCGAAGCCTGGCGTTTTCCTCAAGAAGCGACTGAGCTTCTACGCTGGGTTCGTCATTGCAAGGTGTCGGCTCGTCTCCCCGAAGGGCATTTTCCAGTAGTGAAAGAGCGTCGTCGGTAGGTTCCTCAACCCAAAATGAGGGTTCACCGCGGCGGCCTCGCTTGTTCTGCAGCGGATGGTCTACTCGCATGATTGATACTCCAATTTCAAATAAGCCGAACGTGCCCCCAGACGCATGGTCGCGCCGCGAGAAGGAAGTGAGTCGGCGGGCAAATTTGAGACTAAAATTGGAATCGCGCACGCCGACCCCGGCGCTAAAGCGGCGTGATTGCGGCGAATTTCAAAGCCACAGGTTGAGGGAATTGTGGCGCGCGCGGAAACCTAGAGCATGAATGTCGCCAGTTGATAGAGTGCGTAGAGGACCTGCAGGCCTGTGAGAACAAGCGCTGCGATCACCAGATAGGAGCCGAAATGCATCAGAGACTTGACCAAATAATTCCTGCGGCCTCTGCGTTCAGGCCGTGAACCTAACTCAATACGCGCGTGGAAAAATGAGCGCCCGGCGAATACTTCGCCGGCTTTAAAAAGGAAGGCTTCCGCCGCCGCGGAAGTGACACCCCTGTCGTGAACCTCTTCTTGCCCCAGAGGGTTCTTCGACGCCTGCCCGTTCACGCACCGTAGAAAATCTTGATTCCCCACAGCACGACGACGATGGCCGATATCAGCGTGGCCGCCGTCAGTACACTTTCTAAGGAAGAAGCGACTCTCATACTAACTCTCCGCTTCCCAGCCCTTTAGCGGTCTAGGTGATTCGTTAATTCCACTGCAATCGCGCGGTCACATTACCTTGAAAAGCCGTTTGTGGTTGTGGTTTGCGGGACACACATCTCCGTAAGATTGCGGAGTGGGATCGCGTGATTATGCAATCTTTTCCCGGCCCTTCGCTCCCCATAACGAGAATAGCAAGGCTTGAGTCGTGCAAGGCACGCGCAGGCGACCGTTCAATCCGGACTCTGGCGGGAGCACGAACTGATTGTGACGCATGCCTTTCGCGATCCGGCATCCCCACACCGACCGAAAAGCTCGGGCTCATCGATTGAAGCGGGTTATTCCGGTCGGGTTGGCGAGGGCTGGTAACCGGCCGGCACCGGAGCGGTTCGTCCTTCCGCCAGCGCCGCCAGCCGATCGTATTCCTCCGCGACCTTGAGCAGGCGCCCCTGGTCCTTGACGGCATTCGCGGCCAAAGCCCGCGTACGCTCGGCGCGCTTGCGCCAGTGATCTGCATTGGTCAGAAAATCTGCCATCTATATGCCCCTAAAGTGATTTGGTCCCCCGACCCACGCGGACGCTAGGATGCCCCGCGTTACGTCAAAAATTTGGCCCAATCCGATCCGCCATGTGGCTCGCGTCGGGCAAACTTGGCGCGGCATCACCGAGCGGGTCTTCGGCGTCCTTTTTCCGACTCAAATTTGCCCCGGACTCAATCGAAACTGTTCGCTGAAAGGTGACCGGCACGCGTCCTGAGTGGGGATTTGTTATGAGCATTGAACATCGGCTGCATGTTGAATTTCGGGGTGCCCAGACTGCCAGCAACGCTCTGCCGTTGCGGCAGGACAACGCCCCGCCGCGCGCGGACACGGCACTGCCAGGCGACGATGCATTTCTCGCCGCGCTGTCGCCATTGCTTGAAGAAGCCGACGGATTGCGGGGAGATAGTTCGTCCCACGAAGAGACCCGCGACTTTCTGCGGCTGCTCGAAGAGAATGCAAGGCTTCGCAGGCTTGCGGTCCGGCTCTCGAATTTGCTGGGAGACCTTCCTGCGGGAGACGCGCCCGAGATCGCACCGGGTTCGTCGAAGTCGCCATGAAGACCGGCCGGCGTGGTCTCATTTCCGGGGCCCGCGCCGGTTCACGACCATGCATTCTGCACTTTTGATTTGATCCTCAATCCTGCTTAGCGGCCGCAACCCCTCAGGAATAGTTCGGCGCAGGTCTGCGCGCGCCGCGCCAGCTCTTCCCGGCTTGGCGCGGGCGCCTGGCCGAACAGGGCCGCGCGCTGCGGCTGGAAGGCGAGCATGCCGAGCAACATGCCGGCGGCGGTATCGGCATCTTCAATTTCGATCCGGCCACGCCTGCGCTGGACCTCGAGCCATTTTGCCAGCGTGCTCTGGGTGCCCCTGATGGCGCGGCGATAGAAGGCCTCCGCGATCTCGGGAAACTTCTCACTCTCGCCGAGGATCATGCGCTGCAGGGCGATCACTTCGCCGTCCAGGATCAGCTCGCCGCAGAGCACCAGCGCGTCGCGCAGCGCAGTCGCGATGTCCGCGCCGTCGCACGCGCGCAAGCTCACCACCGAAGCAAAGCGGTCCATCCGGTCCGAGAGCATGTCCTCGAATACCGCCGCCTTGTTCGGGATCAGCCGGTACAATGTCTTGGTGGAAACGCCCGCGCGCCGCGCCACAACTTCCATATTGGTCGTCGCGTAGCCGCTTGATGCGAACTCGTGCCGTGCCGCGTCCAGAATGACGGAGCGCGTCTCTTCATCCGGCCGCGCCTGCGGCCGCCCGCGGCCCCGGCGCACCTCGGCCGCTGCACTTGCCTCCGGCGTTCCCGTCTTTGTGATCGTCATAATGAGCCATGCCTTTAAATGATGACTGTCATCCTATTGACAGTTCCAGTATGGGCGCTATTTTGGAAAATATCAAGTTTCCAAATTAGTGAGGTCGCCATGAGCACCCAATCCACGTCTCTCCAGGTCGGCGAGATTCAGGCTGAACCCGCCCAGCTCCTGGCTCCACCCCCCGCCAACGAAAACGCCAAGCCATTGGCAAAGCTTACAAAAAAAGGCGCGATCCGGCGGGTCTTGCTGGCCGGAACCGCGGTCGCGTTGCTCGCCGCCGCATCCTGGTACGGGTGGGATTACTGGACCACCGGGCGCTTCCTCGTCTCCACCGATGACGCCTATGTGAAGGCCGACAACACGACGATTGCGCCGAAAGTCTCCGGCTATCTCAGCGAAGTCCTGGTCGGCGATAACCAGCAAGTGAAGGCCGGTCAGGCGCTGGCCCGGATCGACGACCGCGACTTCAAGGTCGCGCTCGACCAGGCCAGGGCGGACGTGGCGGCGGCGAACGCGCTGGTTGCCAGCAAGCGCGCGCAGCTCGACATCCAGCAGGCCACGATCGAAGCGGCCAAGGCGACGCTGAACGTCGATCAGGCCAACGCGACTTTCGCGCGCCAGGAAGACAAGCGCTACACCGAACTCGCAGGCACCGGCTACGGCAGCGTACAGAACGCCCAGAACGCGCAGGCCCGCCATGCGAGTGCGCTGGCCCTCATCGAGCGCGACAAGGCGAACGTCGCCTCGGCGGAGAAGCAGGTCGAATTGCTGGACGCGGAGATCGCCCAGGCGGTCGCGGCCGCCGCACGCGCCAATGCCGTGCAGCGGCAGGCCGAGCTCAATCTCTCCTATACGACCATCGTTTCGCCCATCGACGGCGTCGTCGGCAATCGCACCCTGCGCGTCGGGCAGTTCGTGCAGGCTGGCACGCAATTGATGTCACTGGTGCCGGTGAGCGGCGCCTATGTGATCGCGAATTTCAAGGAAACCCAGCTCGGCCATGTGCGCAAAGGCCAGCCGGTCGAGATCGAAGTCGATACGTTCCCGGACAATATCGTGCGCGGCCATGTCGATAGCCTCGCGCCCGCGAGCGGTCAGGAATTCGCGCTGCTGCCGCCGGACAACGCCACCGGCAACTTCACCAAGGTGGTGCAGCGCATCCCGGTCAAGATCGCGCTGGATGACAGTTCCGGCATCGACCTCCGCCCCGGCATGTCGGTAATCCCGAGCATTCAAACCCGCACCGAAACCGCCGCTATCCCGCAGCGCCCGGGTCGGCAGCCCAGCGCAGTGGCTCAGCTCGCTTCGCAGAGGTGATGTCATGTCCGATCTCACACTTGACGGCCCCCTGCCCGCAGCCGGCGGCCCCCGCAACGTCCAGGCCGCGCCCGCTGTCCAATCCGACAAAGCCAGCGCCATCGTGTGGGTTTCCATCCTCGCCGCCATGATCGGCGCGTTCATGGCGATCCTTAACATCCAAATCACCAACGCCTCGCTGCTCAACATCGAGGGCGGCATCGGCACCGGCGTCGACAACGGCTCCTGGATCTCGACCTCCTACCTGATCGGCGAGATCGTGGTGATCCCGCTGACCGACTATCTCAGCCGGGTGTTTTCCTTCCGCAACATCATGCTGAGCTTTGCCAGCCTTTTCGCGGTCTTCTCGGTGGCCTGTGCCTTCGCCACCGACCTGCCGACGATGATCGCGCTGCGCGCCTTCCAGGGTTTCTTCGGCGGCGTGCTGATCCCGATGGCGTTCACGCTGGTGTTCACCAAGCTGCCGAAGGGACAGCAGCCGATCGGACTGGCGATGTTCTCGCTCGCCGTGACCTTTGCGCCGGCGATCGGCCCGACCATCGGCGGATATCTCACCGAGAATTACGGCTGGCAGACCATCTTCTTCGTCAACGTCGTGCCGTCGGCGGTGATGGTGACCACGCTCTTCTTCACGCTCGAGCGCGCGCCGCTCAATCTCGGCCTGCTGCGCGAAGGCGACTGGTTCGGCATCGTTACCATGGCGGTCGGCCTGTCCGCGCTGCAGTCGGTGCTGGAGGAAGGCAACAAGGACGACTGGTTCGGCTCGCCCTTCATCGTCAAGCTCGCCATTGTCGCCGGCGTCAGTCTGACGCTGTTCGTCGCCAACGAGCTCCTGGTCGAAAAGCCGCTGCTGCGCCTGCGCCTGCTTACCCAGCGCAATTTCGGCCTCGGCACCGTCGCGGCCGTCTTCATCGGCTTCGCCCTGTTCGGTTCGATCTATCTGCTGCCGGCCTATCTCGGCCAGGTGCAGCGCTACAACGCCGAGCAGATCGGCGCCGTGCTGGCCTGGACCGGCCTGCCGCAGCTCCTGCTGATCCCGCTGGTGCCGATCCTGATGCAGCGCTTCGACATCCGCCTGATCGCCTTCACCGGCACGGCCCTGTTCGCGGTCAGCTCCTTCATGAACACGACGATGTCGCTCAACTATTCCGGCGACCAGCTGTTCTACCCCAACATCGTCCGCGCGGTCGGCCAGGCGCTGCTGCTGACGCCGCTGAGCGCGATTTCACTCGGCAGCGTCGCGCCGCAGGACGCGGCCGCCGCCTCCGGCATCTCCAACATGATGCGCAACCTCGGCGGCGCCATCGGCACCGCCGTGCTCTCCACCATCGTGACCAAGCGCGAGCAGTTCCACTCCAACATCATCGGCCAGGCCGTCGATCTCAACCGCGAGGAAGTCCGCGCGCGGATCGCGCACCTGACCGACTATTTCACGGCGCACGGCGTGACCGACCCGAGCGGCGCCCGCCATCAGGCCATCGTGGCGCTCGGCCGCACCGTCAAGCAGCAGGCGCTGGTGATGGGTTTTAGCGATACCTTCGCGGTGGTCGGCGTCGTGCTGGTGCTGGCCGGCATCGCCCTTCTCCTGACCAGCAAGCCGAAGGGCGCGCCCGCGGGCGGCGGCGGCCATTGAGAGCCGCGCTGTGCAGCCAACATTCCGCCCGGATATCGATCCGGGCGGTTTGGCTTGCCAGCCTCATTGTCGCATGATGACGGAAACGCTCAGGCCGCCAGCATCTTCTCCAGACGAATGCGGACCAGTTGCTCGGCTTCCGACATGATCCGGTCGATCAGTTCCTTGACGGTCGGAATGTCGTCGATCAGGCCGACCACCATGCCGCAGCTCCAGGCGCCGGCGTTCATCTCGCCCTCGAGCATGACGCGCGGATAGACGCCCGCAACGAGTTCATGAATGTCCTCGATCTTGGTCGCGGCGCCCTTGGCGCGCTCGATCTCGATCAATCTGTCGACGGCGGCGTTCTTGAGCACCCGCTCGGTGTTCCGCAGCGGGCGCATGACGAGGCGGGTGTCGAGCTCGGTCGCTTCAAGGATCGCCTGCTTGACGTTCTCATGGACGGGCGCCTCCTTGGTCGCAATGAAACGCGTGCCCATGTTCATGCCCTCGGCGCCCATGGCAAGCGAGGCCACCAGGCTGCGCGCGTCCGCCATGCCGCCGGAGGCGACGAAGGGAATCTTCAATTCGTCCGCCGCGCGCGGCAGCAGGATCATGTTCGGGATGTCGTCTTCGCCGGGGTGACCGCCGCACTCGAAGCCGTCGACGCTGACCGCATCGCAGCCGATCTGCTCAGCTTTCAGCGAATGCCGCACGGACGTGCATTTGTGGATCACCTTGATCCCTGCGTCCTTCAGCGCCGGCATGTATTTCTCCGGGCTTCGTCCCGCCGTCTCGACGATCCGCACTCCCCCTTCCCTGATGGCGGCGATGTATTCGGGATAGGGCGGCTGGGTGAAGGCAGGCAGGAACGTGAGGTTGACGCCGATCGGCTTGTCCGTCATGTCGCGGCATCGCGCAATTTCCTTGGCGAGCAGTTCCGGCGTGCCCTGCGTCAAGCCGGTGATGATGCCGAGACCGCCTGCATTCGAAACCGCGGCGGCCAGTTCTGCGAATCCGACATAATGCATGCCGCCCTGAATGATGGGATGCTTGATGCCGAACAGTTCGGTGATGCGCGTCTTCACGGTGATGGCTCCCTGATGCTTGTCTGACCGGCGGTGATGTTACCGATTTTTCGACCTTGCGAGTCCTGCCTCACCATTTTTCCTTGAACGGCCGAATCTCCATCTCAAACGTCCAGGCGCTGCGCGGCTGCTGGTAGAGCTGCCAATATGCTTCGGCGACGGAAGCCGGCGGCATCAGCATGTCGGGATCGTTGAGCGCATCGGGCCCGAGCGCCTCGATCCGCCGCTGCCGGACCCATTCGGTATCGACACCGGAATCGATGATCAGATGTGCGACGTGGATGTTCTTCGGACCCAGTTCGCGCGCCGCCGCCTGTGCCACCGCGCGCAGGCCGAACTTGGCGCTGGCGAAGGCGGCATAGCCCGGTCCGCCGCGCAGGCTTGCGGTAGCGCCGGTGAAGAAGATGTGCCCCTTGCCGCGCGGCAGCATCAGCCGCGCCGCCTCGCGTCCCGCGAGGAAGCCCGAGTAGCAGGCCATTTCCCACACCTTGCGAAACACCCGCTCGGTGGTTTCGAGGATCGGGAAGTTGACGTTGGCGCCGACATTGAAGATGCAGACTTCCAGCGGAGCATGCTTGTCGGCGTCATTGAGGAAGGAAGTTATTTCCTCTTCCTTGCGCGCGTCGAGCGAACGCGCCACGACCGAGCCGCCGGCTGCCTCGATATCCTTTACCAGCGGCGCGAGCTTGTCGCCATTGCGCCTGCCCGCGAACACCGTAAAACCCTCGGCGGCGAATTTCTTGGCAATTTCAGCGCCGATAAAATCCCCGGCTCCGATGACGGCGGCAGTCGCGTTTCTCTTCGTCATGCTGCATCTCCCTGATATTTTCGTACAACCGCTGGCGAACCAGCCTGTCCATGCGTTAGGCGGCGGACGACGGCCTCGAGGCTCCGCGCTCGATCGCGATTTCCTTCAGCCTATGCTTGAGTATCTTGCCGGTCGAGGCCGCCGGCAGCGCATCGAGCACGACAATCTCGCTCGGCCGTTTGTAGGGCGTCAGTTGCGCGGCAGCATAGGCGCCGAGTTCCTTGCCGTCGATCCTCGCTCCCGGCATAAGCTGCACGAACGCCACCACTTCCTCATTGCCGTCAACGGGCCTGCCGACCACCGCGGACTGCACGACGGATTCATGCGCGTTCAATACCGCCTCGACCTCTGCCGGATAGACGTTGAACCCCGAGCGGATGATGAGCTCCTTGGTGCGGCCGACAATGTAGAGGTGACCGTTCGGCGCCATCCGCGCCAGGTCGCCGGTGTTGAACCAGCCGTCGGAATCGATGGCCGCCGCGGTCAGGTCAGGCGCGCGGTAATAACCGAGCATGACGTTGGGACCGCGCACATGCAGTTCGCCCACTTCGTCCGCCACAACAACCTTTCCGTCCCGATCAACGATGCGGTGCTCGACACCGGGAAGCACGCGTCCCACCGACTCGTCGCTGACTGGCTCTTCCCGGCGTACCGCGGCGAGGCCCGGGGAGCATTCGGTGATCCCGTAGCCGTTCAGCAGCGGCACCCCGAACTCCTGCTCGATCCGCGCTTTCAAGGCCAGATCGAGCGGTGCGCCCGCAACCATCAACATCCTGAGATTTCCACGATCGAGCTGCGGCACGCCTTTGACGGCCTTGTATTCGAGCAGACGCTGGTAGGTCGCGGGAACGCCGGCAACCGAGGTGATGCCGTCGGACGCAATCGCGCGCGCCAGCGCGGCCGGATCGGCCTTCGAGACCACGTGCAGGGTGGCGCCGTGCATCAGGGTCGAAATCAGCAGGATCGAGTAGCCGACGATGTGCGACATTGGCAGCACGCCGTAGACCCGATCGTCCGGATTGGTCTTGCGCAGAATGCCCGCGACCCTGGCCGCGACCAGGAGGTTACGATGGCTCAGCATCACGCCCTTCGGCGCGCCTGTCGTGCCCGACGTATACATCAGCGCTGCGACCTGCCGCGCGCTGTCGGCCTCGACCGGCTCGGCTTCCGCCTGCTCGTTCAAGGCGCCGATGCCGATGCCGCCAAACGGCCCGATCGAACCGATGCCAGCGCCGAGACGTGATGCATGATCGGCGGCCTCCGCCGACAGCGCCGCGTTGAAAAAGACCCGCCGCGCGCCGCTATGCGTGCGGATCAGGTCGATCTCGCGCGCCGCCAGCCGCGGATTGACGGCGATCGCCCACGCTTCGAGCTGGCTGGCGGCAAACAGCATGGCGGCCAGCGCGACGCTGTTCTCACTCGCCACCATGACACGATCGCCCGGGCGGATCCCGAGTTTGGCGAACTGCCTTGCCGCCTCGTCGGCCGCTTCCGAAAACTCCCGATAGCTCCAGACCCGGCCGGCCTCGACGAAGGCGGGATGATCCGGCGTCTGCTTGACGAACGAGCGATAGATCTCGTGCACGCGCGAGGGCAGGCCGTTCAGCAGGTCAGCAACGTCAACCGCATTCCCACTCGCGCTCATCGCGTTCTCCCTCGCTATCGAGTTGAGCCCCGGCTTGATTGCTTCGGCTGCGCCGATTCAGCCTTGGCCCGGTTCGCACAGTCCGGACTTCAGCCCGCACGGGCCGTTTTCGCGCTCGTCGCTTCAGCCGCGGCTTGCTGGGCCAGGATTTCTTCCTCGACGTCGCGAAGCTGATCCTTGCCGAAGAACATTTCGTCGTTGACGAAAAACGTCGGAGAGCCGAACGCGCCGCGGTCGACTGCATCCTTGGTCAGATCCAGCAAGCGGTTCTTCACCGCCTGCTCTTGCGATTTCGCCACGATCAGATCGCCGTCAATCCCCGATGACACCAGCGCCTGAAGCATGGTGTCGGGATCGTCCATCTTCTTCGGCTCTTCCCACATGTGGTGGTACACGGCGCGGAAGTACGGCCAGAACAACCCTTCGGCCTCGGCGGCGATGGCGCCGCGCATCAATTGCAGCGTGTTGACCGGGAAATACGGGTTCTGGCGGAAGTTGGTGATGCCGTGGCGGCGGATGAAGCGCTGCGTCTCGACCGACATGAACTCGCGCTTGTTCTTGATGCCCTTCAGATAGTCGGCCGGCGAGCTGTTCCCGGTCAGCCGGTAAATGCCCCCGAGCAGGACCGGCACATATTCGAACCTGGTTCCCGTCCGCTGCTCGATGTCCGGGATCACCTGCGCCGAGAGGTAGGCGTTGGGGCTGCCGAAATCGAACTGGAACTGGACTCGCAATGGCCGCGTGTTCGTCATGGCCCTTCTCCGTCAAAAACACAGACACATGGGCAGATCAAGATCCATACTTGAGGCCTCTCGTTTAAAGTTCTAAAATAGAACTGTCAATCCATTTGCAGATATTCGTTGTCTACAACGGCAATGGCGCTCTGGAGCAGTTCAAATTCTGATTTGGAATTGTATATTGCGCTATTGAATCGCGATGGACTTGTGAGAGAGCGGAAGAGATGAAGTGGGACACGCTTGAAGAAGAACAGTGCTCGGTCGCGCGCACCGTGGCCGTTATCGGCGACCGCTGGACGCTACTGATCCTTCGCGAGTGCTTCCTGCGCACACGCCGCTTTGAGGAATTTCAGTCCAGGCTCGGCATCACCAGGCATCTGCTTTCCGAACGGCTCAAGAAGCTGGTGCGCTTCGGCGTGCTGCGGCGCGCCCGGTATCAGGAGAGCCCGGCGCGCTACGAATACATCCTGACCCAGCGCGGCCTCGACCTGTACCCGATTGTGATGGCTATCGTGCATTGGGGCGATACCCACATGGTGGACGAGCGCGGCCGACCCCTGCTTCACGAGCACAAGAATTGCGGCAAGATGTTCGATCCCGTCATGGTGTGCTCCGAATGCGGCGAACCGCTTCACGCCAAGCAGGTGCACGTCCATGCCGGTCCCGGCTCCCCAAAACAGGCCGCATCTCGCGAGCGCGAGGCTGGATAGCGCAGCGCTAGCGCTGCTCGGTGTTGGTGGGGGCGTTCGCGGCCTGGCTTTTCGCGTAGGCCGGCCGTGAGGTCGTCCGCTCCAGATAGGGCACCGCGTTGTCGCAAATCCCGACACCATAATCGATCGCCCAGTTCAGGCATGTCGTCAGCAGGATGTCGGCGCTAGTGAACTGATCGCCCATCAGATACTGGCGCTGGTCCGACAACGCGACCTCGACGTGGCCGAGCTGCTGGCGGAAATACTCGCCGGCGCGCGCAACCACTTCGGGGGCATGCCCGTAAATATGCGCCAGCCCCCTGTGGGTCCCGTGGCGGCGCATGACGTAAAGGCTCGTCGAGTCGAGTTCGGCGACGATGAAGAAGCACCACTCCAGCCACTTGGCGAAATCGCGCGCCTGCTCCGGCACCAGCGATCGTTCGCGGCTCGAATAGGTCTGCGACAGATAGGCGACGATGGCGGCGCTCTCGCCGATGACGAAGTCGCCGTCCTGCAACAGCGGCACTTTCTGGCGCGGATTGAGCCTGGTGTATTCCGGCGTCTTGGTCTCGCCGGATCGCGCCTGGATCGGCCGCCGCTCGTAATCCAGGCCGAGCTCGTGCATCGCCCAGTGCGCCCGGATCGTGCGCGAAGTGCCGACGCCCCACAGGACAAGCTGGTTCGACATGCTCACCACCGCTCCACTGACGGCCGCAGATCAAGCTCGTGCGTCCAGCCGTCCCGCGTCTGCTGGTGCACGAACCAATAGGCTTCCGCGATCGAGGCGGTCCGGGTCAGGCTGTCGGGCGGAATGTCGGCCGCCTCGACACCGCTGCGCGCCTTGATGCGCTCATGGATCGCCGGGCTGTCCACGCCGGCATCGATCAGGAGGTGAACGACATGGATGTTCTTCGGCCCAAGCTCCCGCGCCATGGCCTGCGCCACCGCGCGAAGCCCGAATTTTGCCGATGCGAAGGCAGCAAAACCGTTGCCGCCGCGTACGCTGGCCGTGGCTCCGGTAAACAACATGGTGCCGCGGCCACGTCGGAGCATGCAGCGCGTCGCCTCGCGCCCGACCAGGAAGCCGGCAAAGCAGGCAAGCTCCCACGCCTTGAAGAACAGCCGCTCCGTCGTATCGAGCAATGGTTTGTTGACGTTGGAGCCGGCGTTAAACAGACACACCTCGATCGGCCCGACTTCCCGCTCGACCTGCTCGCAGAGCGACTGCACCTCTTTTTCATTCCGCGCGTCGACCGCGAAGGCATGCACCTCGTGGCCGGCAGCCTTCATCTCCTCGACCAGCGCCTGCGATTTGGACGGATCCCGCCTGGCAATGCAGACCGTGTAGCCACCGGTGGCGAAACGACGGGCTACCGCCGCGCCGATCGCATCCCCTGCTCCGACCAACAAGGCCGCTTTCCGGATTTCAGACACGGAACCTCCCTGACTCGCTCGTTCGTTTCGACGGCGATCGCTTTGAACGGACTTTCAGCCGTCTCCGGCCGCTACGAGGCCGCCGCCCTCACCGATTTTTCGGCGATCATTTGCTCGATGGCGGAATCGTCATAGCCGAGTTCGCGCAGCACCTCGCGCGAATGCTCGCCGATCCGTGGCGCCGGTCCCGGGATCGCGGCCTCGTCGACGTCGAAGCGCGCCGCCGGCTTCGGCTGTCGTATCTTGCCGACGCCGGGCTGCTCGAGTTCGGCGATGATCCCGCGCGCAACGACCTGCTCGTTGTTGACGATCTCATGCCGCCTGAGAATGGGCGCGCAGGGGACATCGGCGGCGTCCAGCCGCTCGAGCCATTCCGCCGTGGTGTGGCGGCCGATATATTCCTGCATCTTGTTGATGCGTGCGGTGGCGTTGACCGAGCGCGCGGACGGCGTCGCAAACCGCGCATCCTGGCTCAATTCGGGATCGCCGGTGGCGCGGCAAAAACCCTGCCATTCCGAATCCGAAATGGTGCCGCAGGTGAGGTAGCCGTCCTGGGTCTTGAACACGAGATCGGGACGATCGTTCGGGTCGGCGGCCGCCTGCTCCCTGCCGACCACGGTGTGCTGCATCATGCCTTCCGGCCAGAGATACGACACCATGACGTCGAGCATCGCGACCTGGATATGCTGCCCCTGCCCGGTCTTCTCGCGGGCAAAGAGCGCAGCCGTGATCGCCTGCGCGGTATAAACCGCTGTCGTCTTGTCGCAGACGATGGTCCTGATCATCTGCGGACGGTTGGTCACCGGCTGCGCCTGGATATCGCAGAAGCCGGATAATCCCTGCACGATCGGATCATAGACGCGCTTCTTCGCGTAGGGCCCGGTTTCGCCGACGCCGCTGATGGAGACATAGATCAGCCGCGGGTGGCTCTTGCGCAGGTCTTCCGCGCCAAACCCAAGCCGCTCCATCGTGCCGGGCCGAAAATTCTGCACCAGCACGTCGGCGCGGGCGGCCAGTCTCGCGAGCACCTCGCGGCCACCAGGCGTTTTCATGTCGACCGCCAGCGAACGCTTGCCGCGGTTCGACGAAATGAACAGCGCCGAAAATTCCCCTGATTTGTCGATCGGAGCACGGCTGCGGCGGGTAATGTCGCCATTGGTCGGCTCGATCTTCAGCACGTCCGCGCCCTGGTCGGCCAGGAACATCGTCGCGAACGGCCCCGAAACCACCCCGGTTAGATCCAGCACCCTCACTCCCGACAGCGGACCTGGCATCGATCTGTTTCCTCGTTCTTCGCAAGCATTCATCACAGCGCGTTGGACCAAATTATGCGGCAATTTTTCCGGCGATCGCTTGCGGCAAAGCGCCATCCTGTACAAAAAATCGCCATGACGCAGTTCAGGTGCAAGGGGGAACTGCTCAGCCCCGGATGCAGTCGCGGTAGGACTTAGGGCTCACCCCGACGGCGTTTCGAAAACTGGTCGCGAAATGCTGGGAGTGGCTGAAGCCCGTCGCCAACGCCACGTCGGTGATGCTTTCGTCGGTCTCGCGAAGCCGGCGTTTGGATTCCTCTATTCGCAAGCGAAGAACATACTTGTGCGGGGTGGTGCCGGCGCTTTGACCGAAAGCGCGCAGAAAATGCCGCGGGCTCAGCTCCGCCAGCGAGCACAGGTCGGACAGTAAGATCTTGTCCGCGAGATTGGAGCGGATGTAATCGTCGACAAGACGCCGCGCGCGCGGCGGCAGACCACCTTGTGCGGGCACATGTGCAGGCTCTGCCATGTGGCACACCCGCGCTATATGCGCCAGCGCTTGCGTCGCCCACCCTTCCGCGAACAACTCGAAGACGCTGTCCGGCGCCGCGGCCTCGTCGCACAATTCCGCGAGGCCACTCGTCAGCCTTTCGTGGCGGAACGCGATCATCGGCCGGTCGACCTGTGTCTTCAGGCGATCGATCACAAACGGCGAATTGAGAAAGACGACGGCGTAATCGAATCTTGGCCGAACCGCCCATTCGCCCTCGATTTCGGTTCCGGGCGGGATGATCGCAAGATTCGATCCGCTTGCGAAATGATGCTCGGCCGGCCGGCCGTTCACGCGGGCGCGCAAGCAGGATGCGCCGGTGCGAAACCAGAACAGGCTCAGTTCGGGTTGCCGAAAATGCCAATGGATTTTCGGTCTCGAGGCCCGTCGCAACAGTTCGACCCGCATCGAGTTTGAACGGGTAATGACCGACGACACCAGATCGCCGCCAACCGAGCGAACATACGCCGCAGGTGAATCCGTCCGCGCCATTGGCTCCTCACTTGCCGGGGCACCGGGAGAAAGCAGACTGGATTTGAGTATAAGTTCCTTATTTGAACTGTCAATTCAGCTCATGGCGGCGCCATACGAGCGCACCGGGAACCTGGCGCGCTCATCGGCTCAACGAATACAGGGGCGTCGCGTCCCTCCGACCTGCCGCAAGGCACACGTTTCACGTGCGCCTTGGGCGAGTTGCCAAGGAAACGCGTTATGGTCCGACCGCCGGCGACGCGGGACGCACTTCCCCGATCACCTGTCGCCGCTGCTCGTCATTCAGCGCACCGGCTCCAACATACTGCACTGCACTGTTCGGATTGTAGCTTCGCTGATCCCGCGCACGGCCCTCGTCGTCTTCCTGACGATTTGAGCCGCCGTCGCCGCCGCCGTAACCGAGAACCTCGACGATGATCACCGACGGCCGGGCCGAAGGCGCCTGCGTGGTCGCGTCCTTTACGGCGTCGGACGCGGCCTTGTCCTTGGTATCGACCGTGAGCGGTGCAATTTTGGCCTCTTGCTTTGGCACGCCGATGGACTTGCCGCCGACCTGGATGTTGTCGACGTTGAGAACGAAGCGCGCAGCGAGGGTGAAATTGCCGCTCACCCGCACGCCGGCGTCACCGGCATTGACCGTTCCTTCGGGCGCGATCAGATGAACGTCGCCTTCCTCGACCCCCGTGAAGCCGATGACCGTGCCGATGCCGCTGCCGGCGATGTCGGCATTCTCCAGCGCTCTCGTCACCGCATTGACGTCGGTTACGATATCCGGCGCCGACGGTACACGCGTCGTCTTGGCGCCGCGTCCCGCGTCGATGTCGCCCAGCGTCGACCAGACGATTTCATCACCGCCGGCGAAGGTCAGGACGCGCGAACGATTCACCGTCACGTTGTTGCGCGCGAAGATGTTGATGTTGCCATAGCCCATCGTGATGAGCCCGTACTTGGGTTCCGGGGAAGTACCGAGCGCCGCGACCTGCAGGCTGCCGCCCGGCGTCAACACATCGATGTCGCCTCCCGCCATGGTGCGGAACAAGGCGTTGCCTATCGCCACGTCGCCCTTCCAGTCGTTGCCGGGAAACAGCGTGTCGATCGCCGCATAGCCGCGATTGTAGCCGCCGTTCCGGGGCAGGCCGTTGACGCCCGGCATGTTCTGGTCCGTTCCGGCCTCGCGCAATTCCTGCAGGTAGACCTGGCGCACGAAGCGCTCCTGCGTCAACTGCGGCAGCGTCTGGAACCGCGACCAGGCATCGAGCGGCGACAGTGTCTCGCCCGTCGCTTCCTTCATGAACGAGACGAGGCCATGGCGCACGACCTTCACGGTCCCGCTCGGACGGGTCTCCTTGAGATCGGTGAGGTAGAGCGGCAGTACCGTGCCGTCCGGCAGCGTCGTCTTCAGATAATCCGGCATCGCCGCAACATTCGCCGGGTCAAGATAAGCCGCGAGGAAGGCATCGTAGGACGGCTGCTTGCCCTTCAGGCCGGCCATCACGGTAATTGCCGCGCCTTGCTCTGGAAGGCCGAGGATTTGCGTGAAAGGCGCAGCACGATTGTTTTTCTCGACGTATTGCTGGTTGCCGGCGCTGTAGATTTGCAGATCCGGGGAGTAGACGTCTCGTCCGGCGCTTACGACCAGCGCACCGGGGCCTTCGATGCGAATATTCCCCGTTTTCGGGCCGCCGATGATGTCGTTGCCCGCTTCGAGCAGAGACACGTCGGTGGGATGAATATTGCGCAGACCATAGACGATGTTGCGGATATCCGTTCCGGCGCGGAACCAGGTCTGTTCATTCGCCGTGATAGTGCCAGGAGCTGCAGCAGCCCTGTAGTAAGGGATATTGTTACCAATGATCGAACCGCTGCGCGCATAGATGCGGCTTGGTTCATAGTCGTTTTCGTTCAAGAGATGTGCCGGATTGCTGACGCTTTTGAGATAGGCGTTGTGATTGGGCTGTTGTGAGTGAAAGGCAGAGAGCCCAATGGTATTGACGAGAAGGCTTTGGAAGCCCTGCGCTTGAAAATCGACATCGGCTTGACCCGCCATCACGAGCTGGATGAACGCGCCGCCGCCGCCGACGGGTCTGAACGGCGACGGGATCATCTCCGGTGTCGCCCGCGCCATCACGATTGCACCCGTCAGTACGTTCTTCTCGGCCAGGATACGCAGTTCGGGCGTGCTGCCCGGCATGGCGAACAAACGGTACTGGTTTTCCACCGAGCCATTGAGAGCGGTCACCCGCGTCATCGAGGGATAAAGATTGCCGGCGAGTTGTGCGAGCAGCGCATACGGGACGTCGGCACCATGTTGGGGATCGGTCAAGGTTAAATCCTTGGACAGGAATTGCGCCTGGTTGACCAGAACAACATCGCCGCCGACCGATGTGAGCTCGAGCGCCGTGCGATCTGTATAGCCGCTCATGTAAGCGGCGCTCCGCGCATTTGTCCCGTTGGTGAGGAGCAAGGGATCAAGCACGGTTTGCAGGCGCAAATCGCCGAAGGTCTTCACGCTGAGCGTCGCATCGCCCAAGGCCAGAACCGGTGCGATGGCAAAGACGTCCTTGGTGGTCGCGCTTCTCGTAATCACCACGTTGCGTCCAGTGGTCATCTCGCCGGCCGTGATCGAACCGGCGCCGCGCCCGACGTAATAATAGCCTGCGCGCACCGCACCGCCTGCCTCTACGCTCATGGCGCCGCCATTGCGCACTTCCAGAATTTTCTGCTCGCCTTCCGTACGGCCACCGCGCAGGCGTCCGTTGGTCGGGAGCGCCACGAGCAAATTGGCCAGATCGCCGCCGGCATTGATCGCGACATTGCCGCCGCCCAGTGCGCCGACACCCTGACTGAACTTTGAGTAGTCCACCCACCAGGAACTCTGCGGACTCGGGCTTGTGCCCAACCTGAACAAATACGATGCGTCAGTCTCGCCCTGCCGCTGGAGCCACTCGGTGAAGAGCTGGTTTTTCGTCGGGTCTGTAGGCAGCGCGGAGCTGACATTGCCCCCTGCTATGATGTCGAGATGGCCGCCTAGCACACCATAAGCGACATTCGCCGGAGCCGTCGTGAAGTCGGCCCAGGTCGTCATGTCCTTGCGGCCGGCGGTGTAGATGACGGACTCGTAGTGGGCGAGTTGCAGGTCGCGCCCGACCCGGATGTCGATGTCGCCGGTGCCGGTACGGATCACCTTGCCGGCCGCGCTACTGCCGACGATCAGCGAGCCGCTTGCCGCCGGCAGCGCCGCGAGCGGGGCGAGCGCGGTAGCGTTCGCGGATGTCAGGTCGGCGCCCGCTATCATTCGCAGGTCCCAGGAGGCGGCATTGAGCAAGACGCCGCTGCTGCGGTCGGCGGCGGAGAAGCCGTCGGAGATATTGCCTTTGATGTTCAGATTGCCACCCGCGCGCAGGGTCAGCGTGCCTTCCCGCGAGGCGAGGCTGGCGAGATTCCAATCCGTATTCAGGGTCAGATCGCCCGCGCCGCGGATCTCGATGCCGGCCGCCAGGGTGACGTTGCCGCCGCCGGAGATTGCCCCCAGAATGCCCGCCGCATGGCCGGCGAAGCTGTTCGCATGGGTGATGGCCTGGGCCATCACCGAGTCCACCGACGTGCCATCGAAGTTGCTGGCGTGAATTGAATCAGCGGCGTCGTAGACCGAAACGCCCTCGAGCACCGCGGAGCGCGCGCCGGTGATCGTGGCATTGAGCCGGTCGACGGCGATGCCGTCATGGCTGGCGTTCTGCAGTGCGCGCAACCGCACGCGCCCGCCGTCGCCGCCGGTGACATCGATAGTGCCGCCCTGCAGGTCGAGCCGCCCATTGCCGGCCTCCAGCGTAACCCGGCCGGAACCGAGCTCAGTGGTGGAACCGGCGCGCAGCACGGCCGAAGATTGCATGACCAGGCCGTTCCCGCCGCTGATCGCGATGCGCCCGCCATACGGGCTGCGCGCATCGATGCTGCCAACGACCGTGACGCGGCCCTGATCGGCGCTGAGCGCGAAGTCCGCGACCGTCGTCGTGCCGTCGATCACCACGTTGCCGCTGCGGATGCGGAATTGGCGCGCGGCATCAAAGCCGGAATTGTTCAGCGTCTGGCTCAGGCCAGCGAAGTCGGGCAGGGCTCCGATGTCGAGCGCAAAGGAGCCGCCGGTGCCGCCTGCCCCTGCCTGCGCCGCGATCCGGCCGCCGAGCACCACGATTCCGTTGCCGGAGGCGGTCACTGCCAGCTTGCCGGCATTGCCGCCGCCGGGCGAGGCTGCCAGGTTCAGGGCGGCGCCCGATGTCAGTCGCACATCGCCGCCGACCGCGGTCAATGCGATGCGGCCGGCGTTGCCGTACTCGGCGACGTCGAAGAACTGTTTGGCGAAACCGCCCACGTCGACGTAGGCGCCGTCGTTCAGGACCACACTGCCGTTGGTGGCCGTCATCTCGACCGCGCCACCAAGCGCAACGATGCGGCCGCCGAACGTCACGCTGCCGCCGGTGAGCGCGATCCGGCTGCCGAGGCCGAGATCGGCCGGGTCCGCCTCGCCTGCGCCAGCGCCGGTCACGGCCAGGGCGCCGGTGGTCACCAGCGATTGCGCGCTGCCGTTACGGCCGGTCAGCACCGGCGTCACCAGCGTCAGCGCCGCCGCACCGGCATCGACCGTGCCGTTGTCTTCGCCGACGATGCGCGCCGTGCCGCTCAGCACCACGCTGTCGAAGCCGCGAAGTGTTTTGCTGCCGATCCCGAGCACGAGCTCGTTCGCAGTCAGCGCCAATTGTCCATGTCCCGCGCCGACCGGTTGGGTGAAGCTCGCGCCGTTGTTTGCGAGCACGATGGTGTCGCCGGTCACCGCGATGGCGCTATTGCCATAGCCGACCAGGCCGGCGGCATCGAGCGTTACCGCCTTCAGGCCCACGCCGCCGAAATTCACTGACGTGTAGAAGTCGATGCTGCTGTAGCTCCGCAGGGTGAGATGCTGGGTCTGCGTCAATCGCGCCAGTGAAGCCGCATCAAGGATCAGCCCCTGCCCCTGGGTGCCGCCGCCAAATCCGATGCGGCCGCTCGCCAGCGACAAGGCCGCGCCTGAGATCTGCGCATTGGCGGTTACAATCGTGTTGCGGGTGGCGTCGATCAGGAGCGCGTTGCCGCCGTCGAGCCGCGCATTCGCGCCGATACGGACGATGCCGCCGATCGTCGTATCGACATTCTCGCGGATCACCCGCACCGCCTCGCCATTCGAGACACGGATCAGCGCACCATAGTCCTTTGAAGGCGTCAGCAGCACATCGTTATCCGGATTGCTGTCCGGGGTGCCAATGTCGCCAGTAACCGCCTTCACCTGCGGCTTCATGACCAGATCGCCGGCGCCGGTGGCGGCCTCACCCTTGGCGGCAATGACGCTGCCCGCGCCAATATCGACCGTTCCGCTCGCGGCAAGAATGATCTCGGGCCCGACAAGCTGGGTTGCTTCGGTATTGCGGACGGCAATGTCCGTGGCGACGATGTCGAGCAGCAGGCCTCTGGCATCACCGCTGCGCGTGCCGCCGATGAGCAGACTGCCGGCGCCAAAGCCGCTGAGCGACGAGGAATCGACCACGAGATAGCCGGCCGCACGCAGCGCAGCGGCGTCCTGCCCGGCACCGACAATCGCGATCTTCGCCGCCGCAATATCCATCAACCCGCCGCGGCCTCCGGCCGCAGCCTGCGACAGCATCTGGCCATTCAGGATCAGCTCCTGCGTCGCCTTCATCACCAGCGAGCCGCCGTCCATCGGCAGGCGCGGCGTGATGACCTGCGTACCCGTCAAGCGGTACTGCGCAAGCTTGAAGGCGTCGGACGAGAAGAAGCTGTTGGCGTAAGCCTCGTTGAATTCACTGTACTGACGCACAACCGCGCCTGACATCACGCGCCACGACGAAGCGATCTGTTCCTGTCCGCCAAAGGCATTGCCGCGGTAGCCGTTCATGATAACGGTGCCGTCCGTCATCACGGCCGAATTGCTGTGACCAGCCCCCTGCGAGCCCGCGACCAGCGAGACCGCATAAGCTCCCGGCAGCAGCGCGTAGTGCGCCGGCAGCAGGGTGTACCAACCGGCGGCAACGCCGCCGCCACCGGCCAGCCAGATGCGATCGCCAGGGGATGGACCGCCCGCCGGCGTCGTCACCGAACCGATAGACGGCACGATGGCGTAAACGCCCGGCATCGACAGGACGTCGTGCGACCCGCCCGGACCAGGCACATGCTCCCACGCGAACAAATCGCCTCCGCCGCGAACGTCGACCACCGATCCCGCGGCCAGATTCACGGAAGGCGCCTGGAACAATACCTTCTTCTCCGGCAGCTGCGTGAGAGAGTTGGGCTGATTGGGATTGTTCGGTTTGGTCGGGTCGATCCAACTTTCATCGTTGCTCAGGTTGCCATAGGGCATCAACAAACCGTCGCCCGACACGGAGGTCAGGCTGCCGGCGCCGAGCGTGACGCGATTGGTCGCGTTGAAGGTAATGCTGCCGAACGGCGCCCGCAGAACGCCATTCTGCTGGATTACCGGGGCTTCGAGCGTGAGCTGCCCGCCCGCCGATAGCGGCAGGCCGTTGCCTTCCCCATTTGCTTCGACTGAAATTTCCGTACCGGCCTTGATCGACGCCGATACGCCGCTGGCTGGATAGATCTGGCCTGCCTTGAGGACCAGACGGCCATTTGTGGTCAGCGACGAAGTCCGGCTGCTCGCATAATCGACCACCGAGTTGCCAAAACGGATATCACGGGCAACGAGCTGCGTGTCGGTGTATCCATAGAAAAGGATGGACGTGATATCGATCAAATCAGCCGCGAAGTTGATTTGGCCGGCGGTGGCCGCCGGCAGCGGCGAGGTGGTGACTCCGCTGAGCTGGATATAGGGCGCGCGCACGTTTGCCGTGCCCGCACCGCCGTTGCTGATGGTGCCGGAAATTGTAATCGACCGCCCCACGGACAGATCGACTCCGGGCATGATGATGAACGGGTTGGCGCCCGACACGTTGAGGTCGGCGAAGCCGCCACTGCTCAGGGTGTCGGACGAAATCCTGCCCATCTTTACAACCGTCGACGGCAGCACGATAGGCTGGGTCAAGGCGGCGTCCGTGTAGAAATATTTCGTCAACAGAGCGAATTGAGTCGCCATTGTCGGCTGAAGCGCTTCCAGCGGCCGAACGACCGAGTCCGGCACCTGGCCGAAGTCGGGATCGAACAGCACCAACCCGCCTCTCTGCGAACGTTTGGTCGTCAGGGTGGAGATGCTGGTGCGAGCGCTGAGGTACCTGTACGCAGTATTGGTGCCGTTGCTGTATTCTTTGTAGATGTCGAGGTTCCCGGTCTGGGTGATCGATTTGACCGTGCCGGTGGTCTTGTCCCTGTAATAGATTGTGGCCGGCAGGTTGAGCGCAGGGTCCTGCTCCGCGACCGAAGTCGTCGAGATATCGATCGTCCCGCCAACGGCGCCATTGCCGCCCGCATAGCCGAGGAATCGCCCCTCGATGAGGTCCTGAGCGCCCTTCAATTTGAGGATAATGTTGCCGCCGTTGCTTGCGAGATCAAGCGGGGTAGCGGTGCGTCTCCACCATCCGTCGGTCATGACGTCGATTTCACCGCTGGCGCCCGACACGTCGATCAGCGCCCCGCGCTCGATCTTGATTGAAGGGGAGTTTGCGAATTCTACGGTACCGCCGTCCAGGACAGTCCCTGACCTGAGGCCTTTGGCATCAGTCTCGATCACCGGGACGCCGCGCGCCAGCAGGCTCGCGCCGTTGGCGATGGTAACATTCTGAGAGGTCGATATGGTGATGGCGCCGCCCGGCGCTTCGACCGTACCGCGCACGACGATGTCGCCGGTCGCTTGCAAGTTCACCGTACCGCCGACATCCACTTGCAATACGGCCCCGGTCCCAATGGTCACGCTACCGCCGTTGAGACTGAGCGAGGTGCCCCCGCGCTTCACGCGTTCGGTCAGCGGCAGCAAGGCGAGACGGCCCACCGTCGTGAGCTCCGTGTCCGAAGGAAGATTGAAGAGATCGACGCCCGTGAGATCGATGCTGTACGGCAGTCGGCTGATGACAACCCCATCGGGAACCGTGATGTTGCCGGCGGTGTTGACTGAAGCGGACCGGAAACCGCGCTCGGCAAATAGTGTGCCGGCCAGGCGGAGTGTGCCCGGCTTGGCCGCGGCATTGCCGCCCACCTGGACCGCGCCAGTCGTCACGATCGCGATCTTGCCGCCCGATCCGGCGGCATAACCGCGCAGATCGAGCTGCGAAAACTGATCGGCATTGCTGATGGAGAGATCGATCGATCCAGCGTCGCCGAACTGCAGCTTGGGCTTGGCGCCCCGCGCGTTCAACCATCCGCCGCCCGAGACATCGAGCACCACGTCGCGTCCTGAACCGTCGCCCAACCTGAGATCGCCGTGCAATTCAATTGTGCCGCCGTTAATCACCGGCGGCAACGACCGCACAGAATCGGTGCGGTCGTTGGTCCATTGGCCGCTGACATCGATCACCGCGCCGGCGCCCAACCTGTTGGCGCCGGCTCCTTCCAGGGTGACTTTTCCTCCTGCGACGCGGATCGTCCCGTTGATCGTGATGGTCGCCGAACGGTCGCCGGTATTGCCGTTGAGCAGCACGTTGGTATGCGGCGCCAATTCCAGCGTCTCGCCCGCTCCCAGCGTAGCGCTGCTCGACACGAAGAGCTGGAAAGCGTCCATGCCGGAGCGGGCCAGAATATCGGAATCGAGATACGTCGTTTTGGCCTTGTGCGGGTTCGGATCGCCGGGATCGTACCACGACTTGTCCAGCGGCGTTGTCGACGTGAAGTCGTCCGGCAACAGGACGGGAGACTGCGTGATGACAAGATTACCCATCAACCACAGCCGTGGCGTGTCGCCGTCATTCCCGACCGTGAGCGTGCCGCCCGCGGCGAGCTTGCCGGAGGCAAACTGCCGCTCGCCGACGATCGTCCCGCCCCAATAATCGCCCTCCAGCACGATGCCTTCCGCGGCATAGAACCGAATCGAGCCGGCATCCTTTCCTTCGGTGTAGCCCTTCTCGAAATGGCGACCCTGCCGAAGCGAACTGGTCCACGTCTCGTTGATGCCGTAATGCGCATGGCTGCGGGTGAACTCGTTGGCGAAACCGACATAGATTCGATCCGGAGTAGCCTGGCCGATGTCGTAGATGCGCCCATCCGCGCCCACCAGTTTCGTGGTGCTGATCCAGCCATCCGAATAGCGCACCGAGCCGCCGGAGACGTCGAGGAGCGAGCCGGGGCGCGTGATGACCGAGCCGCCCGACTTGATGGCGATCGTGCCGCCGGTCGTCGAGAGCTGGGCGAGCGTTGTCTTGCCGACGCCGATCCAGCCGGAGAAATCTCCGAGCGGCGTTCCCTTCCAGTCTCCAGGAATGTAGTTGCCGGCCTTGTCCGTCACCCACAGCACACCGGCCATGGGGCCGTCGGTGAAGGCTCCGCTTACGCGGCGATCGACCGTCGCTTTCCTTCCGCGCAACCAGGACTCGCGGTAGAGTGGCGAGTCACGCAGCTCGTTGATGCGGAACTCACCGGTCACCATGTTGCTCTCCATGGCGACCAGTACGTCTTGCAGGCCGGCGACGCTCAAATAGGCGCCCTCGTCGATATAGACCCGGCTGCCGTCGCGCTTCACTTCGCCGGCCTGCGGATCGGTAATGGACGCCGTCGATGTACTGGCGACGACGCTGATCGTGCCGGACGGCACGATCACGGTGGCCCGCTTCTGGATGTCGATGAACTTGCCGTGCAGTTCGATGCGGCCGGGGATGTAGCGTTGACCCGTCGCCGCCTCCTCCATCTCGCTGGTGTCGCTGAGATCGGGCATCACGGCGGTTACACTATCGACGCCCAGCTTCACCGTGCCGGTCGACCATTGCTTGAGCCGCGCGCCCTCACTGGTGTAGTTAAGCGTACCCTGGTCCCAGGCGCGCAGGCGGATCGAGCCGTCGCGGTTGTTGAGCGCCGTGCTGGCGAACATGCCGCCGTTTTGCAGGATTTCGCGCGCCGTGACCGTGATGTCGCCGCGGTCGGCCTGCACGATGCCGTCGTTCGTCACACGATAACCGACCGACGCCGCGCGCGCCGCCATCTCGGGAAAGAGAATGTCCTTCAAATCTATCGTGAACTGATCCCAGATCGCGCCTTCGCCCAGCACGCCTCCTAGATGAGTGCTGTTGAACACCCAGCGCATCGGCGCTGACACGGCGACATCCAGGCCGCGCACGGCGCGATCATTCTCGCCAAAGGTCCGGCTGGTCATCAGATACACTTGCTCGCCAGCAGCCATGATGACCTGGCCGTCAGGCGCGCTGATATGACCGGCATTGGCCACATGTGGGGCGAACAACATCGCCTTGCCGCCGGTCGCGGTCGCGATCTGCGCGCCGGCCTCGACCCGTACGTCGCCCGCCGGTGCGCCGATCACCGCACCCGGCACCTGGCTGGGACTGTTGATCGACGAAGCGTTCGGATTCTGCTGCCCGAGATAGCCAAAGGTCGGCATCGCGATGCTTGCGCCGGACGAATCGTCGATGACCTTGAGCTGACTGTTGATGCCCGCCATCAGCTGCTGGTTCGACAGGCTGAGCGAGGACGCCACCAGCGCCCCGACGTTGACCTGGCTGGCGCCGCCGAAAATGATTCCGTTCTTGTTGATGATGTAGACCTGCCCCTCGGCCTTGATGGTGCCGAGGATCCGGCTGGGAGCGAGGCTCGGGTCGAGCACGCGGTTGAGCGCGACCCAGTCGGCGACGTTGGCACCGCCCGCGCGCTGGTCGAAATAGAGATCCGTCTCGCGGCCGACGTTGAACTCCTTCCAGGTCAGGATAGCCCTCTGCTCGTTTTGCCTGATCGTGACCTGGGTGCGGCCGCCATTCGAGGACTCCGTCGGCAGATTTGCACCCTGCCATAATCCCGCACCGCCATCGGTGGCAACCGGCGTCGCGCCAGGCATCACCACCAGACCACCCGGCCGTAAGCCGTTCTGCACCGTGGTCGGCGCGCTCCGCGCGAGATCGCGCGCAGCCTGCTGCGCCGCCTGCATGGCTTGAATGGACTGCGTAGCCCGATTGAGCGCATTGATCGCCTGCTGCGCCGTCTGGGAGGCAGCCGGCGCGACGCCGCCCACCCCTGACGAGGCCGGCGCCGGCGAGCCTGGGGAACGGGAAAACGCACTGTTATTCGTCGCGACCAGCGCGATCGCACTTACGCCGGCGAACAGCAGGGCGCGCTTCGAGAAACGACGAGCGGAAACAGCGCGCGGTGCGGCGTCAAGTACGGGCAGAAGCATGAATTGGCACTCTCGTCAATTATCGGCCTCCCGCCCCCATGGCTTCGGCCGACGCCGGACTTTTCCGACGTGCATAGACGAGTGAGCACCGGCAAGTGCGCAACGCACCGCGCCACTTTTTTTCGGACCGGCTTCGATGCGCCCGCCACCCCGGAGCGATCCCTCTGATACGCCGCGCGAAATCGCGCGCATCCAGCCCGATCCGGACGTTCAGCTCACGAGGACGACGCCGCCCGGAAGCGACACCACCCGCGCTCCGAATGTCGCTTTGAGCTGGGTGATCACGACTTCAAGGCGATCGAGCTTGAATTGCGCCGTGAAGCGCCTTTGTCCGAGCGCCTCGTTGACGAGAATGATGCGGCCCGGCCTGTAGCGATTGATCTCTTCGATGACGCGAGCCAACCGCTCGTTCTGAAACAACAGCTCGCCTTCGCGCCACGCCGTCACGATCGCGGGATCGACATTCTGCACGTGGCCGAGGCTACGATCGTCATAGACGACCTGTTGCCTCTGCTGCAGCGTCGCCGAAGGTCCCTCCTGCCGCACATGAACAGAGCCTTCGAGGCATGTCACACAAATGTCAGAACCGTTGCGGCGGACGCTGAACTGGGCATCGTCGGCCCAGGCGCGGCCGTTGCCGGCGAGCACTTCAACAGGCCTGGATCGCGTCGCGAATGCAGCCTCTCCCCCGATCAGCTCGATCTGATCACCGCCATCGCTCGCTGCCCGGACGTTGATGGTGGTTCGGGTGTTCATCTCCAGCGAAGCGCGCGCGTCGAGCGCGATATGGCGGCGCTCGCCCGTCACCGTCCGATAGTCGGCAGCGAACTCGCCGAGCGAGGGCCACAATTCCATCGGCGGCCGCGTGATCATGACGGCAGCGCCTGCCGCCGATGCGCCCAGAGCGCCGACCAGAAACGCACGACGCCCGATCGGCGCACGCGCGCTCGCATCCGCGCCTGCGCGCATGGGACGCCCGGTTTTCGCGACGTTTTCAATGGCCGTGCCCAGCACATGCCACCGTCTGCTCACCTGGGCAAAGACCTCGGCATGGCTGGGACTTTGCGCGCACCAGACCTTCAGAGCCGCGACATCTGCCTTGCTGGCGTGGCCCGACGTCAGATGCAGAAGCCTGGTCCAGGCTTCGCGTCTCAACGACTCAAGCTCGCTCTTCGAGAGGTCAGCGGCCGTCATTGCTCAAACGTTCTCATCAGCGAATACCATCGAACTTGCGTCCTCTATCCTTCCTAAGACGCATCGGGGGACTTGGGTGTGCAATCGGAGGACGAATAGCCTTCATTCTCGAGCTGTGCATCCAGATATTCCACGGCGCGCTTGAGCTCATACAGGACGGTCCGCCTGGAAATCCCAAGCCGCTTGGCAATCGCCTGGTGAGTCAGCCCCTCAAGCCGGGCGGCGATCAGTATCGTCCGCGGCCGATCGGGCAATCCCATGATCGCCCGTTCTACGATCTGAAGCTCGAGCCGCGCCTGTAACTCCGACGTGGGGTCCGGAGATTCTTCGTCTGTCCCCAGCATGGCTTCGATTTCGGACCGGCGCGCGCGATTGCGTTCGGAGCGCAAACGATCCGTCGCAATATTGATGGCGATACGCAGCAAATACGCCGACGGACTTTCGATCGAACCAACATGTCCTGGCCGATGCAGCCGCAGCCAGGTCTCGTGCAGGCTCTCGCTCGCGAGCTCCTCGGACCCCAACCGTCGCGTCAGCCTGACCTTGAGCTCCGTGTATCTGTCGGTGAGCAGATTGCGTAACAATGCCCACGTCGTTTCAGCCATAATCGGTAGCCCCGTCGGACCAAATCAAGAACTCGAGTTCGCCCGCCCGAGGTTACTTACCCCCACTCATCGGAGATCAGGCACCGGCGCAAGCCGCTCCAAGCATGACAAATGCCAGATGGAGCGATTTTGAACTATCAAGGCTGCATGACAAATTGGCTACGGCCGGTGTCGCTTACCTGGTAGCATGCGATGACCCGCCACAATCGCCGGTTTCAGACGGGGCGCGCGGCGCAACGGTGAGAATGAAGGGCTGGGGCACGTTGGCAGGCGGCGCTGCGTTGATGCTGCCGCCCTGAAGCGCGAGGAGCAAGGCTTTATCGAGGGCCGCGTCTCCGGTAGAGGCCATGAGCGCGCTGCGCTGAATGGCGCCGCTCGGGGCAATCCAGAGTTCGAGCGCTACCTTGTATCTACCAGGCCGGGTCTGGCTGTTTCGGCATAGCAAATCAACGATGCCGTTCTGCAGCGCGCCCAGGAAACGTCCGTCGGGCTGGCTTGCCGGGGTCTCCACGCGGTCGGGCTCCACCCGGCCAGGAAGAATGGCGAATGAATCAACATCCGTGTGGCGAGCCAGAAGCCCGGTCCCTCCGAGCATCGTCTGCAATGCCTGACCCGGAACAAAGCTG
>Ga0081540_1000671_pt1 | contig 32209 bp, 27 predicted proteins | sample TabmetS2T1R1_FD_71024 | JGI IMG/M metagenome (GOLD analysis project Ga0081540, IMG submission 71024) | Tabebuia heterophylla rhizosphere microbial communities from the University of Puerto Rico - S2T1R1 | ecosystem: Host-associated > Plants > Roots > Rhizosphere ...
CGGGGTGCACGGGCAGGCGGGCTCGGGGGGGTGCGGCTGCGGGGCCGTCTAGCCGGAGGGGGGCCGCGGCCCCGCCGTCGAGCGGTAGTCCCGGCAGGTCGCGGCGGAGCGCCTCCGCCAGGGCGGCGCGAGCGCGAGCGCCGGACGCGACGACGGCGGCGAGGCCCGCGATCGCGGCCACGGTGAGGACGAGGCCCGCGAGACCCAGCGGTGTGGCCAGATCGCCCATGAGCCACGTCGAGGCCGTGGCGACGAGCAGCCAGCCGATCAGCCAGAACGGCACGACCCCGGCGGCGAACCCCGTGAGGTGCGCCGCTGTCGCGAGCCGGCCACCGCGGGCTGGGGGCCGGAGCGCGCAGACGGTGCTCAGCGCGACGAGCGCCGCGGGAATCAGGAAACCGAGACCTCGCACCCTCGGAGGCTACTACACCTGTAGTGGAGGCATCACTACTGTTGTAGTGTTCGCGGGTGGACGACCGGGAGGTCGCGCTCCTCGACGCTGCGATCGAGGTCCTCGCCGGGGGTGGCGCGCGACAGCTGACGCATCGGGCGGTGGACGCGCGGGCGTGCCTGCCCGCCGGGTCGACGTCGAACCGGTTCCGCAGTCGGGAGGCGCTTCTGGCCGGCGTACTGCGCCGACTCCTGCAGCACGAGTCGGCATTGTGGCTGAGGGTGTCCGCGGACACGGCCATCGGTGACCCGCAAGCCCTTGCCGATGTCCTCGGCCGCGCGGTCGACGAGCTGTCCGGGCCGGGGCGTCGACTCACCCGAGCCCGCTTCGCCGTCGTCACCCAGCCCGAGCTCCCGGCGTCACTGGTCGCCGAGCTCCGATCGGCCCGCTCCGTTATCCAGTCCTGGCTCACGCCGCTGCTCACCGATCTTGGGAGTCGCCTGCCGTCCGCCGACGCCGTCGCCGTCCTTGCCCTCCTGGATGGACTACTGCTCACCCGGCTCTCGACACCCGACGAGCCCGCTGATGCGAGGCGGACCGTGCAAGCACTCTTGGAGGGCCTGCTCTTACCAGCCTGACCTGGCCCGCCTCGGGACCGACCGCGCGATTGGTCGCCTACTCCGAAGAGGTGCGGTCGACGAGCCACGCCAGCGCGTGCTCCGCCGCGCGCACGTCGTCGCCGCGGTCGTGCTCGAGGCCGTGCCGGAGGTGGCCGTGATCGCTGCATAGAGGCAAACGATCGAGCGTGCAGTTACGGACCCTGTCGCCCTATGCCCATTTCGGACGTGCGTTGGTGACCCATCCTCGTGGGTACGCGTCGAATCGGCTCCGGAAGCGGCCTCGTCCTTAGCTCGGGCCACCCCTCCCTCCGCAAGTAGTACGCGCGCTCCGTCGAGGGGATGCGACCCTGTGACGACGACGGCTGGTGCGTAGCCGACATCGTGCAGCCAGGCGGCCGTGACAACAGTGGAGCGCTCTTCAGGGCTAGCCACGCTGTTCAGCGTGCCGGCACGACGAGCGACGCACTCAACGTGTCGCCACCGACGCCCGAGCGGAGCCAGCAGGCGCTCACTGAGAGCCGCGGCTCGAGGAGGAGGAAGGAGGCGCAGTGCATCGGTCACGTCGATGGACGCTCACCAACGCTCTCACGGAGGTCTGACTGACGTCCCCTGTTGCCCAGGACGAAGACCCGCTTCTTCCGATTAGGGTCAGGGAGTGGAACCGACGGAGAATCAGCGCTCCGACACGCCGCGAACGCCGCCGGTTGCCGAGCACGATCCGGTTGTGCAGTGGCTGCTGCAGGGCGATCCGGCGATCCGCTGGCAGGTGCTGCGCGACCTCGTCAACGCCTCGGAGACCGAGGTGGCGACCGAGCGAGCGCGGGTGGAGCACGAGGGCTGGGGTGCTCGGCTGCTCGCGCTGCGGGCTCCTGATGGCCTGTGGGCGAACGGGGCCTGCTTTCCGGACACCGCGGCGTTCGCAGCGGCCACTGCCCGGGCTCTGGCCGCCGGTGAGCCACCACCGCCCTGGCCGTCGCCCGACGCAGAACCGGCCGAGGCCCCGGCCGACGGGTCGGGTGCCGAGCCGGGCCAGCCGTGGACCGCGACCTACCCCGTCCTGCTCGACCTGTACCACCTTGGCGTTCCGCCGGACAGTGCGGTGATGCAGGAGACCGCACGCCTGGTGGCACGCAACTGCCGCTGGGAGTACGACGGGCTGCCGTTCTTCGCCGGCGAGGTGGACTGCTGCATCAACGCCGGCACGATCCTGATCGGTACCTACCTGGGCGTCGACGTCGACCCGGTGGTGCAGCGGCTGGTGGCCGACCAGATGCCGGATGGTGGCTGGAACTGTTGGGCCCAGACGCGCCCGGCGCCGTCCTCTTTCGCCAGCACCCTGGACGTGATCGACGCTCTGCTGAGCTGGGAGCGCCACACGGGCGGGTCAGAGGAGGTCTACCGGGCGCGCCGTGACGGAGAGGAGTACCTGCTTCGGCGCCACCTGTTCCGGTCGTTACGCACGGGCGAGGTGGTCAACCCGCAGTGGGCGTTGTTCTCCTACCCCCCACGCTGGCACTACGACCTGCTCAAGGCCACGGAGTACTTCGCCCGGCGTGAGGGCACTGCGGATCCGCGGCTGGCCGAAGCGATCGAACGCGTCCGCGCCAAGCGCCGACCTGACGGGCGTTGGGTGCTCGAGAACACGCACCCCGGCGCGGTCCACTTCCGGTTCGAGGAACCCGACGGCACCCCTAGCCGGTGGAACACGTTGAGGGCGCTGCGGGTGCTGCGCTGGTACGACGCGTCCGCCCACCGGGGCAGCGCGAGCCAGGCGTCTTGACGACACGTGGCGACGAGACGTCGCCCGGTCGCGCTACCGGCGTCGGACTTGATCGCCGGATCCCCACTCTGAAGGAGGTCGAGGTCGAGGGACCACCCCAGGGGGTGACCGCCGCCGCGATGGCCGAGCGCCGTGTGGCCGCGGCGGTTGGCGCTGGTGGCCGTATCGCCGAGGGTTCGCAGCCCCGGCGTTCTGATCCCTCGCGACCGCGCGAGGACGGCGTCTGCATCGCCGCGTGCCCCGACGGCGCCCCTGAGTGAGGGCCGACGTGGTCGTTCGCTCCGGCCGTGCGCTGCGCTCCGGCCGAGGTCATGCTCGCGGCAGCGGGTCTGTGTCGGACGGCGTTGTGAATGGTCTCTGGCACCATCGGGGAGGTGCTCGGGAACGGTGTCGCCGCAGTTCTCACGCTCGTCGTGCTCGCTGCGCTGGGCTTCGCGACGATCCGGGTCGTGGAACCTCAACGGGCGTACGTGGTGACGTTGCTGGGCCGCCACCGCCGGACACTCGGCCCGGGTGTTCACCTGCTCGTGCCGTTCTTGGAGCGGGTCTACGCCAAGGTGCCCATGGGTGAGCAGGTCGCCCGTGTGCAGCCCCAGCCGGCGGTCACCGTCGATGACTTGGTCCTGTGCGCCGACACGATCGTCTACTACCGGGTTCGTGACCCGGCCCGCCTGAGCTTTGCGGTCGCCGACCTGGCCGCTGTGATGCGGGAGCTCACCACGACGAGCCTGCGTACCGTCGCCGGGTCGATCACCCTTGAGCAGGCGCGGACGGGCAGCGCCGAGCTCGCCAGACGCCTGACCGAGGTGTCTCGGGAGAACGCGGAGCAGCTGGGTATCGACGTGATCAGGGCCGAGATTGAAACGCTGCGGGAGGGATCTCGTCGCGGTTGCTGACGGGTCCGAAAGACGCGGCGGGCAGACGAGGCGTGCACGTGTCGGACAGGCGTTCTTCCCGGCTAGCGGATGCGGTCCGGATGCGGTCCGGATGCCTTGGGCCGGTTCGCGGGTGGGCTGCGGCGGCGTGGATGGCGCGAGCTGCCTCGGCTTCTCGTCAGCGAGGACCGCGGTGCGGATGTCGCCGGTCGTCGTGACGGCCCAGGAGCCGATGAGCTCACCGAATCGGTCCTCCTGTGAAGCGCAGCGGGAACGCGCAGCCGAATTCGCCGCGCGTTCCCGCTGTCGGCGTCACCAGGCGACGATGCCCTCGCCGCCGACGGCGTCCGGGACGGTCACCGTGGAGGTGCGGGTCAGCGTGCCGTCGTCGTTCACCGTGAAGGTGTCCACGGCGCCGGTGGCGCCGGTCTGGACGTACAACTGGTCGCCGTCCCGGGAGAAGGAGGCGTCGACGGTTCCGCCGCCGGCGGTCGCCGCGTCGGCGATCTTGGTGACGGCTCCGGCGGGGTTCGTCCTGAGCGTCGTGACGGTGCCGCTGCCGGCGTTGGACGCGGCGAGGAGGGTGCCGTCGATGGCGATCCAGCAGGTCGCGGCTTGACCGGTGGCAGCCAGCCCGAGCGAGGTGAGGACGCCGTCGCGCCCGACGCGATAGGTCTCGACGGAGTTGGTGCCGGTGTTGGTGACTGCCAGGCGACCGTAGCGGTCGAAGTCCATCGCGAACGGCACGGCGCCGTCCTCGGTGTGGACGACCGGGGCGTCGGACGGGCGCCCCGAGCGGGAGACGCCGAAGACCAGCAGGCTGTTGCTGGCCCCCTTGGTCGTGACGAGCAGGCGCCTGCCGTCCGGCGAGAAGAGCACCTGCCCCGGGGTGTGCGTGAACTCCGCGCTGCCCGTCGTCACCGGCAGGCCCAGCTCGCGGTGCCACGCAGGGACGCTGACGAGCCTGCCGTAGGAGTTCCGGAAGCCCTGGATGCTGCCCCCGTCGCGGGCGTTGAGGACGTAGACGACGTCGTCGTGCACGGTGACGCTGACCGGGAAGCTCCCGCCGCTGGCGACGACCTGGCGGAGCTCCAGGCGATCCCCGCGGACCGCGAAGACGCTGAGCGTGTCGCTGCCGGCGTTGACCGCGTACAGCTCCCGGTCGTCGCGGTCGGCGGTCAGCGCGCCCTGCGAGGCGGTGTGGTCGACGACGGCGCCGGTGAGTGCCCCGCCGAGGCCACCGGTCGGGTAGACGCCGGCCTGGTGGAGCGCGCCGTCGCCACCGCGGTCGAACGCGACGACGGCGTTGCCGGACAGGGCGTCGTTCTGGACGAAGACGACGTCGCGCGCATTGTGACGGGTGTCGGCCGACGCGGCGGGCGCCGCGACCAGGCCCACACCGAGCGCCAGGCAGGCCACGGCGGAGCTTCGGACGAGCAGGGACATGGTGTTCCTCTCTGTGGATCACGAGGTGGGGACGATCCGGCGTTCTGTCTGTGGTCACCGATTCGCCGGGTCTTACCTCCGAGGTCCGCTGTTAGCGTCGGACCCGTGGAGCCGACCGAGACGCTGGCGGAGCGGCCGCTGGACCCGGCCTCCGCGGCGTGGGTCCGGGACCTGACCGCCGAGGGGGCGCGGCGCGAGAACGCCGTGCGGCGCGTGCACGCGCTCCTCCTGGGCGCTTGCCGCGCCGAGCTCGGACGTCGGGCGCCGCGCGCGGGACTCACCGGTCCGGACGTCGACGACCTCGCCACGCAGGCCGCGGCGGACGCCACCTTGAGGGTGCTGGCCAAGCTCGAGCGCTTTCGAGGCGAGAGCCGCTTCACGACCTGGGCTTACGCGTTCGCCGTCTTCGAAGTGTCGACCGTCCTCGGCCGCCACTGGCGCCGGACGCACGAGCGCGTCGAGATCACCCAGGACCTCTGGGACGCGTTGCCGGATCGGCTCGGCGCGGGGCCCGAGGAGGTGGTGGAGGCCCGGGAGCTTGTGGGGCTCCTCCAGCAGGCCGTCGAGCGGGAGCTCACACCGCGGCAGCGTGCGCTCTTCCTGGCCGTGGTCGTCGAACGCGTGCCGCTGGACGCGCTCGTCGACGAGCTGGGGACCACGCGGGGCGCCGTCTACAAGACGGTGTTCGACGCGCGACGTAAGATCCGGCAGTTCCTCGTCGCCAATGGGTACGCCGTTCCGAAGGGAGGCCGGCCATGAGCGGTCCCGGCGAGCAGTGCGGCCTCGACCGTCTGCTGCACGTCGACCCGCGCGACGCCGGTTGCGACCATGCCCGCCAGGTCTTGCACGCTTATGCCGAGCTAATCCAGCAGGGGGACCGGACCGCCACCGACCGCTACCCCGAGGTTGCGGCGCACCTGGCGGCGTGCGGCCCGTGCGAACAGGACCTCGAAGGTTTGCTGCGCCTGCTCAACGACCCGGAGTGATGACGGCTTCGGCCGTCGTCCGCAGGTGGAGGCGGATGAAACCGCGGCCGATCGGAATGCCTCCGACTGAACTCGTCCCCAGCTACCCCACCTCGTGCGAGGGGGTGCCGCACGTCATCCTGCGCGGCACCCCCCCGAGTAGGTAGGTGACCGTCGGCCGGAGCCGGGTCCTAGGGCATCAGCCGCCGTACCCGCTGACCGCGCTGAGCCAGGCTGTACCCAGCGGCGAGCCGACGCCGGTGACGTCGTCGTAGCCGGTCCTGACATGGATCGTCAGCGGCTCGTCCCAGTCGAAGGTGCGGGTGATGTAGGTGTACCCAGCCGACCCGTTCTCGGAGTTGACGAAGTTGACCCGGATGGCTCCTGGATAGGTGGAACGCAGATTCTTCGTCACGTCGTACGAGACTCCGCGCGCCGCGTAGAGCGCCGGGTTGGCGAGCCCGTACCTGCCGTGGTTCTGCACCGCCAACGCGAACATTCCCGCGTACAGCGGCGAGGACAAGCTGGTGCCTCCGATCCGGTACTCGTCGTAGTAGGTGCCGTCCGAGAACGTTTGGGTCAGCCCCACCCGCATCCCGGTGTTGGGGTCACCTAGCGCCGACACGTCTGGCACCACGCGGGCCGCCGGAGCGGTTCCGTTGTAGGTCGCTATAGCGCTCGGCACGACGCCGGCCTGATAGGACGGCTGGGCGAACAGCCGACTCGTGCCTCCGCCACCGCCGTAGAGGTACGACAGGGATCCCCACGAGCTCGTGGCGCGGCTCCAGGTGCTCGTTCCGCTCTCCCATCCGAGCTCGAACAGGCGGGTGTTGGTCTCCGTGACGCCCATCGAGGTGCCACCGACCGCCGTGACCCACGGGCTCGACGCCGGCCAGTCCGGCGTCGGTATCGCCCCTGCGACGCCACCAGTCTCGTCACCGTTGTCGCCAGAGGAGAAGAACAGACTGATTCCCTCGGCCGCCGCCTGGATGTACGTGTCCTCCTGCGGCTTGATGTACCCAGGTGGCAGTGCCTCGCCGGAATAGCCGTAGGAGTTCGTGACGATGTCGGCTAGGTTCTGGTCGACCACCCTGTTCATGATGGCGTCCATATCCCGATAGTTGTTCGGTGCCCCCACGTAGACGATGTCCGCACCGGGCGCCATCGTATGGACCGCCTCGATGTCCAGAGTCTCCTCGCCGGCCCAGCCCTCCGGGTCCTGCTTCGGATTCTGCGGTCGCACGAACGTGCCCGGGGCCACCTCTTGGCGGAAGTGCCCGGTGATCGGCGGCAGCCCGTGCCGTTGCGAGTACTCGCTGACGTCGCTCACGATCGTCGGTGAGGCGTAGGCGTCGATGACGGCCACGGTCACTCCGGTGCCGTCGTTGCCGGCGCTGATCGCTCCGCTCAGGCCGTACGCGCCCTGCAGTTGGGCCCCCGCGTAGCCACATGGGGCGAAGGCCGTGACCGAGTTCGCCGTGACCGTGCCGGCGGCGTTGTTCGACCATGGACCCGGCGTCAGAACCGTGCCGTCGGGCGTGGGCGTGTTTGAGATCGTCTTCTGTCCCCAGTACTGCGAGCATGGTGGCGCGTTGCGGAAGCCCGCGGGTGCAGACGCGTCCAGGTGGACCAGGTTGGCCGACTCGTCCAGTCCGACCACCGCCTGGACCTGGGACAACGCCGCAGGGACCTTGAGTGGGCTGGTGTTCGACCGCATCGTCTGCCCGCGGTAGCTGAACGTCCCGAAGGACGTGTCGAAAGCCTTCGCCGCCTTGGCCACAGTGCCGATCGCCTCGACGTACTTGTGATTGGCCGGCACCGCCCCGATGCTGAACCCCTGCTCGCGCAGCCAGCTCTCGACCTGGCTCACCGCGGCACCAGTGGGACTGAAGCGCGACCGGAACTGCGCCGGAGTCAGGAACTTGCCGTACGACGATGTGCCTTTGGTGGTCACCGCCCGGGCATACGCCGCTGCCCCGGCAGCGTCACGGTTGTTCAGGTAGACGCGAAAGCCGACCTGCTGTGAGTCCGCGGCGGGGCCGACGCGGTGTGCCACGGTCGCCCACGACGGGACACTGCCCGCCAAGGCCGTCTCGACGCTGCCCGAGCCTGCTGCCAGGGCGCTACCTCCGGTGGTGGTCACCAGGGCCACCGCTGCCACACCGACCAGTGACGTGCGTGGAAGGGATCGCAAGTTGTGCTACCTCTCGAGCGGCGACCAGGACCGCCCAGGCCACGGCCGCGGTGGGTTCGAGGTGCCAGTGGAACGCGCGCGGCGGTCCCATGACAAGACCCCCATCGGAGACGATTTCCTGTCATACCCGGCGGCGGCGACATGGCGTCGACTCTGGGTGCATCGCCCCGGCCGTCGCCCAGCCCGCTCATCTACGCCTCCCGCTACGAAGTGATGCGGCGCATCTGCGCACTGACGCAAGGGATCCTCGACGCAGTCCGAGCGGTCAGGTCCCATGCCCCCTAACGCAGTGAGCTCCAGAGGTAGAGCCGCTGCAGGCGTGGCGACGAGGGTTGTCCGGGTCGCCACGGTTTGGGAAGATTCGGTGGTGCGAAGGCCGGCGGGATGACGGCCGAGGTCCAGGTCCGTCTCCTCGGCCCGTTCGAGGTGGTGACCGTCGAGGGGCCGCAGCGTCTGCCCGGCCAGGGGGAGCGCGCGCTGCTGGCCGCCCTGGCGCTGTCTGCGGGCCGGCCGGTTGCCGTCAGCACTCTGATCGATTCGCTGTGGCAGCCGGACGACCTGCCTGGCGATCCGGTGAACGCGTTGCAGGTGCGGGTCTCCAAGCTGCGTCGGGCGTTGGCGGCGATGGGTGTGACCGACGTCGTCGACCGTGAAGGGATCGCTTATCGACTCCTGCTCGAGCCGAGCTGTGTCGACGTCCACGTCTTCCGCGACCTGGTCGAGACCGCGCGGCGCACCGGTGATCCGCGGCAGGCGGTCGATCTGTACGACGCAGGCCTGGCGTTGTGGCGTGGCGAGCCGCTGGTGGACTTCATCGGCCCGGCCTGGGCGGCCATCGAGGCCGCGCAGTTGGACGAGCTGCGGCTGGGCGCGGTGAGCGAACGTGCGGAGCGGATGCTCACCCTCGGCCGATACGAGCAGGTAGCGGCCGACCTCGAGCCGGTCGTGGCTGCCGCCCCCACCCGGGAACGACTCGTGGGCCAACTGATGACCGCCCTGTTCAACACCGGCCGGCAGGCGGCGGCGTTGGACGCGTACGCCCGGACGCGGCACGCGCTGACCGAGGAACTGGGGCTCGATCCGTCCCGCGAACTCCGAACGATCATGGAACAGGTCCTGCGCCACGACCCGGCGATCACGGCTGCAGCACCGCCGGCTCGGCGTTCGGTCAGGCAGGGGGCTCCGTCCGCATGCGGCGGATCGGTGGTGGCCGAGGGCAATCTCCCGTTCCGGCTCACGTCGTTCATCGGCCGGGAGCACGACCTGGTCCGCTGTCGCGACCTGCTCGGCCGGGTCAGACTGCTCACCCTGGTTGGGTCCGGGGGCGCCGGCAAGACCGCGCTGGCCGTCGAAGCCGCCCGCCTGTTGGCCGGCCACGCGTCGGACGGCGTCTGGCTCGTGCGTCTCGCGGCCGTGACGGAGCCGGAGATGCTCATCCAGGCCGTCGCCGACGCGCTCCGGCTCAGTCTCGAAGGCGGCACCGCCACCCATCTCCCCCGCGAGGTCCTGGTGGGGCAGCTGGCGGGCCGCGACATGGTCATCGTGATGGACAACTGTGAGCACCTGATCGAACCGGTGGCCTCACTGGTCGAGACGCTCCTCGCCCGATGCCCACGCGTGCGGGTTCTGGCCACCAGCCGGGAGGCGCTCGCCGTCCCCGGGGAGGTGCAGCTGCCGGTGGCGCCCCTGGCGGTACCCGAAGAGGGCACCTCGCCGGACCACGTGCACGTGTATCCGGCCGCCCGGCTGTTCCTCGATCGGGCGGCGGCGGCCGATCCGGCCAGGCAGTACGACGCGGACAACCTCGCCGCGGTCGCCGAGATCTGTCGTCGCCTGGACGGGATACCACTGGCTCTCGAGCTGGCTGCGGGGAGACTCACCAGCCTCAGCGCCGTCGAGCTGGCCGACCACCTGCACGACCGGTTCACCATGCTGACCTCCGGCAGCCGGACGGCCGAGGCCCGGCAGCAGACGTTGCGCAACACCGTGGATTGGAGCCACGACCTGCTGACCGACGCCCAGCGAATACTCTTCCGCCGCCTGGCCGTATTCAAAGGCGGCTGGACCCTGCAGGCCGCCGAGGCCGTCGTCGCCGGCCTGGACCTGCCCCGGGAGCGCGTCCTCGACATCCTTGACCGCCTCGTCAGGCAGTCCCTCGTGGTGGCGGAGCCCGGCCCTGATCACACCCGCTACCGGATGCTGGAGACGCTGCGGCAGTACGCCGACGACAGGCTGACCGACGCCGGCGAACGGGAGCGGTTCGCGACTGCCCATGCCACCTTCTACGTCGAGCTGGGTGAACGCGCCGAGTCGGGCCTGCGCGGCAGTTCTCAGGCGCGCTGGGTGCGGGTGGTGCGGGAGGAGCATCCGAACGTGCGGGCCGCCCTGGCGTGGCTGGTCAGTCAGGGCGAGGCCGACCCGGCGTTGCGTCTGGCCGGCTCCCTGGGGATGTACTGGCACCTCGGCCGGCACCTGGAGGGACGCGAGACGCTTCGCACGGTCATGGCGCTGCCCGGTGGGTCACCCCACTCCCGCGGCCGCGCGATGCAGGCGGTCTCCTTGGTGGAGCGTCCGCGGGCGTGCATCGTTCACCCCAGCGCGCAGTGCGCCGCCGCCGCCGAGGACAGTCTCACCATCTTCGAGGCGGCAGGCGACGTTCCGCGGGCCGCATTCTCACGACTACTCCTGGCCGTGGAGGGCGTCGGCGCGGCGCCCCGCGTGGACGCCGCGGCCCTGCTCGACCAGGCCGACCGCGAGTTCGAGCAGCTCCAGGACCCCTGGGGGCGCGCCGTCGTCGCGTTCGTCCGGATGGAGATCCAGCTCAAACGCGGCGACGAGGCAACGGCCCGGGAGACCGCCGCGCACGCCGTCCGGCTGTTCCGAGCGCTGGACGACGGCTGGGGTCTTTCAGCCGTGCTCTACCACTACGGATACGGGGTACAGCGGTTCGGCGCCTACGCCGACGCCGTCCCGCTGCTCGAGGAGGCCATCCAGGTCGCTGCCGCGGCCGGTGTCTACAACACGGTCCAGTGGGCTACCGCCGATCTCGGGCTGGCGCTGCTGGCGCTGGGCCGGGTCGACGAGGCGTCCGCGTGCTTCGCCCGCGCGGGAACGATCTCGGACCAGGTCGGCGATCACGCCGGGCGGGCGCTGGGCACCTACGGCGACGCGCTGATGGCGGCGGAGGACGGCGACTACGCCCGGGCGCGAACCTTGTTCGAGGACGCCCGGGCGTCGTTCGAGCGGCTGGGCGTGTGGCTCGCCACCGGACTGGCCCTGGCCGGGGTCGGCGACTGCGACGCCCGGCTGGGGAACGCCGACCAGGCCCGGGACGAGTACCAGCAACTGTTGCAGCTGGCGGAAACCACCGGCGAGGTCGGCCTGCTGTGCCTCGCACTGGAGGGATCGGCGCGCAGCATCGTGCACGACGACGCGGACCGAGCCGCCGCCATGCTCGGCCGTGCCGCGCAGCTGCGGCACCGTTTCGGCCGTCCCGCAACTCGGTCCGAGCAGGAGGTCGTGGCATCGACGGCGTCAATCGCTCGCCAAGTCATGGGTGACGCAGCCTACGAAGAAGCAGCCAACCGCGGCGCGACGCGCGGCCTGGCGGGCCGGATCTGACGGCCGCGGTGTCCATCGGAGAGGCACGGGAATGGACGCCCGTCCGAGCGAGTCATGCGATGATGGACGAGGGCGAGCCTCTCGAGACTGGGCGGGTTGCGAGCTGGTGATTAGCGGAATTGCACTCCCGCCGAAAGCGCGATCAGAATGATGAGGGCGGCGACCCAGTCGACCGTGGCGCAGAAAGGTGGCCACCATCGCGTGTTGGCGACGAACTGGGTACGTTGCTGCCAGGCATCCTTGAGGCCATGGCCGGCGAGACCAACAGCGAGGAGCCAGGCCGGTCCGGTGACGCCGACAGCGGCGACTACCACGAATGCTGCTGCCGTGGCGGTTTCGATCGCGATGACCCTGGGACGTCCGTCTGCCACGCTGAAGCCGATGTAGATGGTGGCGATCAGGGCCAGTCCGAGAGCGTAGACGGTCGCTGGGGGCAGCCACCAGAAGCCGACCGGTGAGGCTGCCTGGATGGCGCCCAAGAGAACTCCCCAGGCGGCGGGTGCGCGCATGTCGTGCAGCCGCATGGGCGATTCAACACTCCGCGTCTCGGTCACGGAGAACTTCTCGGTCATGACGTTCCTTCCCTGTCGGCCGTGCTGTGGGGAGGACGGATTCCCGCTTTGCACCGCCCGGCGGTGTTGAGCATCCGGACGACGTGTCAGGGGTGAGCAGATGCAACCTGGCTCGATCGACCTGAGCGTGCCCGGTCGACGATCTCCTCGGCGAGGTACGCGGCGTCGTCTGCGACGAAGCCGATCAGTGCGGAACCTCGGGTGAACTGCCAGGACAGGCCGAGGAAGTACAGCCCTGGCACGTCGGTGACCCCGCGCCGGTGCACGGCACGACCGTCCGCAACGACGCCGGGGACGTCGATCCAGGAGTAGTCGGGCCGGTAGCCGGTGGCCCAGATGACGACGGGGACGTCGAGGCGGCCGCCGTCGGCGAACCGCGCAGTGTGTCCTCGGGCGTCGACCAGACGGGGTCGGAATCGGACACCGGCGCTCTTGAGTCGGCGTTGGTTGGTGCCGATGACGAACTCGCCGCGAGTCTGCAGTCGGCGGCCCAGGCGTGTGCCGGTGTTCACCCGCATGAACCCGAGGCGGGTGAGCCACCAGAACAGGTCCCGGCCGAGCAATCGCTGCGGCAGCATCGGCACCTTCTGGCCGACCGACAGGTCGACCCGCCGGGTCGCGGCGAGTTCCTCGGCGATCTGCAGTCCGGAATTGCCGGCGCCGACCACCAGGACCGGGCCCGGCGGCAGCGCCGGGGGATTGCGGTAATCGGCGCTATGGACCTGCGTCACCGAGGTGTCGAAGCCGTGCGCGGCCGGGGGGATGAAGGGCACCTGGAACGGCCCGGTCGCTATGACGACCTGCTGGGCCCGGAGGATCTGGTCGTCGGCGCGAACCTCGAACTCGTCGGCGATCCGGCGCAACTCGGTGACTCGTTTGCCCAACTGCACAGGAAGGTCGAACGCGGTCGCGTAATCACGGAGGAAGTCCGCGACGGCTTCCCTGCCCGGGTAGGTGTCGGTCGGTGCGGGAAACGCCATGCCGGGCAGGGCGTCGTATTGCGCCGGACTGAAGAGCCGCACAGAGTCCCACCGGGTCCGCCACGAGTGCCCGAGCTCGCCCGCGGCCTCCAGGACGGTGAACTGCAGGCTCCTCCGAGCGAGATGCCACGCCAGGGCAAGACCGGCCTGTCCGCCGCCGATGACGATCACATCCAGGGGCCGATCGGGGACCGGCCCCTTCCCGCCCGGGGCGTCCGGGGCCGTCATCGTGCCGCTCCCCGGTCCACTGCCCGGTCCACGGTGAAGCTGAACATCATGCCGCTCTGCATGTGTTCGGCGATGTGGCAGTGCGCCATCCACAGACCGGGATTCGTGACGTCGAACAGGATGTCGACGGTCTGTCCGGTGCGGACCAGGACGGTGTCCTTCCACACCAGGTTGGGCTCGGGCGCTCCGTTGCGGGCCAGGACCAGGAAGCGGCCGGCGCCGTGCAGGTGGAACGGGTGGTGCATGGGGTGGTCGGAGTCCATCTCGTTGACCAGTCGGATCTTCACCCGGTCTCCCACCGTGAAGCGCCAGTCGATGGCGTTCGTCGGCACGCCCGCGGTCCGATCGACGAACCTCCAGTGCATGCTCGCGGTGGTGGTCAACTTGTTGATCTCCACCATGTCGTCTTCCCATTCGATGCCCCCGGCCGAGGCGTGCTCGTGGCTGCCGGTGCCGGGCGAGCTGTATGTGCCGCTCGCCTCGGCATGGTTGCCGTCGTGATCCCCGGCGTCGGGGGTGGCGTGCAGGTGGTGGCCGGCCGGCTGCGTGACCGGCCCGCCGGCGAGGAGCTTCATCCCGCACTTGGGGCAGCGCCCCGGCTCGTCGCTGGTGACCTCGGGGTGCATGGGGCAGGCGTAGACGGTTGGTCCTGTTACGTCCTGCTGGGCTGCGGGGTCGTCCATCTCAGCGACCAGGGCAAGGATCTTGTCTGGTGGCGCGGCCAGCCATGCGTCGAGCTGGTCCCGCTCGGCAGCCAATTCAGCGGCGGTACGCCGTTGCTGGAACTGCTCGCCCGGCGACGGCTCCGCGGGTTCCTCGGTCACGGTGATGGATGCCAGCGGGTATACCCGGTTCGGGGTTCGGTGTTCGAGAGTCAGCTGCCCGGGTCGGCCGAGCAGGACGTCGACCACGGCCCGCTCGGACGGCGCCAGCAGAACCTCGGAGACGAACTGCTCGTGCTCCACGCGGCCGCTGTCTCCGCCGATGAGCTTCATCTGAGCGCCGGGGAGTTGGACGTTGAAGACGCGGGTGTTGGCGGTGTTGGTCAACCACAGCCGGAGAACCTCGCCGGCTCGAGCAGTCAGCTTCGGGTCGGTCTCGCCGCCGATCAGGAGCAGGTTCCCGAACCGGCCCATCGCGGTGTAGCTGGTCTCCGACACGGAGAAGGTGGCGATTCTGCCGTCTTCCAGCAATACGTCGTCCAGCGTGAGGACTACGTCGCGGTCGGCCGGCGGCCAGTAGTCGGATTCGGTGGGCTCGACGACGATGTTGCCGTACAGGCCCATCTCCTGCGTGTAGTCCTCTCGGATGTGCGGGTGGTACCAGTACAGGCCGGGGTCGGGGAAGCGGATCCGGTAGGTGAAGCTGCCCCCGACGGGGATGGGCAGCTGGGTCTCGTGCGGGACGCCGTCGTACTCGTTGTCCAGCCGCAGCCCGTGCCAGTGCACGGTGGTGTCCAAGTCGCCGTCATTCGTGACGTTGACGGTCACCTCCGAGCCCTGGCGCACGCACAGGGTCGGCCCGGGAATCGAACCGTTGTAGCCGAGCATCCGCACGGTGTTCTCATGGAGCCGCTTAGCTACGGGGGCGACGTTCAGGTTCACGGTGTCGCCGTCGTCCAGGTTCAGGTCTTCCGGACGCATGGCCTCGGGCAGCCCGCTGGGATCGGTGGGGAATGTCTGGTCGAGCGCGGGTGATTGCGTCGCTGCGGTCTCGTGGTCCATCGTCGGGTTCCTTTGATCGAGGTCTGCCGCTGCTGGGGCGTGCCGCTGAATGCGGGGTTTGCTGTCGAGGCGGGAAACGGAGTCAATCGTCCGGGGCATGACATGAATGGATGGGTCCGCCGCTGCCGGGTGGCAAGGAGCGAGCGACAGCACAAGGAGTGAGCGACAGCATCCGCCGGGTGCTCGAGGACGGCCGCGCGGTGGTCAGCCGACGTCGTTGACGGCCGGATCGACGCGGAGGGGTCGCAACGGGGTGTGGTTGCGGACTGAGGCGATGACGTCGGCTATGGCGTGAATGGACAGCGCCGAACCTGCCGGGTCCTCGAGGAAGGCCATGTGGTCGAGATCGGCGACGGTGTGGCGGGCGTTGGTCGAGAGGGCGGCGAGCTGGTCCTGCGCGGTGCCCCACCCCGACCTGTGGTCGACGTTGTCCTTGGCGGTGAGCACCACCAGCGGGATGGCGCCGAGGGTGGCCAGTGCCTGCGCCTGTCGCAGGGCATCGGGAAGGGCGGCCTGCTCCGCTCGCGTACCCCGCATGCCTCGAGGGCTGTTCGCGAACGCTGAAGCCTGCTCACCGGGCGCGCCCGGTAGGGCGGGGGGGTTCAACGCCTGGGCGATGTGACCGATACCGAAGCGGAACAGGGTGGGCACCACGGCGAGGACACGCCGCATGAGCTGGTATTCGCCACTGAACGACGTGACCAGCTCCACCTGGTGCGGGCTGGTGCTGTCCAGGAGCACGACTCCAGCTACCTCGTGCGGGTACATGGCGACGTAGGTCAGGGCGTGCACGCCGCCGCTGGAGTGTCCGGCCAGCACGTACGGACCGGACTCGCCCGCGCTGGCGAGCAGGCGGTGCAGGTCGGCCGCGGCGTGGGTCGAGTCGGCGCGGTTGGGTGAGTCCTCGCTCCAGCCCTGTCCGGCACGGTCGTACGCGCACACCCGCGCGCTCTGCGCGACGGTCGGCACGATGCGGGCCCATTGCGGGGACGTCTGACCGAGGCCGTTGAGCAGAACGACGGTCGGGCTACCGGTCCCGGTGCAGCTCAGGTGCAGGCGGTAGCCACCGACGTCGACCAGCCTGCCGGGCATCGCACCAGCGGCGGCCTCCGGCGCCTTCGTCGTGGCCTGGTAGAGCCCGCCGAGGCCGGCGACGACCATCGCGAACGTGACGGGATAGATGAACAGGCCACGCCGGCCAGGAATGTTCTGGCGGGTCCGCCGCGCGATCCAGACACCCAGGATCACCAGCGCCGGTGCCCAGACCCAGGCCAGGTGGCTCATGGTGGGCTCACCCGGAGTGGATGCGAGCAGGGCTGCGCCGGATGTCGCGAAGACTGTGGCCGGGACGTACGCCCACCGTTGAGGGCGGGTCGTCGAACGCGTGGTGAGCCAGGCCAGCATCGCCCAGCCCGCGCCGAACGCGGCGAGGGCGGCGCCGACGATGGTGGCCTCGGAGGCGTCCGGCAGGACGGCGAACGTCAGCACTGCGACGGCGACGGCACTGGCCCCCAAAGAGGTGGCGAAGATGCGGCCGAGCGGTCCGGTGGATGCGGCCGAGACGGCGGAGCCGGCGGCTGTCGGGGTGCGGGTCGCGGTCGTCATGACGAGCGCCTGCGGGAGCGGTGCTCGGCCCGGCGCCCCTCGCGGCGCTTGTCGGCCTCATTGATCTGGGCGAGGTCGATCACTATGAACCCGAACATGGTCTGCTCCTGACTGGAAGGACGTTGTGAAGCCGTCAGGAGTGAGCGTCAACCACTCGGCTGTCCATTTTCTGACCGCCGGCTGTCGGTGAGTGGGTCTCGGTCGACAGCTCGCGGACAGCGCGGAGGGGGACTGTGATCCCATGCCGGACACTCGTGACTGCAGCGTCCTCGCGGTGCCTCAGGGACTCTGCCGCAGATGCGTGCGGGCGCTCGGTCGCCGGCTGCAGGACCTGCCAGGCATGGTGTGGTTCGAGATCGATGCCGCGGCCGGCCTGGTGCGGATCCAAGGCAATGTCGACGTGGCGGCGGCCGAGGCTCTGATCCGCAGCCTCAGCTGTTCCTGATCAGCTCCACAGTGGGCCGGACCTCGTCGGCGAGTTCGCGTGATCGTCGCCTGCCTCCAGCCGCACCGGGCGAAAGCCGTCATGCATCGTGGGCGTCCTCGCGGAGGAACCGGGCGATGACGGGCGCGAGCTCGTCGGCGCTGGTGATCAGCCCTAGATGACCGTCGTGGTAGACGTGCAGGCGCGAGCGTGGCAGGAGCCGGGCCAGAAGGTAGGCGTTGGCGAGCGGGATGATCGGGTCGTCGTCGCCGGCGAGGACGAGAGTGGGCTGCCGGAGCATGGGCAGCAGCGGCAGGCTGGTCCAGCCCACCCCGCCCATCAGCTGGTAGAGGTATCCGCGTCGTGACACCGGGTCTGCCCGGTTCGCGATGACCGCGTCGACCAGCTCCGGATGCGTGCGGATCCGCCCGCCGTAGATCTCGCTCGCGATCGTGCGCAGGTAGGCCGGGTCGCGATGGCGCCGCGGCGTCGCCATGGTGAGCAGGATGCGAGGCCGTGCGGGGATCATCAGAGCCCCCGTACCGGTGCTGACCAGCACGACGCGGCGGCAGCGGCGGGGATTCTGCAGAGCGATCTGCTGCGCCAGCCCGCCGCCCCAGGAGATGCCCAGGACGTCGAACCTGTCGTGGCCGAGCTGCCCCATGAGGTCCCCCGCGAGCCGGGCGAGGCCGGAGAACCGGTACGGGCGCCGAGGCGGCGGTGAGCCTCCGATGCCGGGGACATCGAAGGCCACGACGCCGATCGTCGGGTCGAGCGCGTCGACGAATGGCACGACGAGTTCGAGGCTGACGCCGATCCCGTTGCACAACAGCAGGGGGGGCCGGCCCGGCCGCCCCGGGCGCCGCCAGATCCGAAGGTCCTGACCTCGGACGCTGACCATCTGCGTGGGCAACGCATCCTTGCGGGGGGTCATCCGGCGTCGTCAGGTGGAAGCGCCGACGTGCCGAGGCTCCCGTCGCCGCGGTTCAGCTCCATGTGCACGAGTCCGGCGGCCATCGGGCTGAGGTCCGGGCAGCCGTAGCCGGCGATCCCGTCCAGGACGAGCCTGAGTGCGCCCAGCCGTTCGACGAGCGGCCCGGGGAACTCGGCCCGCTGCCAGTAGTCGTTGATCACCAGAAGAACCTCGTCGTGCACAATCGTCGGACCCGGTCCCAGACGGTGTACTCCGCCGGCGTGAGTTGCTCGCCGATCTCGAAGACGTCGGTGCCGCGTGAGCGGGCCCATAGTCTCGCCCATGACCAGCTCTGTCTCTCAGGTCTCGTAGACGTAGGTTCCGGGCGCCTCGGCGAGGGGCTCGAGGCCGTGTCCGCCGAGCCGCTCGGGGGCCTCGACCAGCTCGCCGCAGCGCACGGCGAGCCAGGCGTCGTAGTCCGGCCACCAGCTGCCGTCGTGGGACTCCGCAGTGCGCAGCCACGCCTGGGGGTCGGCGGGGTTGTCCTCCCCGATCTTGGCGCCGGTCTGGAAGGTGGCCTTCGGGTTGTCCGGAGGATTCACCAGAGCGGCGATGTGGCCACTCGTGGAGAGCACGAATCGGCTGCTTCCGCCGAGCAGCTGCGTCGCGCTGTAGCAGCTCTGCCACGGGGTGATGTGGTCCGTGATCCCGGCGACGAGGTAGGCGTCGGTCGTGACCGCGGACAGGTCCACGGGCGCGCCGAGCGTGGTGTGGGTGCCGGGCGGGGTCAGCCGGTTCTCCATCGCGATGTCGATGAAGTCTGCGTGCAGGGCCGCCGGCATCCGGGTGGTGTCGGCGTTCCAGAACAGGACGTCGAAGGCCGGCGGCTTCTTGCCCAGGAGGTAGTTGTTCACCCAGTAGTTCCACACGAGGTCGCCCGGGCGGAGCCAGGCGAAGACCTCGGCGAGGGCCCGGCCGTCGAGGTAGCCGCGGCGGCGGGACACCTGCTTGGCCAGCTCGGCCACGCGCGGCCCCATGAACGCAGCGCTCAGTCCCGCCCGCTCGTTGTCCAGCACGGTGACCAGCAGGGAGAACGCGGCCAGCCGGTCCTGCTGCCCCGTGCCCGCGAGGTAGCCGGCGGCAAGCGAGGCGAGGATCCCGCCCGCGCAGATGCCGGTGAGGGCGACCTGCTCGGACCGGGTCAGCCGCTCGGCCGCGTCCATCGCCTCCAGGATCGCCCGCACGTAGGTATCGCTGTTCCAGTCCGCCTGGACGGCCTGCGGGTTCCGCCAGGACATCACGAAGACCTGCTGGCCCTGGCCGACCAGGTACTCCACGAGGCTGCGGCCGGGAGCCAGGTCGATCGCGTAGAACTTGTTGATCGTCGGGGGGACGAAGAGCACCGGCACCGCGCGGACCTGCGGGGTCGCCGGCGTGTACCGGATGAGCTCGACGACCTCGGTCCGCAGGACGACGGCGCCCGGCGTGACCGCGATGTTCCGGCCGAGCTCGAAGGGACTGCCGTCGACCATCTCGGGGATTCGCGGCTGCGATGCCATGTCTTGCACGAAGGCGGTCACGCCGCGGACGACGTTCAGGCCGCCGGTGTCGAGAACGGCCTTGGCCGATGCCGGGTTGAGCAGCGGGACGTTGCTCGGGGCCAGCGCCTCCACGAGGTTCTCCACGAGGAAGCGTGCCCGCTGGTCGTCGCGCCAGTCGAGGTCGGCGTCCGCCACCAGGCGCTCGGCCGTCTGGCCCGCCGCCAGGTAGGCCTGGACCACCCGGCGCAGCGCCGGGTTCGTCGTCCAGGCCTCGTCCGTGAAGCGCCGGTCTCGACGGGACAGTGTGATCGTCGACGTCCCGGCGGCGATCTGACCCAAGCTCGCGGTGAGGCTCCCGAGGCGGCGGGCGGTCAGCGTCGGCCGGGCCGCGAGCGAGGCCAGCAGCCGCGCAGTCGACAGGTCCGGCGCGAGGCGGCGGACCGGGCCCAGAGCTGCCTCGACCAACAAGGCGTCCAGCGGGACGGCGACGTCGGGGCCGACCCACGCCGTCATGGGGCTGGTCGTCTGCTCCGTGGGCGTGGTGGCCGTAGGGGTGGTCATCGGTTCAACTCTCGGTCGGGCGCGACGATCTCGCGCTTGAGGATCTTGGCGGTATGGCCCCTGGGCAGCTCGTCCACGAACCAGACCAGGCGGGGGGTACTCGTAGGCGGCGACCCGTTCGTGGACGTGGTCACGGATCTCGTCGGGTAGCCACCTGGGGTACGCACAGCGGGCGGCCTGCGAGCCGGACTCTCGATCCACCGTTCCCGCCGTGGAGGGCATGGCTGGCTGAGCGACGGCGTGCTCGTGTCAGCGCGCGAGGGCGACCGCGAGGTAGGCGATCGTGACGAGCAGGACCACCAGCGCGGAGGACATGTGCTTCAGGCTGTCCCCGGCGCGCAGGTGCGCGGCGAGGGCACCGGTGGTGAGGACGGCCATGCCGACGGCGGCGGCCACCCCCAGCTGGTGCCAGACGAGACCAGCGAGCAGCCCGAAGGCCGCGGCGAGCTCGGCGACGCCGATGAGCCGGTAGCGCGGCCAGTCGATGTCGAAGTGATCGGCGCTGGCTTGCATCGCGGGCTGTGCAGAGAGCTTCGCGAACGCCGGCACGAGGCAGAGCGCAGCGAGCAGGATCGACAGGGCGGTGAACATGGCGTGTCCTTCGTGGGGGTTAGACGGTGGCTTCGAGGGGTGAGGGAACAGGAACCGCCCGCGCGGCCCAGGGGAGCGGCGGCAGCTGCGGCCGACGGGCGACGGACGCCATGACCCGGTCCGGCCGGACGACGACGGCGAGCGCCGGGTCGGCGAGCAGGGCGGCCAGTCCGGACGCCTCGGCGCCGGCCACTGCCACCTGCACCTCGTCGTCGCTGACGGTGTCGGCCGGGTGGCCCTCGCCGGGCACGACGCGAATCAGCTGCAGGCCGTTCTGTCGGCACAGGTCCACCAGGCCCGGTTCGGGGCGCCGACCGGTGAGCACGGCGGTTCGCCTTCGCAGCACGTCGTCCAGGCGCGACGACGCGCCGTCGAGTGTCGTCACGACCGGGTTGCCGATCAGGCCGCCGACACGGAGGTCGCGCGGCCGCCGTGCCCCGCGCTCGGGCTTCTGCAGGGCGCCGGCCTTCAGCCGTGGAGTCGACGGTGACGCCAGGGCCTCGCGGAACGTCGTGCTGCGGCAGGCGACGGTCAGGGCGACACGGCGGACGAAGGCGGCCCGGTCCTGCCCGCCGGTCATCGCCCACCCGATCGCGACGGCCCTCTTGACCATGGTGGTGGCGTGCGGGCGTCGTTCTGCGTCGTAGCTGTCCAAGAGCGACGGGTCGGCGCGCCCGGTGAGCACGTTCGCGATCTTCCAGCTCAGGTTGTCGGCGTCGCGTAGGCCGGCGCCCAGCCCTTGGCCGATGAAGGGTGGGGTGAGGTGGGCGGCGTCGCCGAGCAGGAACACCCGGCCGGACTGGAAGGTCGAGGCGAGCCGGGCGCGGAAGGTGTAGACGGCGCTGCGGACGACCTCCAGGCCGGCCAGGTCGGGCCGCCTGGTCCATGGTTGGAGCAGGCGCGCGAGCACGTGGTGCGTGGTGAGGTCGGCTTCGTCCTCGCCGGCGCGCAGCTGGAACTCCCAGCGGTACCAGTCGCGGGTGACGTGCATGAAGGTGGCGGCGCGAGCGGGGTCGCAGATCTGCTCGACGCCGTCCCAGGTCTGCAGGTCGCGGGAGGCGCGGATGTCGACGACGAGCCAGCGCTCGGTGAAGCCCAGGTCGGCCATCGGAATGCCGACCAGGTCGCGGACGGTGCTGTTCGCGCCGTCGCATCCGAGGGCGAAGCGCCCGGTGAAGGTCTGGGTGCCGGTTCCGTCGGCGCGCTCGGCGACCACCCGCACGGGCTCGGCCGCGCCCGGGTGGGCGGACTGCTCGACCTCGACGACCTCGAGACCGCGGCGGAGGTCGATCAGGGGGTGCCGGTCGACCCGGGCGAGGAGGAGTTCCTCCAGGTCGGGCTGGTGGAACATGTTCGCCTGGGGGAAGCCGTGGCGGCCGATCTGCTGCTGCCGCCGGAAGTCCGCCATGACGCGGTGCTTGGCGTCGAGCAGGCGCAGTCCGCTGGCCGGTTTCGAGCGCGCGAGGAAGTCCTCGCTGATGCCGAGGGCGTGCAGGATGCGGGTGACCTCGTCGTCGAGGTGGACGGCGCGGGGCAGCGGGTGGGGGGCGGGGTGGCGTTCGAGCAGGGTGACCGGGACGCCCGCGTCGGCGAGCAGGAGGGCGGCGCTGCAGCCGGCCGGACCGGCGCCGACGACGACGATGTGGTCGGGAACAGCGGCGACGGCCGGGATGGAGTGGTCGTTCATCGTGATCTCCGGTTCAGGGCGCGCTGCGGACGGGGACGGGGAAGCCGGCGACGGCGTCGGCCACGCCGTCCGGGTCGAGCCCGGACACGGTGACCACGAGGCTTCCGTTCTGGTAGTCGGCGCTGATCCCGGAGCCGGCCCCCAGTCCGGCCGCCTCCAGGGCCTCCCGCACCGCCCCGACGGCCGCGTCGGCGACGAGCGCGGGCTTGAACGGCTTGCCGACCTCGGTGGTCGGGATCGCGCTGACCGCGTGGATCCGCTTCGGCCGGGCGGCGCGCTCGTCGATGGTGCGCTCGGCCCATGCCAGGAGTTCGGCCTCGTCGAAACCCCCGGGGTCGGCGGGGACGACGTAGGCGATGGGGATCTCGCCGGCGTGCCGGTCCGGCCGGCCGACCGCCGCGGCGGCGGACACCGAGGGGTGCCCGAGCAGGGCCTCCTCGATGACCTTCGGGTCGATGTTGTGGCCGCCGCGGATGATGAGATCCTTGGCCCGGCCGGCGAGGTGGACGTAGCCGTCGGCGTCGACGCTGCCCAGGTCGCCGGTGTCCAGCCAGCCGTCGTGGACCATGCCCTCGCGGGTGACGCGGGCTCCGCCGAGCGCGGGGTCGGTGACGTAGCCGGCGAACACGGTGGGCCCGCTGATGACCAGGACGCCGACCTCGCCGGGGGCGCAGTCGGTCCAGGAGCCGTCGTTGCCGACTCGGACGGCCTTGATCTGCTGGCTGGGCAGGGCCTTGCCGATCGACCCGGTGCGCTCGCCGCCCAGCGGGGTGACGACGCTGGCGCAGGTGGCTTCGGTCAGGCCGTAGCCCTCGAGCAGCCGGACGCCGGTGTGCCGGGCGAACCCCTCGCGGACGGACGTCGGCAGCGGGGAGGCGCCGACCACGGGCGTGCGCAGGGTGCTGATGTCAGCGTCGACCGGCACCCGGGTCAGCGCGCCGTACACGGTGGGGACCGCGGACATCCCGGTGATCCGGTAGTGCTCGACGATCCGCCAGAACCGGGTGTACAGGTCCTGGCTGCGGTAGCCGAGGGGGCCGGGCCAGACCACGCGCGCACCGGCGTAGGCGGGTGCGATGCCGGTGACGAGCAGGGCGTTGACGTGGAACAGCGGCAACCCGGCGAGTACGCCGTCCCCGGTCCGCCACCTGTTCGCCAGGGCGATGTCGCGGCCGCAGGCGACCTGGTTGGCGTGGGTGTGGGCGGCGACCTTGGGTGAGCCGGTGGTGCCGCCGGTGTGGACGAAGGCGGCGAGGTCGCCGGCGGTGGGCGTCACCGCGTCGATGAGGCGGTCTTCGGGGTGCCCGGCGACGACGTCCTCCACGTAGGCGATCGTCAGGCCGGGGTCGGCGGCGAAGGCCCGGTGGGGGGCGTCGGGGCCCGTCCCGGCCTCCTGCTCGGGCAGCAGCGGCGGCGGCGCCCCCTCGGCGCCGTCCGGGCGGAGCGCGAGCACTGCGGTCATCCGGGTCTCCCGGGCGACGTCGAGCATGGCCCCCCACACGCCGGGGTCCAGCTCGGGGCCCGCGGCGACCAGGACCCGGGAGCCGGTGCGGCGGACGAGGTGGACGATCCGCTCCGCGCGCAGGCCGGGGTTGACGGGTGCGGCGATGCCGACGGCCTCGGCGGCCAGCGTGGTGGCGTAGAGCATCGCGGTGTTGACGCCGCACAGCGTGACGGCGTCCTGCCTGCGGACGCCGATCGCGGTCAGGGCGTTGGCGATCTGGGTGACGCGGGCCGCCAGGTCGCGGTACGTCCAGGTGACGCACCGGGTGTAGTCGGCAGGGTCGGGGATCCACTGGCTGGCCACGGCGTCGGGCCAGCGGGCGGCCGCGTCGAGCACCAGCTGGTAGGTCGACTCCGGCAGCGGCAGCACGTCGGGGGCCGGCTCGGTTGGCGGCGCCGGCGAGCTCTCAGCCTGTCCTGTAGTCATGACGTCTTCCCTACGACGATGTTGTGTTGGGTTCCGAGGTCAAGGCGGCCGTCCGGAGTGGCGATGCGGGTGGTGACGACGTCGCCGTCCTGCAGGTACCGCGGGTTGCCGGCCTGACGCTGGAAGAAGATCCGCCACCGGGTCGGCGGCGGGAGCAGGGCGGCGAGCGTTGCCGCGAGCCGGCCCGGGGCCTGCAGCGCGGTGCCGCCGGGCGTGCCGGTGAGCAGCAGGTCGCCGGGAGCCAGCGGCTGGAATCGGGAGAGCAGGCTGAGCGCCCGCGCCGGCGGGACGATCATGTCCCGGACGGTGTTGTCCTGGCGCAGCTGCCCGTTCACGCTGAGCGTCAGCCGCAGGGTGTCGAGCCGGGCGAGGTCGTCCGCGTCCACCAGGGTCAGCCACGGCCCGACCGGGGTGAAGGTCGGGTACGACTTCGACTCGTAGAACTGGGTCTTGGTCAGCTGGATCTGCCGGGCGCTGACGTCGTCCGCGATCACGAGGGCGGCCACGTACCGGTGGAGGTCGGCGTCCGTCACGGGGGTGCCCACGGGAAGGTCCGCGCCGAGGACGAGCCCGAGCTCGACCTCGTAGTCGAGGAAGCCCACGCCGTCGGGGCGGATGATCTCTCCGGTCGGGCCGGTGATGGAGTGCGAGGCCTTCCGGAAGAAGGCCGCCGGCACGGTCTGCGGATCGATCCCCGACTCCTTGGCGTGCGAGCGGTAGTTCACCATCTGGGCGACCACCCGGGTGGGGGCCGTGACCGGGCTGAGCAGGTCGAGCGACTCCGCCGGAACTCCGCCAGCGGGATCCCGCTCCGACGCCGACCGGGCAGCGTCGACGGCGGCGTCCAGGGTGGGCCGGTCGGAGAGGAGGGCGCCGGTGGTCGACGGCGCCAGGTCGAGGCGGACGAGACCGGCGGGCGTCTGGACCCACCAGCCATCGGCCGTGCGCGCGAGGTTGATGCTCATGACTGCAACGCCTTCACCAGACCGCGGATGGCGGTGAAGTCGACCTCGTTGCCCTGCTCGCGGAGCGCCTTGATCGCCGCGACCACCGTGCGGGGGTCTCCCGCTCCGGTGAACTCCCGGGTGGCCTTCGGTCCCCACTGCGCCAGCCCGCTCGTGGACATCGGGGCCCACCCCGGCTCGAGGGTGCAGTCGAACATGTCGCCGTCGGCGAAGTGCTCGAACATGTGCCGGTCCGGGTCCCGCCAGTAGTCGAAGATCTGACTGCCCTGGATGTGCCGGCCGATGCCCCAGGCGTGCCGGTAGCCGCGCTCGCGCAGGTACTCCCCGCTGGCCGCCACCTCGTCCAGGTCCGTGACCTGGTAGGCGGAGTGCAGCAGGCCGGTCTGCGGCATGAGCGCCATCGCGAGCGTGTGGTGGTCGGTCGGCTCGCTGCCCCGGTCGCACCGGATGAAGGCCATCGCCGGCCCCCGCTCCCGTTGCCCGTCCAGGTACAGGAAGTCGCTCACGATCAGGCCGAGGTGATCCAGGTACCAGTCCAGAGCGGTCTGGAACCGGGTGGTCCCGACGGCGACGTGGCCGAGGCGCTGGACCTCGGCGGGACGACGGGCCGGCCGCTGGGTGCCGTTGATCCGCGTGGTCTGCGAGCCGAAGTTCAAGGGGAGCGGGTCCCGCTGCGGCAGGGCCGGGTAGTCCGGCACGCCGTGCACGACGCGTACGGTGAACCTGCTGGGGTCGGTGAGGGTGACCGCGTTCCCGCCACGATGCGCCCGGACGCCCGCGTCCGTCGCCCTGGCCAGCCGGCCGAGGTCCTCGTACCCCGCCGCCCGGAACGCCGGCCCGACGAACCGCGACCGCGGGCCGCGCCGGATCACCAGGCACGCCGGACCGTCCCACCCCGCGCGCAGGACCAGCGCGTCCGGGGTCCGGTCGGCGACGACGAACCCGAAGTCGACGGCGAACCGCTCGGCGAGGTCGAGGTCGGACTTCTCGAACTCGAGCCACGCGAGCCCCGCGACCTTGATGACCGGGTTGCGGGAGCGGCCCGGGTGCTCACCGTGCACCGCTCCGGCCTCGCTGTGGACGCCTTGGTGACCGTCTGTTGCTTGTGTGACGACGGTCTGACCGTGCACACGGACGGCCGGGTGGGCAACGCCGTCAGCGTCGCGGCTGCCTGCTCTGATCATGATCCGTCCCCTCGTCTGCTGCGATGCTTTCATAGAAGGTATGAAGCATCAGTACTGTGATAGAGTATCAGTCTTGTGAGGAGCAATCGTCAACCCCGTCGGGGCAAGCAGATGCGGCCGATCCGTGTGACGACGGACGTGCTGCCTGACGTGCTGCCTGACGTGCTGCCTGACGCGCCTGATCAGGCGCAGCGCGTAGGGTGCTGGGCGACGAGCTCGGGAAGGAGTGGGCAGTGACGGAGCCGGCAGCGACCGAGGTGCCGCGCCCTTCGAGACTGGACCGCCGCAAGGCCCGCACTCGTCAGGCGCTGGTCGATGCTGCCGTCCAGCTGATCGCCGAAGGGCGGGGTGATCGCGCGAGCATTCAAGAGATCACCGACGCCGCCGACATCGGGTTCGGGTCGTTCTACAACCACTTCGAGAGCAAGGAGCAGCTCTTCCAGACCGCGTCGCAGGAGGTCCTCGAACGGTGGGGGGCGATGATCGACAGCGCCTGCGTGGGGATCGAGGACCCGGCGGAGATCTTCGCGGTGTCGGTGCGGATCACGGGCCGGCTGGGGTGGACGCATCCGGAGCTGGCGCACTTCCTGGTGGGGGCCGGTCTGGAGGTGCTGGACCAGCCGGTCGGCCTCGCCCCCCGCGCACTCCGTGACATCAAGGCGGGGCAGGCGGCGGGGCGGTTCACCACGACGCTTCCCGCTCAGGTCGCGCTCAGTGCGGTCGCCGGCGGGGTGCTCGGATTGCTGAAGGTGCATCTGGATGGTCCGGACGACATCGACGAGACGTCCGTCGACGGCCTGGCTCGGGCTGTCCTGCGTCTGCTCGGCATCCCCGACGACGAAGCCGCCCGGATCGTCGCCCTCGACCTGCCCCCGACGCAGCCCTGGTGACCGTCCGTCTGCCGGGCACGCACGACGGTGGTGCGACAGCCCGTCCCCGGCCGAGTACGGGTTCGGCCGTGCTCGACGCCGGGTGGCGTCGCCCTACATGTCCATGCCGCCGTTGACGCCCCACACCTGCCCCGTGATGTACGACGAGGCGTCCGCCGCGAGGATGTGGACGACTCGGGCGATCTCCTCGGGGCGTCCGAGCCGTGCGGAGGGAATCTGAGCGGTCAGCCGGGACAGCACCGGCGTGGGGACCGTCTCGAGCATCTCGGTGGCGATGAGTCCGGGAGTCACGGCGTTCACGGTCAGCCCGATCGTGTCGGGCGTCAGCTTGCCCGACTTGCCCAGTAGAAACGCGGTCTCCCTGGCGAGCGCCTTGGTCAGCCCGAGCAATCCCGACTTCGAGGCCGCGTAGTTCGCCTGGCCGACGTTGCCGATCTCGCCGGCGATCGAGGACACATTGATGATCCGACCCGTGCCGCGCTCGAGCATGTGGCCGAGCGCGGCCTGGGCCATGTAGAACGCGCCGGACAGGTTGACGGCGACCACCTTGTCCCAGTCTCCCGTCGACATGTCCAGCGCCAGCTTGTCGATCGTGATCCCCGCATTGTTGACCAGGATGTCCAGCCGCCCGTGCTGATCGATCACCTGGTCCACCACTCGCCGGCAGTCCTGCGGAGAGGCGATGTTTCCCCGGTGCACCGTCAGCCGGACCGCAGGGCCGAAACGGCGCTCGAAGTCGGCGGCGAACGCCTGGGCGCGCTCGCTGTCGCCGCTGTATCCGGCGGCCACGACGGCCCCCTGGCCGGCCAAGCTGGTGCAGATCGCGGCTCCGATCCCGCGAGTGCCCCCGGTGACCAGCGCCACCCGGCCGGCAAGTTTCTCGCCGGCAGGAGCCGCAGGCTGGTCGGAGATGCCGTCTCTGGTGGTCATGGTGACCTCCTCAGCAAGCGATCCTCGCCCGGCCCCACTCGCATGACCTCCACCGCGGCTGCCACGACGACGTTGCCGAGGGGTCACCACGGTCGGACGCGATCTCATCGTCTGCCACAGGCTGTTGATCTGTCGACCGACGGATCGGAGCCCGCATGTGCGGAGGCGGTGCCGCTCTCTCGGGCCAGGCGGCGCAACGAGCTTCCATGCCGGGGTCCGCCAGCCGCGCAGCAGACGCACCGGCGGACATCGCGGCCCAACGACCGTGCGACGCGCATGGGGTAACGGTCGGTAGCGTGCCGCTCATGACGACTCCGTTCCGGTTCACCTCATCTCTGTGCCGACCGGCGGCGTGACGGGCCCGGCAACGCGGATCCTGTCGCTACCTCGCAACGAAGAACGCCGATGCTGCGCTCGGCCCCGCCCGACTGCGCCTAGCCTGTGGCCGGGGTGGCGACGATCGGTGCACGTGAGGACGGCGGCACGGGCGTTCGGGCAGCCTGATCCACCCTGCTGACGTCCGCGCCCGCCGCCGGCAGCCGGACTTCGACGACGAGCCCTCCGGTCGGGGGCGCGGATGAGGTCACGGTGCCGCCGTGCAGCTCGGCGATCGAGCGGACGAGGGTTAGCCCGAGGCCGAGCCCGTTGCCCGTGCGCTGCTCGAGCCGGTCGAACGGTTCGAAGAGATCCGCCACCCGGTCGGCCGGCACGATAGGGCCGGAGTTGGCGACGGCGAGCACCGCGTCGCCGTGCTCGGTGCCGACCCGGATCCGGACGTGCCCTCCGGCGAGGTTGTAGCGGACGGCGTTGTCGACCAGATTGACGGCGAGCCGCCGCAGCAGGACCGGATCGCCGGCGACGACGGCGCTCCCGCCGTCGAGCTCGACGTCGAGGTCGCCCGGGTCCACCTCGGCGGTGGTCACGGCGGCGACGTCGGCGAGGTCGACGAGGTCACGGCGGGTCAGGCCGCGCTCATTGCGGGCCAGCACGAGCAGGGCGTCGAGCAGGGCGCCCGCCTCGGCGACGGCCGTCTGGACCTCGTCCGCCATCCTGAGCAGCTCCTCCTTGCTCGGGTCGGGCTTGGCGAGAACGACGTCGACGGTGGTCCGCAGCGTCGCCAGCGGTGTCCGGAGCTCGTGGCTCGCGTTCGCGATGAACCGGCGCTGCGCGGTGAAGGCGGCGTCGAGCCGGTCGAGCATGGCGTCGAAGGTGTCCGCCAGCTCGCGGAGTTCGTCGCGGGGGCCGCGCAGCGCGACCCGCCGTGAGAGGTCCTCGCCCCCTGCTGCCCGCACCGCTGCCGTGATCTGCTGCAGCGGCCGGAGCACCCGGCCGGCCAACAGCCAACCGCCGATTGCCGCAAGCAGGAGGACGACTCCGAGCGTCGCGATGGAGATGATCAGGAGGTCGTGCAACACCGCGTCGGTCTGGACCTGGGCCCCCATCCGGACGCCGAGCTGGTAGGCCGCTGCGCACTTGGCCGCGAGGTCTCCGGGCACGGGCTCTCCGGCGCGCTTCAGCTTCGCGCACATGTTCAGCACGTCCCCCGACTGCGTCCCCTGCTTGGCGACGGCCGCGGGGGTCTGCGCGGCACTGCGCAACGTCTGCGCGACGAGCAGGTAGGTGACGGTGACGAGGACGGCGCCGCCGAGCGCGAACACCGCCGTGTAGAGCGCGGTCAGGCGCATCCGCGCGGTGAGCCTCACAGCCGGTACCCCGCGCCGATGACCGTCTCGATCAGGGGCGGGTCGCCGAGCTTGCGCCGCAGCCGCGCGACGGTGACGGCGACCGCGTTGGTGAATGGGTCGGCGTGCGCATCCCAGACGTGCTCGAGGAGGTCCTCGGCGCTCACCGGCGCACCATCGGCTGCCACGAGCCGCTCGAGCACGCCGAACTCCTTGCGGGTCAGGGTCAGCGGCACGCCGCCGCGGCTCGCCCGATACCGCGCCCGGTCGACCACGAGATCACCCCTCCGGACGACGGCGGGCGCCGCGGGCTCGCGCCGCGCGAGGGCCCGCATCCGCGCCACTAGCTCGGCGAACGCGAACGGCTTGCCCAGGTAGTCGTCGGCCCCGAGCTCGAGGCCGTCGACGCGATCGTCGACGTCCGTCGCTGCGGTGAGCATGAGGACCCGGGTCGGCGCCTGCGCCCGGGCGAGCGTGCGGCAGACCGTGTCGCCGTGGACGCGCGGCAGGTCCCGGTCGAGGACGAGCACGTCGTACCCGACGACGGCCAGCGCATCCAACGCAGCGCCCCCGTCGTGGACGACGTCCACGGCCATGCCGGCGTCCCGCAGGCCCTCGGCGATCCGCAGGGCGAGCGGCACGTGGTCTTCGGCGACGAGGACGCGCACCTGCTCATCGTCCTCCCAGCGTGGTGACAGCGGGATAACAGTCGGCGTTCGGATGGTGGAACCGCCGAGGTCCTATCCCTGATGGCATGACCAGATCCACGCGGACCGCACTGATGGTGCTGGCGACCGCCGCGACGCTCGTCGCGTGCGGCAGCGGGGGCCGGGCAGGCCCGTCCGCGACCGTGCCGACCGCCCCGGTCGCGACCGCCTCCAGCGGTTCCGGCGGGACGACGGCACCGGCCGCCGCGTCCAGCAGCGGCGCCAGGAGCGCCCCGAGCGTGGGCTACAGCCAGCAGCGGCTGACCCAGATCCACGCGGCATCGCAGTGCCTGCGCGAGCACGGCGTGCCGAACTACCAGGACGCCGTGCTCACCGCCGACGGGCACGTCTACACGGACGCGCGGTCCGTCGAGGACGCCGTGGGCAAGAACCCCCAGCTGCAGGCCGCCCTGCGCGCGGCCTGCGCCCAGCTCTTCACGGCGGCCGGCTTCGGCCCGGACGACGAGTCCCCCGCGCCGCCCGCGCTCGTCCAGGCCGGCGTGCAGTCGGCGCGCTGCATGCGCGCCCACGGGCTGACGGCCATGCGCGATCCGGACAGCGCCACGCCCTTCACTCCGGGCCACGGGTTCGGGCTCACCTCGGACGAGCTGCCGGACAACGGCCGGCTGGGCAAGTCCGACCCCACGGTGCAGCAGGCCATCCAGGCGTGCCGGCCGACCCTCGACGCCGAGATCCGCGCCTCCACGCTGACGGAGCTCGCCCATGACTGAACGCCTCCGCGCGGTCGTCGCGATCTCCGTCGTCATCGGCGTGGTCGCCGTCAGCGCCGGTGTGCTCTCCACCCACCGGAGCCCGACGCCGGCCGCGGCGGCGGCGACAACGGCCTCGACGGCACCCGTCGTCCGCACCGACCTGGCCGAGACCACGCAGCTGACCGGCAACCTCGGGTTCGGCGCCCCCGTCCCGGTTCCGCTCCAGGGCGCTGCGGGCACCCTCACGGCACTGCCGGCCCCGGGCGCCGTCGTCGGTGCCGGCCGAACGCTCTTCGAGGTCGACGGCGCGCCCGTGACCCTGCTGCCCGGCACCCGCCCTGCGTGGCGGGACCTCTCCCGCGGCGTCCCGCTGGGCAGTGACGTGCGGCAGCTCGAGCGCGACCTCGTCGACCTCGGCTACGCCGACCGGGCTACGCTCACGGTCGACGATCACTTCACCTGGGCGACGAGCCAGGCCGTGCGGCGCTGG
>Ga0081540_1000672_pt1 | contig 32148 bp, 36 predicted proteins | sample TabmetS2T1R1_FD_71024 | JGI IMG/M metagenome (GOLD analysis project Ga0081540, IMG submission 71024) | Tabebuia heterophylla rhizosphere microbial communities from the University of Puerto Rico - S2T1R1 | ecosystem: Host-associated > Plants > Roots > Rhizosphere ...
CCCCGGCTCGACGCCGCGCTCGACGAGCCCGTCGAGCAGCTCGTGTGCCCTGCCCTCGGCCTCCTCGATCGCGATCGGCTCGATTCGGCTCATGGCGCGCGTCAGAGCTCGTGGTAGCGCAGCCCGTCGAGCGCGACGCTGAGGATCCGCTCGACGGTCACCGCGTCCGCGCCCTGGATCTTCGCGATCCCGCCGACCATCTTCACGACGTCGTCGATCGAGACGTCCGGCCGCACGGCGCCGGCTTCCTGCGCGCGGCGCAGGAGCGGCTCGCCGGCGGTGTAGAACGCCACCCGGCAGCTCATGAAGACCTCGCTATCGCGGTCGGCGACGGCGAAGAGCTCCTCGGCGAGCGCGTGCTTGGTGGCGACGTAGCCGATGAAGCGGTGAAGCCAGCCGACGAGCGCGTCCCACGGTGGCGCGTCGCGCAGATCGTCGGCTGAGCGGCACAGCGCCTGGACCTCCTCGACGTAGACGGCCTCGATCAGGTCCGTCCGCGTCGGGAAGTGCCGGTACAGGGTCCCGATGCCGACGCCGGCGCGGCGGGCGATCTCCTCGAGCGAGGCCGAGCTGTCCTTCTCGGTGAACGCCTCTCGTCCGGCGGCGATGAGCTTGTCGTAGTTGCGGCGCGCGTCTGCCCGCTTGGGACGGCGGGTGAGGGTCGGCTGGTTGATCTCGGTCGCGGACATCGCGGGGTCCTTGCTGGACAAGCGGAGGTAGCCTCCGTATACTCTCCTAAGCGGAGGCCACCTCCATATCTCACATCTGGAGGTGGCCTCCATTTTACCGACATCCGCGAAGCAAGGAAACCTATGAGACAGGGGCCACTGGCAGGGCGGTATCCGGCAGCCGCGGCGATGGTGATGTTCGCGCTGATCCCGTACCTGGCGCTGTCGGCCGCGATCGGACCCGTCACGCCGATCATCGGCCGCGATCTGCACATGAGCCCGCAGACGATGAGCCTCGGAGCGGGCATGGCCAACGCCGCCTACGCGGTCGGCACGGTGATGGCCGTCCAGTTCGCGCAGCTTCTGCGACAGCGGCGGCTGATGGTCGTCTACGTGTCGCTGCTCGTGGTCGGCTCGATCCTCGCTGCGGCCGCGCAGAACCCGGCGATGTTCATCGGCGGCCACGTGCTGCAGGGCCTGTGCACGAGCCTGCTTCTGATCGCCGCGGTACCGCCGCTGGCGCTCAGCTTCGGCGTGGAGAAGTTCCGCTCGACCGCCGTGATCATGAGCATGTGCATCTTCGGCGCGGTCACGCTCGGGCCGGCCATCGGCGGACTCCAGGCGCAGGCCGACGCGTGGCGCCCGCTGTTCTGGGTCATCGCCGGGATCTCGGCCGCGGCGCTCCTGCTGGCGCTGCTGACCTTCGAGGACACCCCGGCCGCTGACCCCAGCGCGCCTCGCAACCCGCTGCCCATCGGGCTGGCCGCTCTCGGCTCGGTCGCCGCGTTCTACGGAGCGTCGGAGCTGCTGACCCACAAGTTCCTGGAGGCTCGCACCGTGGGGCTCCTGGTCGGCGGGCTCGCGTTGATCGTCGTGCTGATCGTCCATCAGTACCGCGCGCCGCGACCGCTGCTCACCATCCGCCCCATGCTGTCGAGCACCATCCCGGTGGCCGGGATCGTCCTCGCCCTGTTCGCAGCCGCCGCCTCGGTGTCGGCCACGGCGCTGACCGCGAGCCTGCTGGCCGAGCAGTACAGCCCGCTGCACGTCGGGCTGCTCTTCCTCCCCCAGCTCGCGGGCGCGATCCTCACCGCCGTCCTGCTCGGCGCCTCCATCAACAAGCGGTCGATGCAGTACCTGCCGCTGGCAGGGATGGCCTTTCTCGCCGCGGGCATCGCGGTCTTCCGCATCCAGCTGCCGCCGACGCAGGCGCTCACCCTGATCGCCTCGGGCCTCACCGGGATCGGCCTCGGCGCCACCGTCGCGCCCGCGCTGTTCGCGGCCGGCTTCTCGCTGCCCGCCCCGACCCTCCAGCGCGTGTTCGCGATCGTCGAGCTGCTGCGCGCCGTCGCGGCGTTCATGATCGCGCCGGTGTTCGCGCACTTCGCCGTGACCGTCGGGGGCGACGTGAAGACGGGCACAGGCATCGCGCTGTGGATCGGCCTGGGGTTCGCGCTCGCCGGCGCCATCGTGCCGGTCGCGCTCTACCTCCTCGGCGGAGCGCGGCCCGAGACGCCGCAGCTCGAGCGGTTCATGTCCGGTGACGGGCCGGCCTGGCGCTCGCCGCCGCTGCTGTGCGCCACCCGCAGACGCGTGACGCGCCTGCGCCTCGCCGAGTCCCCGGTGCGGTCATGACCGGCGCGGGTGGATCGGGTCCGGTCGTGTTCGCCTACGACGGCAGCGAGCTGGCCAAGCATGCGATCGACGAGGCAGGGCGCCAGCTTGAGGCGGGCGGCCCGGCCCTCGTCGTGACCGTGTGGCAGCCGTTCGACGTCGGCTTCCTGCCCGCCGCGGGGCTCCAGTTCGACGCGGCGCAGATCGCTGAGGTGAGGGTCGCGGCCGAGCAGACCGCCGCCGAGGGAGCGGCGCTCGCCGAGGCCGCCGGGTTCGACGCCCAGGGCGCCGAGATCGAGAAGTCCCCGACCTGGAAGGGGATCGCCGAGTTCGCCGACGCGCACGACGCGCGCCTGATCGTGCTGGGCTCGCACGGTCGCAACGGCGTGGCCGGCGTCCTGGTCGGCAGCGTCGCGGGCGCCGTCGCAGCGCACTCATCGCGCTCGGTCCTCATCGTGCACCGCGGATCGTGACCTGCGGGCCGCCGTCGCCGGCGGCCCCGGGTACGATCGCCGGAAGGTGCAGACGGTCTACGAGGCAGCCGGTGGCGACGCGGGGCTGCTTGGCCTGGCTCATGCCTGGCACGCGCGGGTGATGGCCGACGAGGTGGTCGGCCACGCGTTCAGCCACGGCTTCCACCCCCAGCACAGCGAGCGGCTCGCCGCGTACTGGGGGGAAGCGCTCGGAGGGCCGCCCGCGTTCAGCGCGCAGTTCGGCGACGAGACCTCGGTCGTGCGGATCCACAGCGGCAACGGCCTTCACGAGGAGATGGACCGCCGGGCGATCGCCTGCTTCGACGAGGCGCTGGAAGACGCCGGACTCGCCGCCGACGACAGGCTGCGCCAGGTCCTGCACGACTACTTCGCCTGGGCGACCACCACCACGATGGCCCGCTACCACCGGTCGGCGGACGACGTCCCCGACGGCCTGGTGATACCGCGCTGGTCCTGGGACGGGCTCGTCGAGGAATCAGGCAGCTGACCAGCGCGAGCCGGCCGCCGCCGCGTTCAACGGACGGGGATGGTCGCCCGGATCGTCGTCCCCTCGCCCCGGGGGCTGTCGATCTCCAGGTACCCGCCGAGCGCTGCGATGCGGTCGTCGAGCCCGCGCAGGCCCGAGCCGCCCGTGAGGTCCGCGCCGCCGATCCCGTCGTCGCCGACCTCGACGACGACGCGCCCGTCGGTGCGCGAGATGGTGATGCTGGCCGAGGAGGCCTCCGCGTACTTGGCGGTGTTCGTGAGCGCCTCGGAGACGAGGTAGTACGCGGCGACCTCCACCGACTCCGGCAATCGGTCGGCGGGCACGCTCATCACGTGGACGGAGAACGGCGCCCTCGTGCCGAGCTCCTGCACCGCCGCCGCGAGGCCGCGATCGGAGAGCACCGCCGGGTGGATCCCGCGGGCGAGCTCACGCAGATCGGCCAGCCCCGCGGCAAGCTCGTCGCCTGCGGTGTCGAGCAGCCGGCGGGCGTCGTCGGGGTGCTCGGGGAGCCGCGCCTGTGCGTGGCGGACCAGGAGCGAGAGCGAGACGAGCCGCTGTTGGGCGCCGTCGTGCAGGTTGCGCTCCAGACGGCGCCGCTCGGCGTCGCCGGCCTCGACGAGCCGCGCGCGCGAAGCGGCGAGCTGCTCGCGCGCATCGGCGTTCGCCAGCGCCTGCGCGACGAGCTCGGTGAAGCGCCCGAGGCGCCACTCGGCGTGCTCGGGCAGCGGCTTGTCGTCGGTCGTGGCGACGGCGAGGGCGCCCCACATGCGGCCCTCGACGTGGATCGGCGCGCCGATGCTCGAGCGAAAGCCGAACTGCTCGAGCATCCGCCCCATCGAGCCTTCCGCGCCCGCGAAGTGCTCGCAGCGCGCCGCCTGCCCCGTCCGGTACACGAGGCCTGCCGCCGTCTCGCTCTCGAGGTCGACGACGCTGCCCGTCACGACGGGATGCGGTCCGGAGCGCGTCCACGTTCCCACGACCAGACCGTGCCCATCTGGCTCGTAGCGCACCACGCCGGCGCCGTCGGCGCCCAGCATCTGCGCGACCTCCTCGGCCACGACCGTGAAGACCTCGGCGTGCTCGCCCTCGCGTGCCACGATCGTCGCCACACGCCGTAGCGCGGCCTGCTCGCTGAGCAGCACGCGCAGCTTCTTCTCCGCGTGCTTGCCCTCGGTCACGTCTCGCGCCGCGGCGTAGATCAGGCCGGCCTCGCGATCGGTGGTGCTCGACCACTGCAGCCAGCGGTAGCTCCCGTCGGCGCGGCGGTAGCGGTTCTCGAACGCCCGGGTCTCGCCGCCGCTCAGGATCGACTCGAACTCCCCAAGTGTCGCGTCGTGGTCCTCGGGGTGCACGTAGCCCATGAAGCGCGCGCCGACGACCTCGTCGTGCGAGTAGCCCAGCGCCTGCTCGAACGCAGGGTTCACGCGCGTGAAGACCCCGTCGAAGTTCGCGACGCACAGCATGTCGAGCGACAGCGCGAAGAAGCGCTCGAGCTCATCGCGCGCTCGCGCCGCGTCGGCGAGCACGTCACTCGGCGCCACGGCATCGCGATCGGGCTGCGACCTGCTCGTAACCCTCACCTCACCTCGGAGCCGACGGGGACCAGCCCGCCGGCACATCGAGTCTAGTGGCGCGCCGCCCGTCGCAGCGCCTCGTGCAGCGGCGCGGTCCGCGGGTACAGCTCGCGGTAGACGGCGAACAGCTCGTCGTAGCGCGCGGCCGTGGTCTCCTCGGGTGTGTGGCGAGCCGCGACTCCGGACATCCTGCGCGCGGTCTCGGGCAGCGAGCCGTGCCAGCCGCATGCGGCGGCCGCCTGCATCCCCGCACCCAGGCTCGTGGTTTCGGTCTCGCGGCAGGCGACGACGGTCTTGCGCGTGATGTCGGCGACGATCTGGCGCCAGAGCGCGCTGGTCGACCCGCCCCCCGTCGTCAGCAGCACGTCGATCGGCCCGTCGAGCTCGGGCTCCATCGCCTCGAAGGCGAGACGCTGCTCGAAGGCGATGCCCTCGAGGATCGCCCTGAACAGGTGCTGGCGGCCGTGGTGGGCAGCCAGCCCGAAGAGCATGCCGCGCGCCGCCGGGTCCCAGAACGGGGTCTGCGCGCTGGCCAGGTAGGGCACAAGGAGCAGCCCCTCCGCCCCGGGATCGAGCCGCGTCGCCGCCGTCTCGAGCATGTCGACGTCGCGCAGGCCCAGGCCGAGGGTGGACGCGTCGAGCACCGCGATCCGCTCCAGGAACCAGTTGACGGTGTAGGTGCCGCCCTGCAGCAGCGTCTCCATCGCGAAGGTCCCCGGCACCGTGCCGGTGAGCGTCCTGAAGCTGCGATGCCAGGCGTAGCGCCTGCTCGTGGTACCGGCGACGACCGCCGTACCGAGGTTCAGATATGCCTCGCCCGGGCGCGTCGCGTTGGCGCCCAGCCCGGCGCACTGCCCGTCGCCCGCGCCGCCCACCACGGGCAGGCCGGCACGCAGCCCGAGCGCATCCGCAGCCGCCGCACAGACCTCGCCGATGATCTCGCCGGGCGCGTGCAGGGCGGGGACGCGGTCGCGGCTCAGGCCGGCGCTGGCGAGCAGCTCGTCGGACCAGTCGCCGCGCTCCATGTCGAGCAGGCCCAGCGGATCGGCGCACGCGGTCGTCGTCCGCCACTCGCCGGTCAGCCGGTGGACGATGAGCGCATGGACGTCGACGACCCGCCGGGTCCGCGCCATCGTCTCGGGCTCGTGGGCCCCCAGCCACAGGAGCTTGTAGAAGGCGGGCGTGGTGTCGGGCGGCTTGCCCGTGAGCCGATGGATCGCCTCGGAGCCGGCCTCCGTCACCTCGCGCGCGGCGCGGACGTCCATCCAGACGATCGCCGGCCGCACCGCCCTGCCCTCCTCGTCGACGCAGGCGAACGTCTCGCGCTGGTGGGTGACGCAGAGCGCCTCGATCTCCGCGCTGTCGACCCGCTCGAGCGCCTGCCGGACGGCGGTCGCGCACGATCGCCACCAGTCCTCGGGATCCTGCTCGTGCCAGCCCGGCTGCGGCAGGGCGAGCCCGAGGGCGCTGCGGCCCTCGGCGACGGCGCGGCCGTCGCGGTCCCATACGACGGCCTTGCTCGCGGTGGTCGACGAGTCGATGCCGATGACGTACGTCATCGCCCGTCCGCTAGGGCCTCGCCGCCTGGCGCGCCGGCTCGCCACCGAGGAAGCGACCCCACGGCATCTCCAGCGGGCGCTCCAGGGCCACGACCTCGTGGAGGTGGCGCATGAGCGGCAGCTCGTGCTCGCCGACGACGCCGCGTTCGGTGAGCCGGCCGAGCGCGTCGCCGAAGACCCTGATCGCCGCGGCGCCCTCGAGCGTCGGATGCCCCAGGCGCGCGGCCGCCTCGATGAAGCTGAGGCCCTGGCCCAGGAGATGGCCGACCCGCACGTTGCGCCCGCCCGTGCTCGTGACGTACAGATCGCCAACGCCGGGCAACCACGACGCGGTGGCAGGATCGCCTCCGCACAACTGCGCCCAGCGGCGGATCTCGACCGCGCTCTGCGCGAAGAGCGCCGCCTCGTAGTCGTGGGCGCGATCCGGGCTGTCACGCTCGCCCTGCGCTTCGAGCTCGCCCTCGGCGAACCCGATCCCCAGCGCGTAGCAGTTCTTGGCGGCCGCACAGATCTCGCAGCCCACGAAGTCCAGCGAGGTCCAGACGTGGTACCAGCCGGTGCGGAAGGCCTCGGCGAGGCGGTCGACGACGGCCTCGTCGCGTCCGCAGAAGACCACGCATGACGTGCGCCGCGCCGCGACCTCCCCGGCGATCGACGGGCCGACTATCGCACCCCACCCGACGCGCTCGCGCAGCTCGGTCGCGACAGCGCCGGCCAGCACGTCGGGGAGGATCCGCAGGTCGCCGTTGTCCTCGGTGCGCACGCCCTTGGCGATCGCCAGGACCAGCTGGCCCGGCCGCAGCAGCTCGGCCAGGCGCTCGCCCGCCCATTCGACTCCCACCGAGTTCACGGCGCTGACCACGATCTCGGCCTCCGCGAACGCCTCGCCGGCGTCCTCCAGCTGATAGGCGCGCACCCCTGCCGGCAGCGTGCGGGCGAGCCCCGGGTGCATGCCCGTCGCGCGGATCGCCTCGACGATCTCGCGGTCCAGGTGGGTGCCGACCAGGCGCACCTCGTGGCCGTTGTCGGCCAGGGGCGCAGCCAGCGCCGAGCCCATGACACCCGATCCGAGGATGACGACGATGCCCATGCCGATCTCGTTGGTTTCAGCGGCCGCGAGCCGGGCTGGGTCTCAGAGCGCCGAGCCGGGGCTGTCGGCGGTCACAGGCGCGGGCGCGGCGCCGGGCTGCAACGTCGCCGTGGTCGAGGCGACCCGTGACCCGTCCGGGGCGAACACGTGCGTGGTCCCGGCGATCTGCAGGCCGACGCTCTGACCCGGCTGCCCGTCGAACGGCGGCTGCATCTTCGACACGAGCGGCAGCGGCTCGCCCCGATGGTCGACGGCGAGGTGCACGAAGACCTCCGAGCCGAGGTCCTCGACGGTGCGGATCTGGGCACGCAACGGCCCGTCACCCACCTGCAGCGCCTCCGGCCGGAAGCCCACGGTCATCGCGCCTGCCGCGTCGAGCGGCGCCTTGTCGCTCGGCCTGCCGAGCTCCAGCTGGGCGTCGCCCAGGCGCAGCGGCCGCTCGTCGCCGACGGCGACGAGGTTCATCGCCGGCGAGCCGATGAAGCCCGCGACGAACAGGTTCGCAGGCTCGTGGTACAGCGTCCGCGGCGCGTCGCATTGCTGCAGCACACCGTCCCTGAGCACCGCCACCCGGTCGCCCATCGTCATCGCCTCGACCTGATCGTGGGTGACGTAGACCGTGGTGACGCCCAGGCGCGCCTGCAGCTCGACAACCTCCGTGCGCGTCTGCACGCGCAGCTTCGCGTCGAGGTTGGAGAGCGGCTCGTCCATCAGGTAGACCGCCGGGCGCCGGACGATGGCGCGACCCATCGCGACTCGCTGACGCTGGCCGCCCGACAGCTGCTTGGGCTTGCGATTCAGGAAGGGTTCCAGGTCGAGGATCCGCGCAACCTCACGCACGCGCTGGCTGCGCTCGGGCTTGGGGACCTTCGCCTGCTTGAGCGCGAAGCCCATGTTCTCGGCGACGCTGAGCTGCGGATACAGGGCGTAGTTCTGGAAGACCATCGCGATGTCGCGCTCGCGCGGGCGCACGTTGCTGACATCGCGATCGCCGATGTAGATCGCGCCGCTGTCGAGGGGCTCCAGGCCGGCGAGCATGCGCAGGGCGGTCGACTTGCCCGAACCGGACGGCCCGACCAGCACGAGCAGCTCGCCATCGCCGATGTCGAGGTCGAGGGCGTCGACCGCGGGGGTCGACGTCCCCTCGTAGGTCCGCGTGGCGCGGTCGTATCGGACGGAGGTCATCTCGGGCTCCTCACTTGATCGCACCCATCGCCAGCCCGCGGATCATGCGCTTCTGGGCGATCCAGCCCGCGAGCACGACGGGGATGCACGCAAGCACGGAGGCCGCGGACAGCTTGGCGAGGAAGTCGCCGCGCGTGCTGATGTTCGTCGTCACCCAGATCGGCACCGTCGACCCCTTCACCGGGTTGAGCTGAACGGCATAGAAGAACTCGTTCCAGGCGAAGATCACGCACAGCAGCGCGGTGGCCGCGATGCCGGGGGCGGCGATCGGCAGGATGATCGAGGTCAGCTGGCCGCGCAGGCTGGCGCCGTCGATCTCCGCGGCCTCGATGAGCTCGCGCGGCACCTCTCGGAAGAACGAGCGCAGCATCCACACCGCGAGCGGCAGGTTGATCGCCGTGTAGAGGATGATCAGCGACTGCCGCGTGTTGAGCAGATGCAGGTTCCTGGCCAGGATCCAGATCGGCAGGATCGAGGCGACGACGGGCAGGAACTTCGTCGAGATGAAGAAGAAGAGCACGTCTCGCCATTTGGCCACCGGGCGGATGGCCAGCGCGTAGGCGGCGGGAATGGCCAGCGCCATGACGATGGCGGTCGAGAGGAGGACGACGACTGCCGAGTTGGCGAACGCGTCTGCGAACGACAGCAGGCCCGTCGTGCTCTTGGTGACGTCGCGATAGCGGTCGAGCGTCGGATGGAAGAAGAGCTTGGGGCTGGTGTTGGCGTCCTGCTCGCTCTTGAACGAGTTGAGGACCATCCAGAAGACCGGGAAGAAGAAGACGAGACCCACGATCCACGCCAGCAGTCCGAAGGCGCTGTTGACGATGCGGCCCTCCCCAACGGCCCGGACCTTGGGCTCGTCGCTCACGCGGCCTCCTCGCCCTTGAGCAGGTTGGACAGGACACGCAGCGCAACCGTGGCGATGACGATCGAGGCCAGGACGACGACGATGCTGTAGGACGACGCGCGGCCGAACTCCCATCCGCCGCCGATCGATCGTTGGAAGACGAAGTAGGGGACGTTGGTCGACCCGGGTCCGCCGCCGGTCATCACCGCGATCAGGTCGTAGACCTGGATGAGGTAGATGGTGCCCAGCAGGATGCCGAGCTCCATGTACGGGCGCAGGTGGCTGAGCGTCAGCTGTCGGAAGATGCCCCAGGGCGTCGCGCCGTCGACCTTCGCCGCCTCGATGACGTCCGACGGCATGCTCTGCAGCCCGGCGAGCAGGATCAGCATCATGAACGGCGTCCACTGCCATATGAGGACCAGCGCGATCGACCAGGTCGGGTAGCGCGACACCCACTCGACGGGCGTGAAGCCCAACTTGTCGATCCCCCAGTTGAGGACGCCGTAGAGCGTGTCGAACATCTGGTTCTTCCAGATGAGCCCGACGACAACGGGCATGAGCAGGAACGGCGTGATCAGCAGCGTGCGCACGATCCCGCGACCGAAGAACCTACGGTCCAGCAGCAGCGCGAACGCGGCGCCGAGCACCAGCGACCCGAGGACCGGGACGACGGTCAGCTTGACGCTGGTCCACACCGCCTGCCCGAAGAAGTGGTCGCTGAAGAGCTTGTTGTAGTTGTCCAGGCCGACGAACTCCCGCGGGCCCGGCGGCACGACGTGCCAGTCCGTCAGGCTGTAGTAGATGCTCATCACGAACGGCACCTGGGTCAGTGCGATCGTGAAGAGCAGTGCCGGCAGCAGCGGCAGCCGCCGACGCCATGACTCGCTCAGCGCGTAGCGGGGGAGCGGTCTCCGCAGCGTCGTCGCGTTCATGGCGTCGGCGGGCTGGTCGTCAGGATCCGACCTGGGCTGCGATGTCCTGGCAGTTCTTCACCGCGGCATCCACCGACGTGCGCCCGGCCATGACCGCGGAGAACTGCTGCGTGCACTGGTTGCCCACGTCCTGGAACTGCGGGATCCCGACGTACTGGACGCCCGGGAGACCCGGCCGCTTGGTCGTGCCCGGGTTGTTGATCGGAGCGGCGGCGATCGACGCGAGCGTCTGGTTGGCGAACGCCTTTGCCGCCTTCTTGTATTGCGGGATCTCGTAGGTGGACTTGCGCGTGCCCGGCGGGATCGCGGCCCATCCTCCGGAGATCTGCGCGCCGGCCTCCTTGAGGTACTGCGGGCCGGTCGCCCAGGAGACGTACTTCCAGGCCAGGTCCTGCTTGCTGGAGGTCTTCGGGATCGCCAGCGCCCACGACCACAGCCAGCCCGACGCCGGCGTCTTCTCGACGGGCGCCGCCGCGTAGCCGTTCTTGCCCTTGACCGGACTGTCGCTGGCCTCGAGAAGGCCCGCCGCGACCGTGGCGTCGTACCACATGGCGACCTTGCCGTCCTTGTACTGCGACAGGCACTCGTTGAAGCTGTCGTTGGCGGCGTTCTTCTCGCCGGCGTCGTGGACGAGGTTGACGTAGAACTGCAACGCCTGCTTGAACGCCGGCGTGTTGATCTGCGCCTTGTCGACAGACCCGTCCGGCTTGGCCGACCACCAGGTGCCGCCGAAGGTGTTGAGCACCGTGGTGAACGACGCGCCGAGGTCGCCCCAGCCCGGCTTCCCGCGCAGGCAGATGCCGGCCATCTGCGACGAGTTGACCTTGCGCGCGATGTCTGCCACCTGGTCCCACGACGGCTTGGCGGGCATGGTCAGCCCCGCCTTCTTGAGGACGTCCTTGCGGTACATGAGGAACGAGGACTCCCCGTAGAACGGCGAGGCGTACAGCTTGCCGTCGGCCGACAGCGCGCTGCGGACCGCCGGGATCAGGTCGCTGACGTTGTAGGCGCTGTCGGCGGTCGCCAACGGCGTGAGGTCGACGAGGTTGCCGTCCTTGCCGAACTGCGGCGCCTCGTAGGGGCCGATCATCGCTACGTCGAACTGGCGCCCGCCGGCAGCGACGTCGCGCGTGGTGACCTGGCGCAGCGTGCCCTCGTCGAGGACCGTGTAGTTGACCTTGATGCCCGACTGGGCGGTGAACAGCTTGGGCGTCAGCGCGGCGATGTCCTTCATCTGCGGGTTGTCGACGATGGCGACGTTGATCGAGCCGCCCTTGCCCTGGGCGGGGGTGCCGCTGGAGGCTGCGGAGGAGCTGTTGCTGCTCGAGCCCCCGCCGCCGCCGCAGGCTGCAATCGCGCCGACGACCGCGAGCAGGGCGGCGGCCGACCAAAGGCGCAGGAAACGTCGCATGTGTCTCTCTCCTCCTGCTTCCACGCGGAGGCAGGGATTCCTCCGCAACCGTGGCACTTATAGCGTTGCTTTATGTGGGATGTCAAGCCAAATTGAGCTGATCTTCCAGGCAATCCAACTCTTGCCCCTTTTGATTGTGTGTGTTTATATGCGCGGATGGTGTGGTCGACGCCCGTCTGCCTCGGCCAGGGGCAGCTCGACGAGATCGCTCGCCGGGGCGTCCCGGTCCCCGCCTACGACCGCAGGAAGCTGACGCCGCGGATCGTCCACATCGGGGTCGGCGGCTTTCATCGCGCGCACCTGGCGGCGTACGCGGACGAGCTTGCCTCCGGGGGTGGCGACTGGGGGATCGTCGGCCTGGGGCTGCTCGAGCAGGACGCGGCCATGGCCGCCGCCCTGGCCGCACAGGACCACCTCTACACGCTGATCGAGAAGGGCGACGGCGAGCGTTCGGTGGCGGTGATCGGGTCGATCGTGGGCTACGTGCACGCGCCGCCCGGTCACGACGTCCCCGTTCGCGACCTCGTCGCAGCTCCCACGACCGCCATCCTGTCGATGACCATCACCGAGGCCGGCTACGCCGAGCCCACGCCCCAGCAGATCGCCTCGGGCGCCGGCGCCACGTTCGATCGTCTCGCCACGGCGCTCGCCGCGCGCCGTGAGCGCGGCGGCGGCCCGCTGACGATCCTCAGCTGCGACAACCTGCCGGGCAACGGCGACGCCGCGCGACATGCGACGCTGGCGGCGACCGAGCGCGCCGATCCCGCGCTGACCGCGTGGACGCGGGAGAACTGCACGTTCCCGAACTCGATGGTCGACCGCATCACGCCGGTGACCGACGACGCCGACCGCGCGTGGCTGCTCGAGACCACCGGCATCGAGGACCAATGGCCGGTCGTGGCCGAGCCGTTTCGCCAATGGGTGATGCAGGACGACTTCGCAGGCGGCCGGCCGGCATGGGACGCCGTCGGCGCGCTCTTCACCGATCGGATCCACGACTGGGAGCTCTACAAGCTGCGCCTGCTCAATGCCGGGCACTCGTGCATCGCGTACCTTTCAGCGCTGGCCGGCATCGCCTTCGTCGACGAGGCGATGGCGACGCCGGTGATCCGCACGTTCCTCGAGGACGTGCTGCGGTGCGAAGCGATGCCGACCCTCGCCGAGATCCCCGGCCATCCCCGAGAGCAGTACATCTCCTCTGTGCTCGAGCGCTTCGCCAACACCGGGATGCGCGACCAGATCGCACGCCTGTGCGTCGACGGGAGCGCGAAGTTCCCGAAGTTCCTGATGCCCACGGTGGCCTGTCAGGTCGAGCGCAACGGCCCGGTCGGGCGCGCTGCGACCGCCCTGGCCGGCTGGGCGCGCTACCTGGCGACCGTCGATCCTCGAGAGCAGGCCTTCGACTCGAGCGGCGAGGTCGCCCGCCGCCACGCGGCCGAGGCCGTGGGCGATCCGCTGACCTTCCTGGACTTCGATGCCGTGTTCCCAGCGGCCGTCCGGGCCTCGGAGCGATTCCGGGCAGCGTTCGCCGGCGCCTACCGCCGCATCGCCGATCACGGTCCGATCGCGGCGATGCAGGCGGACCTCGCTCGCGAGCCGACCGGTGAGGCGCGCTGATGGCCGCGCGGGGCAACGGCACGAAGCTCCAGCACGACCGGCAGCATGCGATCTACATGCTCGCGCTGCGCGAGGGCTCGGTCGACGTCGGCGACCTCGCGCGCCGGCATGGCGTGACGACCGAGACGATCCGGCGCGACCTCTCCGACATGCAGAGCCGTCAGCTGCTGCGCCGCGTCCACGGCGGGGCGATCGTGATGGAGCGCGGGAACCACGAGCCGCTCGTCGAGGCGCGCGACATGGTCAACGCCGAGGAGAAGCTGCGCATCGCGACGATGGCGGTCGACGAGACCCCCGAGCACGGCTCGGTCATCATCGACTCGGGCTCCACCGGCAACCGGCTGGCGGAGGTGTTCCCCGTCGATCGCGACGTCCACGTCGTCACGAACTCGCTCGTCACCGCGCTCACGCTCAGCCGCCGCGGCGTGCGCGAGCTGACGGTGCTCGGAGGCGCGGTGCGCACCAAGCGCCTGGCGATGGTCGACGAGACGACGCGCGACGAGCTGAGGCCGATGTCGGTCGACGTGCTGTTCATGAGCTGCGACGGCCTGTCGTTCCAGCATGGGCTCACGACGCCCTACCGCGAGGAGTACACGATCAAGCGGGCGATGATCGAGCGCGCTAGGCGCGTCGTCGCTCTCGTCGACTCCTCGAAGTTCCACAACGTGCAGATGTTCAGCTTCGCGTCCTTCGACGAGATCGACGTGCTCGTCACCGACGGGCGGGTCGACCCCGAAGACGTCGAGGTGCTGACCGGTCACGGCATCGACGTCAAGCGTGCCTGAGCTCGGCGCAGCGCCCAGCCCCGCCGAGCTCGAGCGTCTCGCCACGACGACGGCGCGCACTGCCGCCGCGCTCGTCGGGTCCGCCTACGGGGAGCCCCACGCCGTCGGCCGCAAGTCCTCACCGACCGACGTCGTCACGCAGACCGACCTCAACGCCGAGGTGCTCATCAGGGCGCGCCTGGCCGACGCCACGCCCGAGGCCGGCATCCTGGGCGAGGAGGGCGAGACCACGGCACCGCGCGCCCGGCTGCAATGGGTCATCGACCCGCTCGACGGAACGGTGAACTTCCTCTACGGCGTCCCGCTCTTCGCCGTGAGCGTCGCGGCGGCGCTAGAGGGCGAGGTCGTGGCCGGTGCCGTGATCGACGTCCTGCGCGGAGAGCTCTTCTCCGCGCACCTCGGCGGCGGAGCGCGCAGGGACGGCCTCTCGATCGGGGTGTCCTCGTGTGCGCTGCTCGCCGACGCGCTCGTCACGACCGGCTTCTCGTACCAGGCACAGGAGCGCGATGCCCAGGGCGCGGTCGCGCATCGGGTGCTGTCCGAGGCCCGCGACCTGCGCTGCTTCGGCTCGGCGGCGCTGGAGCTGTGCTGGGTGGCGTGCGCACGGGCCGACGCGTACTACCAGCGCGACACGGAGATCTGGGACCGCGCCGCGGGCGCCCTCATCGCCGCCGAGGCCGGCGCACAGGTCGAGCTCCCGTGTCCGGAGAACGACGACCTCGTGATGGCCACGGTCCCGGCGGTCTTCGGCGATCTGTGGAAGGTCGTTCAGCCGGCCGCGGCCTGAGTTTCGGCCACGGTCTGGAAGCGGCTCCACACGTCGACGAGCGGGCCGGCCGAGACGCCTTCGGCGATGCGCGCCACCGCGCTGACTGCCTGCCATCGTGCGAGCAGGTCGTCGTCGATGTCGATGTGCTCGCGTAGGCGAGCCAGATAGGCGTCCGTCAGGGCGCCCAGCGTCGCGACGTCAGAGCCGGGGAGGTGCTCGGGCGGGTGCGTGCCGTCGGTGAGCAGCGTCAGCGACGAGCGGGCCACGTCGGCGATCGCGTCGCCGCGCGCCGCGTCGAACCAGTCGACGAGCATCGGCCCGTCGCGCCCGAGGATGACGTTGCTGGGATGCAGGTCGCCATGGCACAGGCGCGGCCGGCCCGTCTCGGGCGGCATCATGGCGAGTGCGCGGGCGAACGAGGCATCGACGGTCGCCGCAGTCCGGCGGATCTTGCTCACGAGCCGGTCGCGCTGGCGCGGCAGCGTGACGGGCGGGACGAGTGCGAAGAGCTCGTTCTGCAGATCGGCGAGCAGCCGGCCGAGCTCGGCGCTGCGCTCGGGGCGATCGACGACGAGCTGCCACATCGAGGTCCCGTCGAGGTGCTCCCAGATGCTGGCCGTCCGGCCGTCGATCTGCTCGAGGCCGAGGAGTCGCGGCGCCGGCGCGCCGGCGATGCGAGCGGCCTCCGCGTAGTGCGCCTCGTAGCGGATCCAGCCTTCCGGCGTCGCCGGCTCGGGTACCTTCGCCACCGCGCCTGGGCCGTACGCGTGGACCGTGGAGCGCGTCCCGCGAGCGACGACGTCACCGAGCAGCCTTGTCATGACGGGTCCTACGATCGCAGATGGCCGCCCGCCGTCGCGGCGGCCGCCGCGGGCATCGGAAACATCCCGACGAAGCGCTCCACCGCCGCCTCGTCGCCCTCGATCGTCATCGCACCCGAGCTGCGCGCATCGCCGAGCGGCCGCCCGCCCCACAGGACGGCGGCGATCGTGTCGGCATCGCTCTCGATCGTCGCGTCGGGTCGATCCGCCTCCTCGCGCGCGGTCTCGAGCTCATCGTCGGCCACGTCGACCCGGAAGCGATCCTCGCCCAGGCGCAGCTCGTAGCGGGCGCGCAGACCGTGGGCAGCGCGGGCGTCGAACCGGGCGCGGAGGGCCAGGATGATCGAATCCGCCGAGCGGATCGGAGCTGTACTCGGCGGCGACGGCGAGCGCGCGGCCCACTGCCCGAGTGACGTCACGGTCTCCTGCAGCCCGTGACCCCACTCCGTCAGCTCGTAGACGCGCGCGCCGGCCGGAGGCGGGAGCTTGCGCCGGCGGATGATCCCCGCGCGCTCGAGCTCGGCGAGGCGCTGGGAGAGGACGTTGGGGCTCGCGTTGGGAAGGCCTCGGCGCAGGTCCGTGTAGCGCTTGGGCCCGAGCAGCAGCTCGCGCACCACGAGCAGCGCCCAGCGCTCCCCGACCAGGTCCAGGGCCTGCGCGATCGCGCATCCGTCGCCGTACGTGCGCATGGTCGTCATGGAAACGGCACCATAGCATCCAGTCCTGATGCAGTATTAACTTGTATGTTTTTAGGACTTCTTGCTACGGTCCTGCATCCAATCGCCCCCGCCAACGTCGAAAGGAACGCAGTGGCACAACGCACGCCGATCAACCCTCATCCGTGGACGACCGCGCTGGGCTTCGACCAGGCCCAGCTCGTCGAGGCCCCTCAGCGCGTGCTCGTCTGCAGCGGCCAGGACGCCGTCGACTCCGACGGCACGCCCCGGCATCCGGGCGACATGGCCGCGCAGCTCGAGCTCGCGCTCGACAACCTGCACGCGATCATCGTGCACGCCGGCATGGCCCTCGATGACGTCGTGCGCCTCAACGTCTACACGACCGACGTCGACGAGCTGATCAACCAGCACTTCGCGAGGATCAACGCGCGCTTCGGGGAGAGTCGCTACGCGACGAGCATCCTCGGCGTCTCGCAGCTGCCGGCACAGCTCCTGGTGATGCTCGAGGCGACAGCCGTCGACTGACGAGCGCACCTCGCTGCGCCGAAGCGCGAGAGGGGCCGGCATCGCCGGCCCCTCTCACGTACGTCCCGGCTGCGGTCAGGCGGCCTGGGCGGCGGGCTCCTTGCGGATGAACTGCTCGACCCAGGGCCCGGTGATCTGCCGCGTCGCAGCGTTGATGCGATTCCAGGCGTTGATCCCCGCGATCGCGAGCACGAGCCCGCCGAGCTGGGCCTCGTCGTAGTGACGAGCCGCCTCGTCCCAGACCTCGTCGGGGACCGCGTCGGGGCGGTCGGCGATCCGGGTCGCGGCCTCGGTGAGCGCGAGCGCCGCGCGCTCGGCGTCGGTGAAGTACGGCGTCTCGCGCCAGACCGCGACCGCGTTGATGCGCTCGTCGGGCTCGCCCGCCGCCTTGAGCTCGCGGGCGTGCATGTCGACGCAGACAGCGCAGCCGTTGATCTGGCTCGCCCGCAGCTCGAGCAGGAACCGCGTGGTCACCGGGACGCCGGCTGCGTCGATGGCGCCGCTGAGCCGATGAAGCGCGTTCATCGCGCCGCGAACGGTGATGGCAGGGCTCTGGATGCGGGGTTGCATGGTGTCGATCTCCAATGCGTCGGTTGCGTAGGGGTTCGACTCCATGACACCGGCCGGGCGCGAGACGTGACCGCCGCCCAGGACCCCCATGCGGGCTGAACTGCTCCTTGTGGCGGCGATGGCACGTATCCGGTGCATCTTGCTCATGCCTCACAGATGCGCCGGTCGGCCGGTCTGTTCCATTGTCCGCGCGCGTTGATCAGGCGGGCCCGCGCCGAGGACGGGCGCTTCGCAGCCACTCGCTCATCTGGCTGACCGTCGAGCGCCCGAGCCTCCCGCAGACGCTGCTGCGACCGTAGACGAGGCCGCCCATGGCGAACGGCATGCGGTCGCCGGCGACCAGCACGACGGGCTGGGCTGCGTGGCGCAGGGCCGGGCCGAGCTGACGCTCCACCCTGGCCGCGAGGGGCCGGCTGTAGCGGACCACGACGTAGCCGTGGTAGAGGGCGTGGAAGAGCGTGCTCTGGTCCGGGCCGTGTCCCGGGGCGTAGAAGCCCGGCTTCGGCACGGGTGGATGAGCGACGAAGGGGCTCATGATCGTGCGCTCGTTCTGCTCGCCCTGGGCCTGGTCGTTGGTCAGCCCGTATGCGAGCGGCCGCTCCACGCAGCCGGGGCCGATCGTCCTCGCTTGCGCGGTCGGCGCCCGCGACTCCATGACCGGCGCCGCCGACGGCCCCGCCGGGCGCCCGCGACCGTTGCCGGCGAAGAGCAGCGCGCAGAGCGGCGCGAGGGCCACGAGGGCCAGCCCGAGGATCGACGCGGCACGGGCGCTCATGCGATCACCGCCCTCGGTTATCGCCGGGGTCCGCAGCGCCTTTAGACGCGTCACATGTGGTCATCTAGCGGACTGCACACCTGCATGAACATGCAGATATATTTCTGGCCTGTCTTATGCACGTGGACGCAGACGCGCCGGCCGTCCGGTGGCGGTAGCCATCCGACGCCGGCTCACGGCCCTCGGCTGGATCGCGCGCAACCTCGCCATGGACCTTCGCTACGGCGGGGTCCTGGCCGGAACCGTCGGGTCGCGGCGGCGTGGCGCCGCCAGCGTCAGCAACAGCCCGTACTCCGTGCTCCCGCACATCTTCTCCGGGCGCATCGGCCCGACCGACGTCCTCGTCGACGTGGGGTGCGGCAAGGGGCGAGTGATCAACTGGTGGCTGAGCCGGGGGCTGCGCAACCGCATCGTCGGCATCGAGATCGAGCCTGACGTCGCAGCGGCGACCGCCCGGCGCCTGCGCCGGTTCCCCAACGTGACGATCCTCAACGCCGACGCCACGACCGCCGTGCCCGACGACGCGACGCTCCTGTACCTCTACAGCCCGTTCGACCAGGCCACCATGCAGCGCCTGAAGTCCGATCTCGAGCGGCGCTTCGAGGAGCGCGGCATCGTCGCGCTGTACTGGAACCCCCAGTTCGTCGACGTCTTCGAGGACGACCCGCGCTGGATCGCCGAGGTCATCGAGTTGACCGAGGTCGGCGACCCGCGGATCGGCGGAACCCACGCCCGCTACGCGGTGGTCCAACTGGAACCGCCCGACCGGTCCGCACACCGTGACGGCTGAGCGGCGCAAGCGGCCGCGTCGCACGCGCCGGCGAGGCGCCACGGAACGCCGGACGCGCGGGTGAGAGCGTCGACTGGCCGTGGGTGAGCACACGCTCCGCGCCGGTGAGACGGTGTCCGCCAACGCGATCTTCCAGCAGCCGTGGTGGCTTGAAGCGCTGGCACCGGGGCGCTGGGACGAGGCGACCGTCGAACGGGCCGGCGGCCTCGCAGCACGGCTGCCCTACGTCGAGCGCGGGTGGCCGCGGATGCGCGTGCTGACGATGCCCCCGCTGACGCAGACGCTGGGACCGTGGCTCGAGCACGCGGATGCGAGCCCCCCGCGGGCGGTGGGCCACGAGCACGACCTGCTCGCCGAGCTCGAGGCCGCTCTGCCGCCCGCCGTCGCCTTCGTCCAGCAGTTCTCGCCCACGGTGCTCAACGCGCTGCCGTTCCACTGGGCCGGCTACCGGATGGAGATCCGCTACACGTATCGCCTCGGCCTGAGCGCAGAGCCCGAGCTGTGGGAGGGGTTGCGCAGCAACATCCGCCGCGAGATCCGCAAGGCACGGCGCCAGGTCGAGATCCGGGAGGGTCTCGGGCTCGACCGCTTCTACGACGTCTGGGCGATGACGTTCGCCCGCCAGCGCTTGCCCCCGCCCGTTTCGCTCGCCGACCTCGAGCGCCTCGACCGCGCGTGCGCGGCGCACGACGCGCGTGCCATGCTGTTCGCCTGTGACGAAGCGGGCAGGGTGCACGCGGTCACCTACGTCGTCTGGGACCACAACGGTGCCTTCAACCTCCTGGGCGGCGCCGATCCGAGCCTGCGATCCAGCGGCGCGAGCAGCCTGCTCATGTGGGAGTCGATCGTGCGGGCGCGGGCCGTGACCGACGTGTTCGACTTCGAGGGCTCGATGATCGAGTCGGTCGAACGCTTCTTCCGCGCCTTCGGCGGCCGCCAGACGCCGTACCTGAAGGTCACCCGCGGCAGTCCGGCAGCGCAGAGGGTGCTCGGCGTGCGCGGGCGGCTACGCCGTCAGGCGGCGCGCAGGCGTGCCTGACTCGCGGGCGCCGTGACCCTCGCGCCGGCTGTCGGGGCTCCCGGTGTCGCGTGAGAGGCGGTCGGGCGCCATGGACGCCCGGGCCCGGGCCGCGCGAGAGACGCGGATGTGCTCGTAGACGCGAATCGCCATCTTCTCCGACCAGGCGCGCCCCGGACGAAGGCCGCGCGCCTGACGAACGAGGCGGAACCGACCGGTGGCTTCGAGCAGCTCGGCCTCCATCGGCGTCTTGTAGACCACCCGGAGCGGGCGCGGTCTCCTGTCGACCGAATCGAGGAGGCGGGCGAGGAAGGCATCGAAGACCTCACCGCGGAACGGGTTGTAGAGGTAGGCGTGCGTGAGGTCGTCGGGGATCTCGTAGTCCAGCACGTCCGACGTCACGACGCTGACATCGGGGCAGCGACGACCGGGCTGCGGCACCGCCACGTTCGCGCGAGCGCGTGCAGCAAGCGCCGAGGAGAGCTCGACGCCGATCACCCTCGCGAACGGGTAGCGGGCGGCCTGAAGCAGGACCCGCCCCTTGCCGGCGCCGAAGTCGATGAAGACCCCGCCATCGTCGATCTCGCCGGGGTGCATGACGCGACGCAGATCGTGCCAACCAGATGGCTCGTAGCGGACACGGTTCGTCGCGTCGAGGCCAAGGGCCTCGAGATCAACCTCACCGGCGGTCTGGACACCCGCGCGACGCTCGATGACCGCGCGGCTCGCGGTGTTGCGGATCGCGAGGTACGCGCGGCGCGCGTACGGCCGGGCGCACGCCACGACCGTGGTCCTGATGTCGGGACCGCTTCGACGCGGAAAATCGCTCATCGCGGTCTCCCGAGCTCGACCGCGTGCCCGGCGTGATCGAGCGACGCCATCCGCCATCTGCATATCTGCATGGACATGCAGACATACTTTCAGCTCTCGATCCTGCGCACCAGCCCGCGAGCAGATGCATCAGGTCGCCTCGGCGCATCGGGTCCGCGTGGTCGCGACCGCCAACAGGTGGCGGCGCGGCATTGTCCGGCGACTCGCTCAGCCGCTGCTGACCGACTGCGCGGGAGCGTCACGCCTCGCCTCGAGGCTCTGCCCGTGCTCGCTGTGGTGACGGATCGCCGTCAGCAGGTCGGCCATGTGGTGGTCATACAGCCGGTAGAACGCGCGGCGGCCATCGCGCCGCACCGCGACCGCTCGCAGATGGCGTAGGACTCGCAGCTGCTGCGAGGCCACGGTCGGCGCGACGCCGGTGAGCGCGGCGAGCTCGTCCACCGAGCGCTCGGCGCCGAGGAGGCCGTACAGCAACCGCAGGCGGCTGGCCGCGGTGAACGCGGACATCGTTTCCGAGATCCGCTCGGCCTCCTCGGCCGATAACGGCGCTGCGACGGACGTGTGCTCCGCGGGATGCGGCATGCCATCGACCGTAGCAAACCTGCACGACCATGCAGATATCCGGGTCGCGGACGTTGCGGCGCGGCGGCGCTCGCCGCAACGAGTCGCGGGCGTCGGCCTCACGTCTCGTCCTCCTGAGCCTGATCGCATCGAGCACTCCGTCGCGGGATGAGACGAGACCGGCGAGATCCAGCTTGGGCCGGTGCATCGCGCCCTACACCGCCCGGCTGCAGGCGAGGTAGAGCATCCCGTCGAGTCGCGAGCTTGCCAGTGCTCTCGGGTCGCCGCTCCATGTCTCGTCGGTCACCTGCGCGGTCGATCCGGCCCATTCGACCTGGAAGCCCGCGCCCTCGAGCGACTCCAGCGCCTCGTTCAGGCGATACCAGTACACGTACGGCGGCCGGTCGATGATGGCGCCGAGGTTCGGCGCGCCCCCCGCCAGCAGCCAGGGCTGGTACTGCAGGCTGACCCGTCGCCGGCGCAGCCGGCGCTGAACGCGCAGGTAGCGCAGGAACGACGCATGCAGCGTCCGCTTGGTCCTCGACTCGAAGCAGAGGAAGCTGAAGAGCGCGGTTCCGCCCGGCCGCAGCACGCGGCGGGCTTCCCGCATCGCCCTGAGCCGGTCGGCCGGGTCCTCGATGAAGCACACGACCTGCTGGAGGTACAGCGCCTGCTCGAACCGGCGATCGGGATAGGCGAGATCCACCGCGTCCTGGACCGTGAACTCGATCGTTCCGTAGAGGTCGCGCTCGCGCGCGATCTCGATGAAACCGGGGACGAAGTCGAAGCCGTGCAGCTCTTCGAACTCACGCTCCTGGAGCGCGAAGAGGATGCGACCCGCTCCCGTCCCCGCCTCCAGGGTGCTTCGGTCGGCGTCGAGGAAGCGGTCGACGAGCACGTCCTCGAACGCCGTGAGGCCCATGCGCGACGCCCAGTTGTCGAAGGCTGTCGTCGCGTAGAACTGGCGGTTGTCCCGTACGGCGCTCATGTGCGCTCCCCGTGGCTGGCTACTACTACTGCATATCTGCACGACTATGCAGATATTTCATCCTGCCAGATCTCACGGCGCGCGTCCAACCCGCGATCCCCAGCGGGGTCCGAGGTGCCTCCTCACTGAGCGGCGGCCGAGAGCAGCCAGAGGCCCAGGCAGGTGAAGCCGACCATCACGGCGAGCATCCAGTACTGCGAGCGCATGGCGTCGCGCGGCCGCTCGTAGACGGTCAACGCGCGGTCGTGGGCGAGCGTCAGACCGCAGATGTGCCCGACCACGAGCGCGAAGACCTGCACGTACCAGATGCCGTTCGCGCCGACGAGGTTGTAGTCGATCGTGGCGCCGGCGGTGCCGAAGAGGTCCGAGCCCTCGCCGAGCGGGTCGGAGATCAGGGAGCCCATCGCCTGGCCCTGGTAGATGAGCAGCGAGAAGTAGTGCGCGACGACGTAGGCGAGGGCGATCGGGATGAGCGAGTGCACGAAGCGCCGCGCCAGCCACACGGCGGGATGGCCGCGCCCCACCGAGCGCATGCCGCTGACGCCCAGCCAGTACAGGCCGGACACCAAAGCCACCATGCACAGCAGGCCGATCGTGAAGGCGATCTCCAGCGCGGTCTCGGCGCTGAAGCCGACGTTGATGAAGCGCTGCTGCAGCTCGCGTGCGATCCCGTCGGTCCCCGTCCACAACGAGCCCTGGGAAAGCCCGTCGAAGCTGACGGTGCCGATCATCACGCACAGCAGCGCCACCGTTCCGGGCACGGCGTTGAGCCGGGGCGCGCCGGCCAGCGGCGGGCGCAGGTACAGCGCACGGTCGCGCCAGTGCAGCGGCGACAGCCGCGAGAAGAGCGAGAAGTAGTTCGCGAAGGCGTCGGCTCTGCGCGTCCACGGCTCGATCCCGTACAGGGCCATGCCGACGAGCTGGATGGCCGCGTACACCAGAGCCATCGTCGCGAGCTGGCTGGGGTCGTCGCGATCGACGTAGGCGAGCTCGACCCACGCGAACAGGAGGATGCCGAGCGCCGCGGGCCAGCGCCCGAGCCACTCCGGATAGGCCAGGGGCTTCGGCGGCTCGCCGCCGCGCGTGGCGCGAGCGAACACCCACGAGGCGCCGCGCGCGATCGCGCGCCAGGGGTTGAACGGGGCGAAGACGTCGCCCAGGAAGAGCGTGAGGAACGGGATCCCGACCCAGAAGACGACGTAGATCGCCGTCGGGGCGAGGTTGTCGGTCGGCGTCTGCGCGCCCGCGAGCCCGGCCCACACCACCGCGGCGAACGCCGCGACGCCCAGCACGCCGCAGAGCACCTCGAGCGCCGCGGCGACGCGCAGCGCGCGCCGCTCGCGGGCGTTCTCCAGCCGCGGACGCGGCCAGAGCGTCGCCAGGGCGACGAAGGACACCACGAGCACCACCGCCGCGGCCCAGGCGAACAGCCACCGGGGGATCGGCAGGTCCTGCTTGCCGACGAGGCCGTGGGCGGCGGCGCCGGCGGGGAGCACCGCGGCCAGGGCCAGCGCCGTCGCGACGCCGTATGCCAGCCGGCGCTTCACGGCGTGACCTCGACGTTCGCCAGCTCCTCCTCGTGCTCCTCGAGCTCGACGATGAACCTGCCCGTGATCGTCGCGGGCATCCGGAACCGAACGCTGCCGCCGGCCGCGACGTCCTTGTGGACGTCGTAGCCGTGGAAGTGCACCTCGTCCGCGGTGTCCGAGCGCACGGTGAGATCGATCGTCTGGCCCTTCTTCCATCTGAGGTCCTTCACGCCCCCCACGGGCTTGGCGTCGCGAACCTCGACGGTCGCCGCGCCGCTCGTCTCGTCGTCGTCGCCGCCCGTCGACCGGATGACGACGAACGCCACGACGACCACCACGACGGCCAGCGCCAGCAGCACGGCGCGCTGCCTGCCGCTCATCGCTACCTCCTTCGTCTGTCGTTGACTTCTGATGCGGTCAGCGACAGCGCGCGGGCGGCGCCCGGCCGGCCCCCTTGCGCGCAAGCGCAGGCGCAGGCACCGCGAGATACGGCCCAGGCAACAGCACCGCAGCCAGCGGCCGCGGCAGTGCCTCGCACAGCTCACCGAGACGCACGATGCCGCCGGCTTCCACGTGCTCGCTCACGCGCAGAGCGGCGGCGATCGCAAGGCCGGCGAGGATCGCGAGTGGGACGGCGGTCCAGCCGCCGTAGCCGAACACGCCCGACAGCCCTCCCGGATGACCGCCCGCGAGCAGGCCCTCCGTCGACTCCTGCACCGTGTAGAGCGCGAGGAGCAAGGTCGCACAGGCGGGCCACAGCACGACGAGGCGTCGCGATCGCGTGGAGCCGCGAGCCGGCGCCCGGGCGGCGCGGACCACCAGATGCGCGGCGGCCACGGCGAGCAGCGTTGTGACCAGCGGGCCCGCGGGCGCCAGATAGGCGTGGCCCTCGCGATGCAGGACGCGGTCGGCATCCGCGCCGAACGCGAGCACGTAGCGAAGCTGATGCACCGTCCACCAACCGGCCGCGAGCAGCGCGGTCGCCCGCAGCGTGTCACGACCGCGCGCCACTGCGCGATTGTAGGTGGGCGTCATCGACCCTGCGGCTCGGGTGCGACCGCCGTCGCGCAGACGAGGTAGTCGACGTCGGCGGCGAACGGCCAGCGCCACCATGCCGTGCGCAGGATGGTCCCGCCGGACAAGGACGCGCGCGGATCGCAGCCGATCGGGCCCAGCGAGCCCGCGAGCACGAGGGCGGGGTCCGGGTCGCCGGCGGCTCGCGCGAGCGCCTGCTCGATCGTGAACGGATGCACATGGCCGGGCCACCATCCCAGCGGGTCGTGCAGATGAGCGACGACGCCGCGCGGAGCGTTGGCGTGCAAGCGGGCGACGACAGCGTCGGTGAGCCGTTGTCCGTAGCGGGTCAGGACCTCGATGCTGGTCTGATCGCCGAGGCCGAGGTCCCCCAGCGCCGGAGAGAGCAGCTGCGAGTACAGGAGGTCTCCGATGACGAGCTCGTAGGGCCCATCCGGCAGGGGCGCCACGCTCGGAGCCGTCGCGGCCGGCACCGTCTGGTCGCGTGCGGCGCGCGCGATGGCGTTCGCCGCGCCGTCCGTGATGTCGAGCGCACGGGCGCGGACGCGTCGCGCAAGCCGCCAGGGAAGTCGTGCGCGCGCATCGTGCAGCGCGTCCGGGTCCAGGTCGTAGAGGTCGACGCGCGCCGCCCGGGCGGCCAGCCAGCGCAGCGGCAGATCGTCGCCGTTGCCGGCCCCGACGATGGCCACGCGATCGCCGTGGCGCACGTGGCCGGCCAGGAAGGCGCGGCAGGCCTCCCGCGTCGCAGACCAGCGCCGGGCACGGTCCAGCTCCGCTCGGGCGTTGCGGCGGATGTTCGCGACGCTCGCCGGCGCGTCGGACGGCAGCGGCGCGGGCAGCCGCAGCATCATTCGCTCGCCGGCGCCGCCTGCAGCTCGACGTTCGCCTCCGCGACGTACTGGACGCGATCGATGACGCGCCGGCGCACCGCGTCGGCGATGACGGTCGCCTCCTCCACGGGGCGCCTCCCGTCCACGGTCACGGTCATCTCGCTGAGCACGACGTGCCCGAGCCAACGCGCGCGGACGTCCTGCACGTCGAGGACGCCGGGGACCTCCGCGGCCTCGGTGCGCAGCTCGTCGACAACTTCCGGGTCGATGCCGTCCAGGGCACGCAGGCCGATCTCGCGCGCGGACTGCCACACGATCCGCACGATCGCGACCGAGATCAGCAGCCCGATGATCGGATCGGCCTCCGGCACGCCGAGCGCCACCCCGATCACGCCCACGACGACCGCGAGGCTCGTGAAGCCGTCGACACGCGCGTGGTAGCCGTCGGCCTCGAGCGCGGCCGAGCCGATCCGGCGGCCCGAGCGGATCCGGTAGACGGCGACCCATTCGTTGCCGAGGAACCCGATCACGCCGGCGATCGCGGTCGCGAGCAGGTAGTGCGGCGTATGCGGGTTGATCAGGCGGTCGATCGCCTCGTACGCGGCGACGATGGCCGAGATGAGGATGATCACCACCACGGCGATGCCGGCGAAGTCCTCCACGCGGCCGAACCCGTAGGTCAGGCGACGGGTCGGCGGCCGGCGCCCGAGCAGGAAGGCCACCGCCAGCGGCACCGCGGTCAGGGCGTCGCCGACGTTGTGGACGGTGTCGGCCAGCAGGGCGACCGAGCCCGAGATGACCACGACGACGAGCTGGATGGCCGCGGTGAACCCGAGGATGACCAGCGACCGCCACAGCGTCCGCATCGCCTCGCGGCTGCCGAGCACCGCAGCGTCGACGCCGCCGTGCGCGTGTCCGTGGCCGCCGTGCGAGTGATCGTGATCACCGTGCGAGTGCCCGTGGTCGTCGTGCGGGTGCTCGTGGTCAGCTTGCGGGTGCTCGTGCCCCGCGGGCCGGGCGCCGTGATCGTGACCGCCGACGGCCGGCGGCCGGTCAACGGCGTGGTCGGGGCCGGTCATCCAGTGGGGTCCGAGTCGCTCGATCGCGCCGACCCCACGCCGGCGCCACGGCCGTGCTCGCCGTGGTGACGGATCGCGGCCAGGAGATCGGCCATGTGATGGTCGTGCGGCCGATAGAAGGCGTGGCGCCCGTCGCGGCGCACCTCGACCGCGCCGAGGTCGCGCAGGACCCGCAGTTGCTGCGACGCGACCGTCGGGGCAACCCCGGTGAGGGCGGCGAGCTCGTCCACCGAGCGTTCGCCCTGCAACAGGCCGTAGAGCAGCCGCAGGCGACTGGCCGCGGTGAAGGCGGACATCGCCTCGGAAAGGCGCTCGGCCTCCTCTGGCGACAGCGGCGCAGCGACCGGCGTGTGCTCTGCGGGGTGCGGCATGGGGCCGACGGTAGCAAACCTGCATGCTCATGCAGATATCCTCACGGCGTGCCCCTCGCGCATGCCGGCCACTGGCTCGTTTCCCTGTTGTACCTCGCGCCGGTCCTCATCGTGGTCCTCGCCCTCGTGTGGCAGGCGCGCCGCGACCGGCGCGACGAACACGACGGCGAGGAAGAGGCGCAGGAACCGTCGCTGGACGACATCATGGACGGGCGGGCATGACGAGCGACGATCCCGAGCCACCCCGCCCGACGAGCGACGACCTGGCAGCCGCGGCCAAGGAGCGCGCGCGCGACCAGGTGCATGCGATCTTCGCTCCGGGCGCCGAGGTCCCGGTGCGCGAGTGCCCGCATTGCGGCGCGCGCGAGCCGACGCGCTACGAGCACTGCCCCGCGTGCGGCCGGTCCTACTTCGTGGCGCCGCCGCGCTTCTCGCGCCCGGTGCGGTTCGCGTTGACCGGGGTCGCGGTCGTCGCCGTGATCGCCGCGGCCACCGCCCTCGTCGCCTTCCTCACAGGCCAGGGCGATGACAGCGCCGCCAGGCAACGCGCTCGCCAGGCTGCGAAGGTCGCCGCCGAGCGTCGTCGGCTCACTCACGAGCAGGCTCCCCATCACGGCCGTGCCGGCGCGGTGCGAGTGCCCACGTCGGCGACCAGCGCGATCGATCGACGCGATGCCCGCCGCGAGATGGTCGCCAGCCTGGAGGCGACGATCACGCGCGACGCACGTGGGCGCATCGCCCGCGGCGAGCTGAAGGCCAGCCGTGTCCGCGCCACAGAATGCGGCCCGCTCAACCACGGCGAGCGCACCCGTGACGAAGACGACCTCAGCCGGCCCCTCGGCCGCTACTCCTGCCTCGCGGTGACCCAGACTGCGACGCGCGGCGAGACCACCTCCACCCTCGGCATTCCGTTCGTCGCCGTGATCGACTTCCGGCGCGCGACCTTCACGTGGTGCAAGGACAACCCGGTGAGCCCGAGCGAGATCAAGTCGCAGCTGGCGTTCGTCCGCCTCGCGCGCGAGTGCACGGCCGCCCGCGGCCCCGCCTTCGGATCGGGTTACCTCATCGAGAAGCCTGGATCGTGACGTCGGCCCCGAGCCGCGGGGTCTAGCGCGCCTCGTAGTCGATCTCCTGGAAGGCGGCCACCTCCGGGATCCAGCGCTCGGCGACGAAGCTCGTGTGCTCGGGGTGCTCGTTGTAGGCGTCGTAGGCGGTGCGGTCGGCGAACTCCATCGACAAGCCGTGGACGAACTCGTTCTTCGGGCTCACCTCGCGCAGGACCTCGAAGGCCTCGACGCCGGGCACCACGTCGGCGAGGCGCGCGGCGGCCCCGAGGAAGTCGGCTTCCTCCTCAGACCCCGGTGGGTGGACGAGGACGAACGAGACCGTGTGCCGGATGCGGCCGGGCGTCAGGGCAGCCATGGACGCGCAGGCTACGTCGACCCGGGCTTGGCGTGCTTCCTCGGTCAGCCCTCGCCGCCGGTGAGGTCGTCCGAGCGGCCGGCCTCCAGGCGCGACCATTGCGAGATGGGGCGTCCGTTGCTGCGGTAGGGGTGCCCGGCGTCGGTCCCCCAGTGCTGCGGCCAGCCCGCCGGGGAGTCCTCCCATGTCTCCTGGCGGCCGTACGCGGTCCTGTCGAGCAGCACGTAGCCGGGGGCCATCACCTCGACGCCGCGGCCGTTCGTCCAATAGGTCTCGAAGACCCGGTCGTCCTGGCGCAGATAGGAGACGAGGTAGAAGCTGTTCACCCGGCGCCCGGCAAGGAGCGCCTCGATCGAGTCCTGCGCCGAGTACCACGGCATCTCCCAGCCCATGAAGTCGCGGTAGCGGACGCTCTCGTCGTAGGGGCCCTGGCAGAACGTCGCGTAGCTGACGTCGCGCGAGTGCAGGTAGGACAGCTCGCCGACCTGGCCGTTGTAGAGGGTGCAGCCCTCGCACTGCTCGGCGGCGGGCCGGCCCTCGTACCACATGAAGTAGTACGCGATCAGCTGCAAGCGGCCCTCGAAGACCTCGAGCAGCGTGACCGGCCCGTCCGGCCCGACGAGGGTGATGGCCGGGTCCACCTCGACCATCGGCAGCCGCCGGCGCGCAGAGGCGATCGCGTCGCCCTCGCGGCTGTGAGCCTTCTCGCGGACGCGCAGCTCGTCGATCTGGGCCTGCCAGGTCGCTCGGTCGACCACCTGGGGCATGGCGGTCATGCTGCCACCGCCTCGGCCTCGGGGACGCGTCCGGCCCGGCGGCCGAGCAGCGCCGCTGCCGCAGCCATCCCGAGCGCCGCGACGACGATGGCCACGGCGAACGCCGACCGATAGCCGTCGGTGAGCGCGGCCGGCGTCGCCGCGCCGTGGGCGCCGGACACGGCCACCGTGGACAGGATCGCCACGCCGACGGCGCCGCCGATCTCGCGCATGGTTTCGACGAGCCCGGACGCCAAACCGGTCATCGAGTGCGTGACGCCGGACAGCGCGCCGATCTGTGCGGCCGGAGCGGATAAGCCGCCGCCCACGCCGGCCAGGAGCAGTGCCGGCAGGAGGTCGGTTGCGTAGTTCCCTCCAGCCGGGACGCGTGTCAGCAGCAGCGCGGAGATCGCGAGGATCGCGAGGCCCACGATGAGCAGGCGCCGCACGCCCACCACCGCAATGAGCTTGGATCCCGCGAACGCGGCCGCCACGAACGATGTCGCCGATGTGGCTAGCCACGCGACGCCCGTCTGTGTCGGTGAATAGCCGAGAACCTCTTGCATGAACAGCGAACCGAGGAAAATGAAGCAGAAGAACGCTCCGAACAGGAAGAACGCGGAGAGGTTCGCCGCCACCAGCGTGCGGTTGCGCACGGCGAAGGCGGGCACCAGCGGTGAATGGGACCGTGCTTCGAGCCAGACGAAAGCGGACAGCGTCACGGCGGACGCGGCAAGCAGTCCGAGTGTCGACCCCGAAGCCCAGCCGAACTCGGCACCGCGGTTGAGCGCGTAGACGAGCAGGAGCAGGCCTGCGGTCACGGTGATCGCGCCGGCGAGGTCGAAGCGTTCGCTTTCGCTGTGGGGCACGCGAGTGTCGGCGGTCAGGAAGATAGCCGCCAAGGCGATCAGAACGACGCCGACCGGAACGTTGATGAAGAACACCCAGCGCCAGCCTGGGCCGTCGGTGAGCAGACCACTGGCGATCACCCCGACCGACGCCGAAATCCCGGCGGTGGCGCCGAAGATCCCGAACGCGCGGTTGCGCTCGGCGCCTTCGGCGAACGTTACGGCGAGGATCGAGAGGGCGGCCGGCGGGAGAAGCGCCGCCCCGAAGCCTTGCAGAGCGCGGGCGCCGATCAGGACCTCTGCGGATCCGGCCACGCCGGCGAATAGTGATGCGGACGAGAACAGCGTCAATCCCGTCAGTAGCATGCGACGGCGCCCCAATAGGTCGGCCAGCCGGCCGCCGAGCAGCAGGAATCCGCCGAGCGTGAGGCCGTACGCGATGATGATCCATTGCAAGGTGCTCTGCCCGATGCCGAGATCCTGCTGGATCGAGGGCAGGGCGACATTCACGATCGCAATGTCGAGCACGACCATGAATTGGGCCACGCACGCCAGTAGGAGGACCATTCCCTTGTTGGTGTATGCCTTGGTTGCCATCAGGGTTTCCTTTGTCTTCTTCGATGGTCTGTTGTGACGGCGGTGGCTAGGCGTCTCGGGCGGGCTGGTAGGTGAGGTAGGCGAGGTCGTCAACCCTGCGGGCGTCGACCAGGCGCAGCTGCCTCTTGCCGCTGGTTTCGCCGAAGAGCCGCTCGCCGGCACCGAGGACGACCGGGTAGATCATCAGCCGCAGCTCGTCGACGAGGTCGTGCTCGATCAACGTGTGCACGAGCTGAATGCTGGCGGCGACGACGATGTCCCCACGCAGTTCTTGCTTCAACTTCGAAATCTCGTTCACGATGTCGCCGTTGAGGACCGTCGTGTTGTTCCAATCAGGATCTTCGAGGCTCGAGGACACGACGTATTTGGGCAAGCTGTTCAACCGGTCCGCCAATGCGCCAGTACGGGATGGCCATCGCGCGACGATGAACTCGTAGCTGCGCCGACCGAGCAGCATGGCCCCCGCGCCGAGCGCCTCCTCGAGCGCGACCTTGGCCGCCTCGTCGCGACCCCGATCGCCGATACGACCGACCCAGCCGCCGTGCTTGAAGCCCTCGACCCCGGCCGGGTCCTGGACGACTCCGTCGAGCGTGACGTTCTCGCTGATGATGATCTTTCCCATTTCGGGTCTCCTTCGATGGTGGTGTCTGCTACGCGGATATAGAGGGCGCGAGGTCGGGAAAGTGGGCGCACACCGACCGCCCAGTTCGCCCCTCGGCCGGCGTCCATACACGATGGAAGTGCCGTAGGTGCGGGAACGGGGTGACGCGAGGGTGGTAACCGGCGACCTGATGTCCCGGGCGCGGGCCGGCGACGGCGACGCGTTCGGTGAGCTGACCGAGCCCTACCGGCGCGAGCTGCTGGTGCACTGCTATCGGATGCTCGGATCCTTCCAGGACGCCGAGGACGCCCTGCAGGACACGCTGGTGTCGGCCTGGAGGGGGTTCGGGGGGTTCGAGGGGCGCGCCTCGCTGCGCACCTGGCTGTACCGGATCGCCACCAACCGGTGCCTCGACGCGCGTCGCTCGGCCAGCCGGCGCCCAGCTAGGGAGTGGGACGTGTCCAAGGTTGAACCACCCGAGCCGACCCGCCTC
>Ga0081540_1000673_pt1 | contig 32122 bp, 27 predicted proteins | sample TabmetS2T1R1_FD_71024 | JGI IMG/M metagenome (GOLD analysis project Ga0081540, IMG submission 71024) | Tabebuia heterophylla rhizosphere microbial communities from the University of Puerto Rico - S2T1R1 | ecosystem: Host-associated > Plants > Roots > Rhizosphere ...
ATGGTGGGCATGGGATGCGCAGCCCCAGCCGGTGACGAACCCGAGGATGGGTGCTCCACGCCGACGTGCGTCCGCTTCCGGTTCGAGCAGGAGGAACGCGGCTCCCTCGCCGAGGGAGAGTCCCCGCCGCCGCCGGTCGAATGGCCGGCAGGGCACGCTCGACAGCAGCTTGAGCGAGTGAAACCCGGCGTAGGTGATCCGGGCGAGTGAATCCACCCCACCGACCAGTGCCCATCCCCCTTGCCGGGCCACGATGGATGCCCCGAAGCCGATGGCATTGGCGCTCGAGGAGCAGGCGGTCGAGAAGGTGTGCTCCTCCGCGGACAGCCCCAGGGCCCTCACCAGGACCCCGGTCAGCGTTCCCATCGCGTGATGGAGGAGCAGCCCACGGTCCTCGGCTCCGATCGCTCCGCGGTGCTTGAGGTAGTGCTGCTCGGACTCGAGGATGCCGCCGGTGGTCGTCCCGAGCGCGATGACCCCGGGGCCTTCCAGCGCGCGCCCGCCCAGGGCCTGTCGGGCAGCATGGAGCGTCAGCCGGATGCACCGAGGGCTCCTTCGTGGGACGAGCGCAGGATCCACCTCGCCCACCGGAAACGAGCCGAGGTCGCCCGGAGGAAAGAGCGTCACCGGCCGGAGAGGGGTCTGGCCCTCTCGCATCGCTTCCAGATGAGCCCCCGGGCCGGAGCCCAGTGCGGACACGATGCCCAGCCCGGTGACGGCCACACCACGCACGACTCAGTTCCGCGCAGACCCGACGAACGCTGCGAGGGTCGACACCGACTCGAAGTGGTCGCGCGCCGAACCATCGTCCGGAAACCGGACCTTGAAGGTGAACTCGATCGCGGCGAGCACTTCCAGGGCGGCCAGCGAATCGAGCCCGAGCCGAGCGTCCGGAGAGAAGAGAGGCTCCGTGTCTCCGATGTCCCTGGGGTCGACGTTCTCCAGGCGGAGCGTGGTGACGATGAGGTCCTTGATCTCTTCCCGCAGCGCCTGCTGGGCGTCTGTGGTCGAGGGGTCTGTGGGATCGGAAGCGTGCACGAGGTCGACCTAGCTGACGTTGCTGATCAGCGGAAAGCACTGAGCGGTCATGAAGCCGGCCTCATCATGACAGAGCATCTCGATCAGGGCGGCGACCTCGGTCACGGTCGCCTCCCGTCGAGGTAGGGGGCGAGAAGCATCTCCAGCAGGGGCCGGGGTCAGCGTGACCATGTTGATCGTGATGCCGAACCGCGCCAGCTGACGCGCCAGCTCCTGGAGCATTCCGAGCGCTCCGGCGGAGGTGAACGCGCTCAGGGCCAGCGAGGCCGCCGAGCCGGTGGGTGGAACGGACCGAACATGGACGATGCGACCGAAGGCGCGGCCCTTCATGGTGGCGGTGGCACGCTGGACCACATCGACGGCAGCGCGTGCTCGAGAGAGTGTGTCCTCGGGCTCGACCGGCTCCGCCAAGCCATCGGGCGTCTCCAGGAGAACCAGGAGATCCGCGTTCAGGTCCGCGTCTGCGTCGTCCGCCTCGAGGCGTTGGACTCGGTGGCCGAGCTTACCGAAGCGCTCGACGAGCACCTGGGGCAGGTCGCCCCTTCTGCCGATCACCAGCGCGTCGCGTCCGGTTTCTCTCACCCGCGCCCCACTCTAGCAGGCCGCCTCGGGCGCACGGCCCTTCGAGCCGCTGGAACGACGCTGAGAAGGGCGGAATGGCCGCCGGAAGAGGAAGCTCCGATCTCCGCGTTCTCGCCGCCGGCCAGCGCGACGGCGAGGCGTTCCATCGTCGAACGCACGGAGTCCGATGGCGGGCCGGTCATCGCCTCGGGATCGAAGGAGAGACTCCAGCCGACCAGCCGCGGTGACGCGAGACCGGGCCGGGAGGACTCGAGCAGGAACAGGGCGATCACGTCCGAGTCCGAGCCGGAGACGTCCATCGCGCCGCAGAGGCAGGCTTCGGATCGACCTGAAGCGACGGCTGCGGCTCCGGTCACCAGCGCCGCCAGTCCGCTGACCTCGCCGGAGCTCACGGTGGACAGGGCGCCTCGAAGACCGAGAGCCAGCGACACTTCCCCACCCGCCGCGGTGGAGAGCGTGTAGGCGAAGAGCGAAGGCGAGCCGAAGGCCTCGCCGCGGTCCGCGAGGCTCCGGAGGAAGGCCAGGTCGATCTGCTCGGAGCCGGTCCGGGTTCCGAGCTTGAGGTCGACCGTGGTGGGCGGGGCAGGGACAGGCCGTGCGCGGCGATTGGACAGGACCCCCTGGGCGAGCTGTACGAGTGCCGAGGCGCTCGCCGGAACCGGACGTCCTCGCTGGGGGATGAGCGACGCCGGACGGTTCGGCCACGCGGCCAGGCCGCGGCCCTCGGCTGGGACCGGTGCCTCGTTGATCGAGACTCCGCCTGCGCTCCAGACGGCCCAGGAGGTGACCGCGACCTCGGGGCTCACGCGGAGACCTCCGGCCTTCCCAGGACCAGTGCGGCGTTGATGCCGCCGAAGCCTGCGCTGCCCACGAGGAGCCGATCGCCTTTCAGGCGACAGGGTTTGCCGATCACCGCCGGCATCTGCGCCAGCGGGTCGATTGCTTTCAGATTCGTGATCGGGGGCACCGTCCCTCTGTCGAGCATCAGCGCGCAGACGGCAACATCGAGCGCTCCGCCCGCTCCGAGCGTGTGCCCGAGGGAGCCCTTGATCGCCGAGACCACGACGTCCCTGCCCGAGAAGAGCGCCGCGAACGCAGCTGCCTCCATCCGGTCGTTCTGGACCGTGCCCGTCCCGTGTGCGTGATATCCGCCCACGTCCTCCGCCGTCAGGCCCGCGGCGGTCAGGGCGCGGAGGCTCGCTGCGAGCAGCCCGCGTCCTCCGGGCTCGGGAGCAACCTGGTCATAGGCGTCGGAGCTGGAGCCGAAGCCCTCGATGACCGCGAGCGGGCGACGCCCGTTCGTCCGGGCATGGGAGAGCGACTCCAGTACCAGGACCGCCGCGCCCTCGCCGAGAGAAAGGCCGGAGCGCTCGACGTCGAAGGGCATCGCAGGGCGTGAGGAGAGCGCCCTCAGCGCATGAAATCCTCGGTAGACGAAGGCGTGAAGTGCCTCGGTCCCTCCGACGATCACCTCGTCGCAGATGTCATCCTCGATGAGCCCGAGCGCCTCCCCGAGGGCCACCGCGCTCGAGGTGCAGGCAGCGCTGGTCGCAAAGGTCGGGCCACGGGCCTCGGTGGCGAGGGCGAGGGCGCGGGCCGGAGCCTCGAGCAGATCGGCCGAGCCCGACGAGCGGCCCAGGTACTCGAACGCACCCTTGGTCGTTCCCACCACGACGCCCCTGCGAGGAGAGGGGGTCAGCTCACGTCCCACGAGCGCCTCGGCAGCGGCGGCCAGCAAGAGGCGGGAGGCTCGATCCTCGGGTCGAACCGCGCACAGCGTGGACGCGGCCCTCTCGAGCTCCTCGTCGGCGGGGGCCTCGGCGGCGAGGTTGCTGCACAGCCCATCGGCGGGGAAGCGTGTGAGCGGTCCGATCGCCGAGCGGCCCTCGAGGAGCGCCGCAAACAGGCGCTCACGACCGAGGCCATGTCCGGTGACGGTCCCTACGGCGGTGATGGCTGCAGACAGTTGTTTCCCCCCGGGGAATTTAGGCATCGCGCGGCAGCATGGAATCCAGGTTTGGGTCGGCGGCCCTCCCGGAACGGCGTGTTAGTCTCGAATCTACCCGATGGATCTCCTGCCCGCGCTTCTCCCGGTGCTCCTCGGTCTCACCCCGGCGCAGAAGACCCTCCCGGCGGACTTGACACCCCTCCGCGATTCGCTCCGGCGCACCGTCGCGCTCTCGGCGCGCTTCGAGCAGACGAGGCACCTCAAAGCACTCCGGGAACCGCTGGTGACGACCGGCAAGCTCGACTATCGCAAGGGGGGTCGCCTCCTCTGGCACACGGACCCACCCAGCGAGAGCGACCTGGTGCTCGAGGGAACGACGGCCACCCTGAAGATGCCGGGGATGTCGTCCGGTCAGGCGTTCGACCTGTCCTCCGACCCCGGCATGGGGAAGGTGTTCGAGACCCTTCGTGCGGTGCTGGAGGCCGATCTGGAGCGCCTCACTCCGCTCTTCGAGCTGAAGGTCGTCCGCAGCCGGCCCCTCGGTGTCTCGCTCAAGCCGCGCAACGAAGCGCTCGGGCGGGTGCTGCAGGGGATCCAGCTGGACTTCGATGCAGGCTACCGGCTGCTCCAGGTCTCCCTGAGAGAGCCCGACGGCGATCGGACGGACATCGCCTTCCGGGATCACGTCATCGAGACGGCCGGGCGTTGAGATGGAGACCCGGCGGCGCCTCACGGCGCTCCAGGCCTGGCTGACGAATCATTTCGCCGTCACCCTGCTGCTCTCGGGGGCCATCCTGGCCGGCGGTCTCGCGCTCGCCAGCAGGATGAGCATCGAGCAGGACATCGGAGCCATGCTCCCGGACGGACCGGGTTCGCCGCGCGAGGCCGCGCGACTCCTGGAAGAGTTCGGGGTCCTGAACGTGCTGCTCCTCGATCTGGAGCTCCCGGGGGCGAGCCCGGCCGACCTCTCCAGGGCGGGGAACGAGCTGGCGAGCAGACTTCGATCCTCCGGAGCCTTCTCCGAGGTCCTCACCGGTCCGACCACCGCGGAGACCCTCGCGGTCGGTCGCGTGCTCTTCCCCCGTCGTCTCTATCTCCTCGACGATCCTGCGTCCGCCATCGAGGCACGTCTGTCGCCCGCGAGGCTCCAGGCTTCACTGGCCAGCCTGAAGGCCAAGCTCGCCGCGCCTCAGGCGATCGTCACCAAGGGCGAGGTCCTGCGAGATCCCCTGGGGCTGAATGACGAGCTCCTCGCCGGCCTGAGCGAGGCCGCGAGCGTGCAGTCCCACGGTGGTCAGCTGCTCTCGCCTGACCAGTCGCATCTCCTGCTGGTCACCGTCCCCCGAGCGTCGGCGCTCGATACCGATGCCTCGGCGGCGTTGCTGGCCTGGATCGAACGCGAAGGGGCGAGACTCCCGGCAGGTCCGAAAGGCCCGGCGAGGCTCCGGGCCGCGGGGGGACCTCGCTTCGCAGCCGAGAGCGCGGCGACGGTGAAGCACGACGTCGTGGTGACCTTGCTCACCTCGGTCGTGGCCCTGCTGGCGATCTTCCTGGTGAGATTCCGGAGCCTGCGACTCCTGGTCGTCGCCTTCGTGACGCTCGCCTCTGGCGTCGTCGGCGGGCTGGTGGCCGTCGCGCTGATTCACGGCCGGATCCACGCCCTGACCTTCGCCTTCGGGTCGGTGCTGATCGGAATCGCGATCGACTATCCGATCTACTTGCTCAACGCGGCCTCGGTTCAGGCGGGCGCTCCCCTCCAGCGGATGTCCGCGGGACTGGAGGAGAGCTGGCGGTCGCTGTGGCTCGGCTTTCTCACCACCCTGATCGCGTTCGGGCTGATGCTCCTCTCGAGGTTCCCCGGGCTGCGTGAGCTGGCGCTCTTTGCCGGGGCGGGCATCGCAGTCGCGTTCGCTGCCACCCTCATCCTGGTCGTGCCCATCGGCGCTCGGTGGGGGCTACAGCACCTCTCGCCGATCCCCTCGTGGATGGTCGCGCTCGGATCGGTGAGGCCACCGCCGCTCCTCGCCTGGGGCACCGTGGCGGCCTTGCTCGTCCTGGCCGCGGTCTTCGTTCCAAGACTCGAGTTCGATGGCGAGCTGCGCCACCTCGACGCTCAGCGGCCAGCGACGCTCGCCGAGTACGAGGAGATCCGGAAACGATTCGGGCTGCAGGGGACCGACTCCCTGGTCGTCGCGCGCGGAGCCACCGTCGAGGACGCTCTCCGCCTGTCCGATGGAGTTGCCCGGGCTCTCCTGCAGGCGCAGCACCGGGGGGACGTCTCTCACGTGGTCAGCCTGAGCTCCTTTCTGCCGTCGCTTCAGACCCAGGCTGCTCGGCGATCTCGCCTGGGGACCCTCGACGTGCAGGCCGGCCGCTCGACCCTGGTCCGGGTGTCCGGCCCGCTCGGGTTCTCGGAGGGCGCATTCGATCCGTTCTGGCGCGAGGTGGAATCGGTCCGCTCGGGAGAGGTCGCTCCTCTCAGGCCGGAAGACCTGGAGCGCACCTCGCTGGGGGCGCTGGTCAGACGGCTGCTGCGCTGTTCCGATTCCGGCTGCATTGCCGTCACGACGTTCGACCCTTCCCGCCCCTCTGCTGTCGCCGAGCTCCGGCGAGAGCTCCCTCCGGAGACGATCCTCATCGATGGGGGTGCGCTGGCGGCAGAGACCGTGGCTCAGATCCCGAGGCAGCTCGCGCTGCTCAGCGGCGTCGGGCTGGTGCTGAATGTGGTGCTTCTGGCCTTCGCTTACCGCTCGTCCGGGCTGGCGCTGCTCGCATGTCTTCCGGGAGCGCTCGGGCTGCTCGGGACGCTCGCCATCCTGGCCCTGCTGCACATTCCCCTGAACCTGGTCTCTGCCAGCGCGCTGGTCCTGATCCTCGGGTGTGGGGTGGACTATGGAATCTTCGCCGTGCAGGGGGTGACGCGCGCTGCCAGGAGCTCGGGCGTCGAGTTCACCGGGGTCCTGCTCACCTCGTCCACGACGCTGGCGGGCATCGGCACGCTCTCGCTCGCCTCCTACCGGGCCATCCAGTCGCTGGGGGTGGCGGTGGGCCTCGGAATCGCCATCAGTGCAGTCGTCGCGCTGTTCATCGTCCCCAATCTGTGGAGTGGAACGAGGGCGAGGGAGGCAGCAACCGCATGAGGCTGAGGAGTTGGTGGTGCCTGTGGGCCGTCGCTGCTGCAGCCTGCGCGACCGCTCCGCCGAGGCCGGTTGCCGCGCCGTCCTCCGAAGCTGCCGCGGCCAGGCTCGCCCAGCTCGTTGCCTCCGAGCCGGAAAGCTTCAAGATGGTGCATCAGGTCATCGGGCGCTTCCAGGGTCGCACCTACCCGATGAATGGATTCTTGCTGGGCCGACGCGATGGGTCCTTCCGGGTCTCGTCGACGGTCGCCGTGGGTCCGAAGCTTTTCGACGTGGCGAGGATCTCCGGCCGCTGGGAGTCGCGGATCTACCTCCAGGAGGCCGCTGCCCGTCTCGACCCGATGGAGGTCGGCCGCGCGGTCGAACGGGTCTACTTTCGGGACGCCCAGGGGCAACTGCAGTTCGAGCAGGACGCCTGGGTCACCCGCGAATCCATCTCCGGAGAGGACGTCGATGCCATCGAGGTCTGGCGCACCGCTGACGACCTCGCCGTGTTCCGGAAGCGCTTCTTCCGCAAGGACCGCCCGGTGCTGGAGATCACCTACGACAGGCGCGAGGTCGTCGCCGGACAGGCCATCGCCCGGCACGTCCTGCTCACCGACTCGCGAGGCTTCAGCCTCGAGTTCGCCGTCACCGATTATGAGCCTGGCTACCCGGTTCCGGACGAGCGCCTCGAGCTGGGCAACTGATCAGGGCGAGGCGCACCTCCCGCACAGTGCCTCCTGGAACGTCTTCTCGGCGATTAGACTTGCCATCGCCCTCTCCACGGCGCGGTTCAAGGTCTCCTGGTAGTTCACGGGATTGCCGGCCTTGCCGTAGTTCGTGCCGGTGCCGGAGATCCGACCCTTCCAGCACGGTGCCGGAGAGCTTCCCGTGCTGAGCACGAGGTCGAGTCCCACTTCGCCCGAGAACTCGGCATTGTGGTACGTGCTCTCCTGGAGGCTCAGCTTGACCAGCGTCGCTGCCAGCGCGCTCGCGGTCGGTCCGCCTGCCGGGCTTCCCGCGCGCTTGAGGTTGGCCTCCAGTGCCTCCCGGACATAGGCCACGGCGTCACCGGTCATCTCGATGGGATAGGTGACGTCCGGCTTGTTCTCCTCGAAGCGTCGTCCCGCCGGGTTCGGATTTTCTCGAGCATCGGTCACCGTCACGGCGATCGGTCCCGAGCAGGCGGGGACGGACGGTGGCACTGCCCCTCCCGACGGGAAGTACGACGGGGCAAAGGCCATCCCACCGGTGAGCGGACCCGCGCACGCGAGCGCGCCCAGCGGCAGAAGCAACAATGACGGTACCTTCACGGTGCACCTCCAGGGATCGACGGGGCCCCGTGAGGCTCGGCTGCGTAACCCAACAGCGTTGCACTGGCGATGGGCTGGGCGGCGATCCGCACCTCGCCCCGTCCCTTCGTCAGTCCGAATCGCTGTTCCCCCACGCGGACCTCGAAGGTTACTTCGGTTCCCGGTCCGATGGTCGATCGAAACCGCGCCTCGTCGATGCCGACCAGGAAGATCTGACGCGAAGGATGATGAAACAGCGAGTGGTAGGCCATGGCCTGAGCGAGGCCCTCGATGAGGACCACCCCCGGAACGATGGGCCGCTCGGGGAAATGGCCGAGGAAGAACGACTCCTCGGGCTGGAAGGTCCGCACGGCCACCACGCGGTCCTCGGTGAGCTCGACGACGCGGTCGATGAAGAGGAAGGGGGGCCGGTGCGGAAGAACGGAGGAAACGCTCGGAAACGGCCCGGGGTGCTCGCTCATGCAGCCTGGCTTACATCCCTCCGTTGACGTTGACGATCTGTCCGGTCAGGCACCCCGACTCCTCGCTGCAGAAGTAACGGATCACGTGGGCGACTTCCGACGGACGACCCAGCCGCCCGGCGGGAACCGCGGAGAGCAGCCTGTCCAGAGGAGCGCCCTGAACCAGCTCGGTCTCGATCAGACCGGGGGCAATCACGTTGACCGTGATTCCGAGCGGCGCGAGCTCCCGGGCGAGCGAGAGGGCAGCTGAGTCGAGCGCGCCCTTGCTGGCGGCATAGGCCACCTGACCGGCGTTGCCGATCTGCGAGGCGACCGAGGAAACGAAGACGATCCGTCCAGTGCGTGCGCGAACCATCGCCTTGACCACGGGCCGGCCGACGGCGAACAGCCCACCGAGGTTCGTGGCCATGACCTCGTCCCACTGCCGATCGGAGGTGAGCGCGAAGAGGGCGTTGAGAGTGATCCCGGCGTTCAGGACGAGCGCGTCCGGTGCGCCGTGCTGGTCGATCAAGGCGATGACGGCGTCACCGGCAACCTTCCGGTCGGTCAGGTCGAAGGCGACCAGGATGGGCTCGGGTCCTCCACGCTCGACGATCGTCGCCGCCACCTGGCGCGCAGCGTCTTCTCGCCTCCGATAGTGAAGCCAGACCCGGAAGCCTGCTTCCGCGAGGGAGAGCGCGACCGAAGCGCCGATTCCTCGACTCGCGCCGGTCACGAGAGCCTGTCTCACACGATCACTCTCCAAGCAGGTCCCGGACGAAGGCCATCGCCTCCTCGCGGCACATGAGCGGATCTGCGAGACTTTCCGCGGTGCGGCGGAGCCACGGGTCGGCCGGGTCGCTGGCCTCCAGCGCTTCTGCCCAGGAGGTCAGGGATTCGAGAGAGACGACGCCGTCCCGGTAGCCGGCCAGCATGTGTCGTGCTGCCATCTTGGGGTCAGCGTGCTCGCCGGTTGGGTGCCCGGGCATGAGGGTAGCTCTATTCATCCACCGGCGAGCAGTCGAGGGGTTCCGGAGTCCCCTGTACCGATGCCCGGCTGCGATCCGGGTGACGTGTCCGTCTGGGAAAGGGGCGCCGCTTCTCCACCCGCGCTTCCGCATCCCCTCCCGTCCGCCGGTGTCCACGCCGACACTCCCCGAGACGCGCAAAACACGCCTTCCCGAGCGGGATACACTCCCGCGCCGCCCCGCTCCGCCCCCCATGCGCACCCTGCTCCTCGAGCTTCGGTCCCGGCTGGACGATCTCACCGCCGGTCTTCAGGACGTGACGGTCCGCCGGATGTTCGGCTGCGACGCCTTCCTCGCCGGCGGCGCCATCTTCGCCATGGTCTGGCGCGAGGGCCGCATCGGCCTGCGGCTGCCGGATGACCACCTGGCCGATCTCCGCACGCTCCCCGGCGCCGATCCCTGGCGGCACCGGGACATGGTCGTGCGGCAGTGGGTGCTCGTTCCCGAGTCCTTTCACGACGACTCCGACGGGCTCGCTCCATGGGTTCGCAAGGCGCACGCCGCCGCGCTGGACCGTGGCCCCGCTTCGCGCAAGCGCCCGCACCGCCCGGCGAAGACGGTCCGCCCGCCGCGCAAGGCCGCGGCGCCCCGCTCCAGGAAGAAAGCAGCCCCAGCGCGAGCGAAGGGGCGTCAGTCCAGCAAGAAGGTGTAGCGGTAGGTGATCTGCGCCGCGACCGGCTGGCCCTTTCGCAGCGCTGGCCGGAAACGGATGCGCTCCACCGCCTTCGCCGCCGCCTGGTCCAGCCCACCGCCGGGGCCGGAGACGACGTTCACCGAGCGGACGCGGCCCGTCTCGTCCACCAGGACCGAGAGGACCACCGTTCCCTCGATGCCACGGCTCCTCGCGTCCTCCGGATACGGGATGCGCACCTCGCCGATCACCGTCGGCTGGCTGTCCAGCTCGTAGAGCGGCACGGGCGAGGGCCTCACGCTGGCCGGGTCCGCGGCCTTCTCCGGCGGCTTGGCGGCCAGGGTGTTCCCCACCGGCGCGTCGAAGCTGCCCGCGGTCGTCGTGGAACGGAGCGTGAGCCCCACCACCACCGGTGGCGTCTCGGCCGGCTTCTCCTCCGGTGCCTGGTCGTTCGGCGGCGGCTGCACCAGGAGGCGCGGATCGAGCTTCGGCTTGAACAGCTTTCGCACCTCGGGCGGGATGGGCTTCGGCGGCTCGGGCTTCGCCTCGGCAGCGGGAGGAGGGGGAGGCCGCTCCACCTCGATCATCACCAGCTCGGTCACCTTCTTCGCCGGAGCCGGCGGCACCGGAGTCACCGTCAGCCAGCCAAGGACCGCGGCGTGCACCGCGATCGAGACTCCGACGAAGCCCCAGACCAGCGCGGCGCGCCGCGGTGGCTCGGGGGCGATGAGGATGGCCTCGCTCACGGCCGGGGGGGCGCTGCCTGCGCGTCCTTCTCGATGTTGAGCGCGAACTTGGCGATGCCTTCGCCCTTCACCACGTCGATGAGGTGCATCACCCGCCCGTAGGGCAGCGACTGGTCGGCGCTGATGATCGCCCGGGTGTCGGGGTCCTGCTTCACTCCCTCCGCCACCTTCGCCCGCAGGCCCGCCTCGTCGGTCACCGCCCCGTCCACGTAGAGCGTGCCGTTCCGGTCCATCACCACGTTGACCAGTCCCTGGACCGTGCTCCCGGCGTTGGCCGCCCGGGGGAGGTCCACCTCCATGGTCTCGCGCACGATGAAGTTGGCGGTCACCATGAAGATGATGAGCAGCACCAGGACGATGTCCACCAGTGGCGTGACGTTGATCCCGGTGATCTCGTCGTCGTCGTCCTCACCGAAGACCGCTGCCATGGCGCTAGCCCTCGACCACGCCGCGGACCGGGCGGCTGGCTGCGGCCGTGTCCGTCCGGGGGTTGCGCGCGGCGGCCACCAGCGCGTGGGCCAGCGCCTGGGCGCGGGCCACGCGGTTCTTCAGCGCGCGGGTGAAGAGGTTGTAGGCCACCACCGCCGGGATGGCGACCGCCAGACCCACCGCGGTCGCAACCAGCGCCTCGGAGATGCCGGTCATCACCGTCTGCTGGATGGCCGAGCCCCGGATGGCCACCGCGCCCAGGTCGTGGAACGCCTTGATGATGCCCAGCACCGTCCCGAAGAGACCGATGAACGGGGCGTTGCTCCCCAGCGTGCCCAGAAAGGAGAGGAAGCGCTCGTACCGTGGCCGCTCCGCCGCCATGGTCGCGGCCATCACCTCCTCGACCATCGCTGCACCCTGCGAGAGCACCGCGAGCCCCTGCTGGACGATACGCGCCTCCAGCGCCTGCTGGCCCTCGACCAGGAGCCGGAGCCCGTCCAGCTCGCCCCGCGACAGTCGCTGGGCGATCTCGTCGGCATGCTGAAGCCGCCGCGCGCGGAAGAACACCGCCCGCTCGAGGATGACTGCGAGAGAGGCGATGGACAGCGCCACCAGCAGCCAGAGCACCCACTCTGCCGAGGAGAGCGTCACCCTCAGGAGCTTGCTGGTGAGCCAGCCGACGTCTGCCAGGGCCAGCGCGAGGACGGTGAGAGTCATGGAAATGGCGACCTCGTCCTCGTACCCGGCCGGAACGAGCGCTTCAAGCGGCCGCCTCCGGGGAAACACCCACGCCGTCGACGATCATCCACCCTAGTAATCTCGCGACCAGACGATGTCCGCCGAACCCGACTTGGCATCGCCGTAGGTCGCCTCGAGGCTCCAGCGGGGAAGAAACTGGTACTCCAGCCGTACCGCGTTGGAGTTCTCGTACTTCGTCGGGTCGGCGCCCACCTTGCCCGCATAGCCCAGGTAGAGATCGTCGGTGATGTACTTGCCTGCCTCGAGGGTCGAACCCTCGATCAGATTCCCCTCGTCGCCTCCCTCGACCGAGAGCACGTCGAGGCCGACCTTGTTGCCCACCGCGCTCTTGAGCTGCGAGGCGGCCAGCGAGCCGAGCACCGAGACCGCCTGCGACGAGCCGATCGCCGAGCCGCCGCTGCCCCGCTTGAGGTTCGTCCGCCCCGTCGCGAGGAGGGTGTAGATCTCCGACTCGGTGAGCGGTGGCTCGCTGGTGGGAACCAGCTGGATCTCTCCGGCCTGTCCCTGCACGTGCATGGACACCTTCACCCCGGCCCTGGTGTTGTTGTAGACCGCCGTGACGTTGAGCGCCGGCTCCGTCGGCGGTCCGGTGAAGCGGATCACGCTGTTCTTCTGGAAGTCGAAGCGGCGGCCGATCACGTCGAGGCGGCCCCGGATGATGCGCACCTCGCCGAAGATGTCCGTCTCGTCGCCCAACTCGACGCGGAACGCCGGGCTCAGCCCCACCTCGACGTTGAGGTCCTGGCCCTTGACCCAGACGTTCTTGGGCGCGTCGACCACGACCACCGTCGTCAGCGGCTTGGGCTCCTGGGGTGGCAGGCCGCCGAGCCCGAGCCCGGACTCGGCACCGAGGTCCCGGTCCCGCTGCAGGAGCCGCCGGGCACGCCTCGGATCCAGCGGCTTGCCGCCCTTCAGGAGGATGATGTCGTCCGGACGGGTCAGGGGCTGGAGGTTCCTCCGGCTCTGCGTGGGCAGCTCCACGTGCGCCTCTGGAATGTGGACCTGGTCGAGCTCGATGCGGTCCTTCTGCGCGGTGCCGTCGATGTTGGTCCGCAGGCTCAGCGTCGCCACCAGCTGATCGTCGGCGAAGATGGGGAACTCCTTCGTCTCTCCGGTGGCCTTGAGCGTCCACAGCGGACCATCCCTCGTCCCGAGCGCGGCGAGCTTCAAGGAGCCGCCTTCGGTGTGTGCCTCCAGGTCGTCCAGTGAGATGCGGTTGTTGCTCGCGTTCACCAGCAGATGCACTTGCCGGTACTCGCCGAAGCCGGCCAGACCGAGAGTGCCGTCCTTCCACTCGAGCTTCCCCAGCCCCTGAGGAGCGCCCACCGTGCCGGTCGCCCGTGCGTCGATGTCCAGCGTGCCGGCCACCCTGCGGAGGGTGGTCGTGAAGCCGGTCAGGAAGGCGAGGTCGAACTTCTGCGCCGTCAGCTTGGCGTCGATGGGGGCGCTGGCCGGCTTCAGTCCACGGCGCACCGCCGGGTAGGAGAGGTCGAGGTCCGTCCATGCGTCGAGCGTCAGTGCACCTCCGTTGATGGACTCGAGAGCGGCGTGGAGCTGGGTCTTGGCGAGGCGGTAGTTCACCTTCACCTCGGCCTTGCCCAGCGGGGTATCCCCGGCACCCAGTTGGGCGGTCTGCGCCTCGGCGGTCAGGGTGGGCGCCTGGAGCGAGCCGGCGCCCTGCACGGTGGCCGCCAGCGTGCCCCGGAGCCGTCGCGCGAGCCGGCCCTCGCCGACCACGACGGGGAGGCGGGAGAGGTCGAGCGGTCCGAACTTGCCGTCCAGCTTCACCGGCACGTCGTCGAACGAGCTCCGCGCCTGGAGATTGGCCGGAGAGGCGCCCACGTCGAGCTTCACCTCGGCCAGGGCGCCGTGCGTGTCCTTCGCGTCGAGCACCGCGGTGATGGCGTTCCTTGCCTCGACCCGGACCTCGATCTCCGTGGGGTCCATGGGCGGCGTCTGGAGCTGGTGTCCCAGAAGCGTCAGCTCACCGCTCGGCGCGCCCAATGTGCCTCCCAGATCGGCGCTGAGCGAGACCGCCCCGGTCACGTCGCGGGGGATCAGCCCGGCCTCCCGGAGCGGCTTGAGCTGCAATCCGGCGATCTGCGCCCGAGCCTTGAGGGCCGCAGCGCGCACGGTCTGGGCCGGACGGGCATCCGAGACCAGCTTCGCCAGCGACCGACCCACCGAGGCCTCCACGTCGATGCTGCCGTGGAGCGCGGTCCCCTTCGCTGAGACCGAGAGGTTGCCCTTCTCCGGCCCGTCCACGGTGAGCGTCAGGTCGGTGGGGGGGAGCTGGCGGTACGTCACCCTCTTCGTGCTCGCGGTGGCCTGGAGCACGGGCGCATCGGCGTAGCCGGACAGGTCGACCTTCAGCTCGGCGCTCCCGCTCACCTCGGCCTTGTCCTGCTCGCATCCACGCGCGATGAGCTTCATCCGGACGGCGGTGCAGATGACCTGTCCCAGGTCGAAGGCCGGCATGGCGATCCGGGCCTTCACCGTCTCGTGCCGGCGGCGGCGGAACGAGTCGACCGGCAGGTCCACGTCCGCGCTCAGCTCGGTTCCCAGGCCGCGCGCCTCGAGCTGAGCCTTCGCCCGGCGCGACGCCCAGGAGCCGCTCCCCTTCAGGAAGAGGTTCTGCACCTTCCCGGCGGTGACGTCATTGGCGTCCACCGTGGCCTCGAGCGACGGGTCGGCGAGGGTGCCCCGCGCCCGGGCGTCGAGGCTCACCCGTCCGCCGAGCGCGATCTTCGGAGGAATGAGGGCGCGCGGGAGCTTCCCCAGGTCCACCGTCTGAAGGCCCACGGTGGCGTCGATCCGGTTGCCGCGCATCCATCCCCCCAGCCCGATCGCCTGGGTCTGGTCCTCGGCCAGCAGCCGCATGGGCTCGAGCGACAGGTTGTTGGGCGCGAAGCGGAGGTGGGTCGGCGCCTCCAGCTTCCAGCTCGCCTCCGGGTAGCGGAGGGCGAAGGACTCCATCCGCAATCCACGGCGGTCCTCGTCGGCCGTTCCCCCGACGTGCAGCTCCAGCGGCACCGTCCCGCCGATGCCGGCGTGCAGGTCGAGCGCGCGCCCGCGGGTGAGGAAGGTGAGGTTCACCGGTCTCATCGTGCGCTCACCGAGGCGGACCTCCTGCGCGCTCACCCGGGCGTTGGAGTCCAGCACCCGGTCGACGTCCGCCGCGCGGGCGGACAGGACCAGCCCCCGCGCCCGGATGTCGTTGATGCGCAGCGCGGGAAAGTTGCCCTCGATGCCCACCCCCGGGTGTCGCATCGGGCCACTCGCCTCGACGTGCAGCCTCCCCGAACCGGCCAGCGGAGGGACGCGCGCCGCCGAGAGGCCGCCGAACGTCCTCCCCAGGAGCGCCAGGTCGGTGGCCTCCGCGTCGATCGCGGCCTCCATCTGCCGGGGTGTGCCCTTGCCGCGACCCTGGACCCGGAGACCGGGAAGCGATGCCCGGAGCTCGCGGATGTCGTACGTCCCCCGGTCCGCGGTGGCGTGGATCTCCACCGGACCGACGGTGGCCCTGCGCACCTGGCTCGGTGGCACGGAGAGGTCCACCGCGCCGGTGAGCGTCTCCAGGCTCCTGCCGCCCCCACGGATGTCCGCGGTGAGGGCGATGTCGCTCACCGGTCCTTCGGTGAGCAGCTGGGCGAGGTTGACGTGGCGCAGCTCGAGATGCCCCTGCTCGACCCTCGGGGCCTTCACGTCGCCTCGCGCCTTGAGCGCGAGCTCGGCGCTGCCCGCCCGGCCCTGCAAGTCTGCCCGGGCGGCATCTCCGTCCAGGGCGCCCTCGCCCGAGAGCTCCACCGCGACGCTGGGCGTCCACGCCGGGGTGAGCGCCCGGCCCACCGACGGCGGAACGACGAGGCGCTCCAGCTTCGCCTGCATCGCGGAGCCCTTCTTGGTTCCCGAGCCCTTCAGCACCAGCCCGGCGAGGCCGAGGTCCACACTCGCCTCGAGCGCCTTCGGATCTCCGGCGCCGCGCACCGAGAGCTGAAGCGGGCCCTTCACCATCTCCGATACGGCGGCGCGACCCTCCAGATGCCCGTCGAAGGCGCTGCTGGGGCCGGCGTATCGACCCCCGGCACGGAGCCCCAGACCGGAGAGGGTCACCGCCCGGGCCTCCTCCCCCTTGCCCTGGACGAGTCGCACCGCTCCATCGTCGAGGGTGAAGCTGTCCACCACGAAGGTGAAGGGGAGCGGGCCGGCGGAGGGCTCGGGCGGTTTGGGGTTCCGGGCGGCGATGGCCCGGGTGAGGTTCATCCCCTCGTCGTCGGCGGTGAGCCACAGCTCGGGGTGCTCGATGCGGATCACCGAGAGGTGCACCGTCTTGCGGATCAGCGGGAGCAGCGAGGCGCGGACCTCGAGCAGGTCCACGTGCGCCACCTTCTCCCCCTCGGGCGTCTCCAGGGTGACGTCGCGGAGGACGATGTGGCCGCCCTGGATCTCCAGGGACCCGGCGCTCAGCTTTCCGGCGAGCGCCTCGTTGGCCGCCCGGAGGCCGAACGCCAGGACGCGCGCGCTCCCGCCCGGCGTCTGCACATAGATCACCACCCCAACCCCCACGAGCACCACCAGCAAGAGGATTCCCAGGACTCCGCGGACCAGCCAGCGAAGCCAGCGCCGGCGGGGGCGGATCGCAGGCGGGGGAGGCTCCGGGGGCGCCGGCGGGTGCTGCTCGTCAATCCGCGACCGCTCCCTCACGTCAGTACGCCTCGCCGATGGAGATGGTTAGTGCGCAACGCCCTTCCGGGAAACCGGCGTAGGTGGGGCTTCCGTTCCCGATCCCGAAGCATTCGGTTCCACCCGGGGCATACACCGGATGGGCCGGGTCGGTGATGATGGGCAGCGGCCCACCGTGGTTCAACCGGTACGCGAAGTCGAGCCGGATGGGCCCGATGATGGTCTGGTAACGGAGCCCGAAACCGACCGCGTATTGCATCTTCGGCCCCACGTCCTTGAAGTCGAACGAGCCCACGCTGACGAAGCCGGCATCCAGAAACACCGCCACGGTCAACGGGCCGATGATCCGATAGCGGAGCTCGATCGAGCTGTCCCAGATCCCGTCGCCGCCCACGGGAACGTACTCTCCGTTGAGCTGTGCCGTTCCGATGTTCCCCACCAGCGGATTGGTCGGCGTCGCGTTGTTGTTCGGCACCGGGAACATCGGTGAGAGCCGCCGGGTGCCGAAGCCGCGATGGAACGTGCCACCGCCAGAGAAGAACCGGGCCACGATGGGACTGTTCTCGCTCGACAGGAGGGTCCCGATTCGCAGCTTCCCCGCCAGCGTGAACTTCCCCCACGACTTGTACGCGCGGAGGTCCGGGAAGATCCGCCAGTACGTGTAGTCACCGCCGAGGAAGCCGCCGCCCCGCTGGATGCCGAGGGAAAGGAACCATCCGTTGCGTGGCTCGAGCTTGTCGTCCCGCCGGTCCCACTCGATGACCAGCTCCAGGAACGACAGGAACTGGTAGCAGACCGGGTCCTGCGGGCTCAGGTTGCATCCGTACGCCAGCTGCGGGGCGCTTCCGCTGAGCCCCTGGGTGATGCCCCGGATGCGGTCCACCTCGACGTTGTAGGAGGGGTAGATGCGGAAGCTGCTGTGCGGTTGCCAGACGATGCCGGTCTTCGCCCGCACGCCGATGTAGTCGTAGGCCTGCTCGATGTTCTTGTAGAAGTCGAGCGAGCTCAGCCACTTGAAATCCCGGCCAGGGAACCGCGGCTGCTCGAACTCGCCGTAGAGGTCGAAGATCGGCGCGTGCTGGCTGATGTTCCACAGCGCCGGAAGGAACGCCCAGCCCGCCTTGGCCCGGAGGGTGAGCTTTCGCAGGTCGCCGAGGAAGTTCCGGTCGGTGTACTCGGCAATCAGCCGGTACTCCTGGCGGACCGGATCGACCCCGATGCCGCCGCCGTAGCGGATGGTGTGGAACGGGGCCTCGCGCACGTCCACCACCACCGGGATGACGGCGTTGTCGCGGTCGGGCCTGCCGGTGGTCACCTTCACCGCCCCGAACACGCCCATCTGGAAGACCCGGCGCTGCGCCTCCTCCAGCGCCTTGTCGCTGTACCAGGCGCCCTTGCGGACGGCGCCCTCGGCCTGATCGATGATGTAACGGACCGGCACCGACGGCTTGGGGCCGGTGGCGACGAAGATGTTCCCGAACTTGTAGCGCGGGCCGGGAGAGACGAGGAGCCGGATCCGCGCGGTCTGATCCGTGGTCTCCACGAAGACCTCGCCTTGGACTTTGGCCTCCGCGTATCCCAGGGCCCGGAGCGTGCTGGCCACGTCCCGCTTCACGCTCTCCCAGCGATCCTCCCTGAGGATCTCCCCGACCTTCACCGGGACGCTGCGCCGGACCCTCTGCTCGAAGTCGGGAGGAAGACCGTCCAGCCCCTCGATGTCGATGGCGCCGATCTTGGTGGGCTTCCCCTCGTTCACCTCGACGGTCAGCGCCACCCCGTCGCCTTCCTTCCGGACCTCCTCGTCCATCACCTGCGCCTGGTAGAAGCCCTGTGCCTGGTAGAACCGCTCGATGCGCCGGAGGTCTGCCTGCCAGGCGATCGGGTCGAAGTAGGGCGTGGGAGCAAATGGCCACCACGACGGCCCGGTGGTCAGGATGCGCTCCTTGATGTCCCCGGCCGACACCTGCTTGGTGCCCTCGATCTTCAGCGAGCGGATCGGCGGCTCGTCCGGCTTCGGTTGCGTCCCCGCGCAGGCAGCGAGCAGCAGCGCGAGCAGCGCCCCGAGCCGCTGCGGCCGACCCGGGCTCATGCGCCCGTGAGTCGGCCCGCGGTCTGGGTCAGGGACCGCAGCCGTGCAGCCGCCTCCCGGACGTCCTCCCGGCTCTCCAGCTCCTCCACCGGGGCCACGATTCGGTATGCCCAGTTGGCGCCCCCGAACGAGCCGGGGAGGTTGATGCGCTCGGTCTCGCCGAGGACGTCCTGCCACGGAAGCACGCACAGCCGCGAGGCGGCGTGCTCGCACGTGGCCAGCAGCCGGGTGTGCACCTCCGGCGTGAATTGCGCCGGGGGCGGGCGGAGGCCCTCGAACTCCGGCCAGGCCTCGGAGGCGGCGGCGCGCTCGGCGTCGCCCAGCGTCTCCCACCACTCGCGCGCAGTCTCGGTGTCATGGGTGCCGGTGGTGACCAGCGACACCTCCGGAAATTGGTGCGGATTCCGGTAGACCCGATCGTCCTTCTCCCAGCGGAGCACCCGGTAGCCGGGAATCTGCAGCTCCGCGAGGGTCTTCCTGACGAACGGCGGAACGACGCCCAGGTCCTCGGCCACGATTCCGCTCCCCTCCGAGAGCAGCCGGAAGATGCGTTCACCCAGCCGTCGCTGCGTGAGCTCTTCGGGCGGCAGGAAGCGCCCCTTGGGAGTCCGCTCGTCACGGATCCACTGGCGGAAGTAGCCCACCGCGTGGTCCACGCGCCGCACGTCGTAGTCGGCCGCCGCGTGGAGGGCCCGGAGCTTGAGCCAGCCCCAGTCGTCCTGCTCCATCGCCTCGAAGTCGAAGTAGGGGAGGCCCCAGTCCTGGCCGGTGTCGGAAAACTCGTCCGGAGGGACCCCCAGCCTCGCATCACGGCGCAGGAAGCGGGGGTTCGCCCAGGTGTCGGCGCTGTCCTGACCAATGATGAACGGCTCGTCGCCGGCCAGGAGAACTCCTTGCTCTCGCGCCACGGCCCGGACGGAGTTCCACTGCTCCTGGGCGACGAACTGAAGCCAGGCATGGAAGCGGACGCGGTTGGCCAGCCGATCGACGGCGGCGGCGAGCGCCTGGGGCTGACGCTCGCGGACTCCGCGGGGCCACTCCCACCAGGGCCGATACTCCTGGTCCTCGGCCATCGCCGCGTAGAGCGCGTAGCTCTCCAGCCAGACCGCGCTCTGCCGCTGGTAGGCCTCGAAGCGCCCGCCGGGATCCGTCCCTCGCTCCTCGAAGCGGCGGAAGGCGGTCCACAGCGCGGCCCACTTCACCCGGAACACCGAGGGGTAGTTCACCTGACGCGCTGCGCGCGCCTCCTCCAGCAGCCAGCGCTCCTCGTCGGAGAGTGTCGACACCCCGCCTGCGTCTCGGTACTCGGGTATGGAGTCGAGATGGATGAACAACGGATTGAGCCCGAAGGCGCTCCGGGTCGCGTAGGGGCTCACGTCACCCCGGGCGGTGGGAAGCAGCGGCAGCACCATCCACAGCCGCTGGCCGGCGCCACGGAGGAAGCGGATCCAGCGCTCGGCGGCACCGAAGTCGCCGATCCCGAAGTCGTCGCCGCTCCTGAGCGAGAACACGGGAAGCAGCACGCCCGAGACGCGTCCGGTGTCGAACATGGTCGCCCGAATCTGCACCGACCGTACCTCGACGCAATCGACCCGCTTCCCGGGAGCAGGGCGTGGCCTGGCCAGTGAACATAGCCGGGGCTCCCGGACATCCGCTGCCTCATTCCTTTTACGAGCGCCCGGCGCGCGTCGTGGCGCGCGCGCTGCTCGGCAAGGTGCTGGTGCATGCCGGTCGAGCCGGGCGCATCGTCGAGACGGAGGCCTACGTGGGCGCGCACGATCTGGCGTGCCATGCCGCCCGCGGCCGAACTGCCCGGACCCAGATCCTCTGGGGTCCTCCGGGGCGGGCATACGTGTACTTCATCTACGGCATGCACTGGTGCTTCAACACCGTCACCGGGCGCGAGGGACGGCCGGCCGCGGTGCTGGTGCGCGGGCTCGAGGCGGTGGGGGGATTCGACGCGCCGGTGCGGCTCGATGGACCGGCCCGGCTGTGCCGCGGGCTCGACATCACCGGAGCCCAGAATGGTGCGGATCTGGTCACCTCGGGCTTGCGCATCCTCGATGCACCAGGAGTTCCCGGCCGCGCCGTCGATCGGGGCCCGCGCATCGGGGTGGACTACGCGGGGGAGTGGGCCGACCGGCCGCTGCGCTTCTGGGTCCGCGGAAGCCCGGGGGTCAGCCGGGGACGGCCTTCCCGGCGAGGTCAGGCGGGCGCCGTACGATGACCTTCCCATGGCGGACCCTCGTCAGACGAGTGGCGCGATGGACGACGTGGTGGAGTTCGACTTCGAGGTTCCCCAGTGCAGCCATTGCGGGGTGAGCCTCCTGACCCGTGACCAGCCCCAGGCCAGCCTGGTGGTGGCACCGGACGGGTGCGTGCTGCACTGGTTCTGCGCCTACCCGCCGGGGCCCACGGCAGAGCACGGACCGCCCGGGTTGCCGAGCTGCCCCTCCTGCCACGAGCACCTCGACGTCGGCTGGTAGAAGGTTGCGGGGGAGTCGCCGGGCGCGGCCGGTGGTAGACCTCGTGCCCCTCGACCTTCTCAGGAGCACGCTCGTGCGCCTCCGTCCCGGTCTCCTCTCCGTCGTGGTCACGCTCGCGCTGCTCGGCTGCGAGCGGAAGCAGGCCCCCGCGCCGTCTGCGACCCCCGCACCGGCGTCGGCCGCCGCGCAGCCCACCACCGGGCCGCTGATCATCGGGACCGTCGGCGCGCTCACCGGCCCCGAGGCGCACTTCGGCAGCGAGACCCGGAACGGCGCGCAGCTCGCGGTGGAGGAGGCCAACGCCGCGGGGGGCATCCAGGGACGCCAGCTGGGGCTTCGGTCCTACGATTCACAGTCCCGTCCCGAGGAAGCGGTGAACGCCGCGACGAGGCTGGTGACCCAGGACCGCGCAGCCTTCATCGTCGGCGAGAACCAGAGCAGCCTCAGCCTGGCGATGGCGCCGGCGGCGGCGAAGGGCGAGGTGCCGATGATCGCGCCCTCCTCCACCAACCCGCGCGTCACCTCCGAAGGGGGGCCGTACGTCTTCCGGGTGTGCTTCACCGACACCTTCCAGGGACAGCTGCTGGCCCGCTACGCCCGCGAAGCCCTCAAGGCCGACCGAGTCGCGATGCTGGTGGACCAGAAGAGCGCCTACGCCATCGGCCTGGCCAAGGTGTTCGCCGCGCGCTTCGGCGCGCTCGGGGGGAAGGTGGTCGGCGAGCAGGCCTACACCGCAGGGGACACCGACTTTCGCTCGCAGCTGACCCGGGCCAAGGCGGAGCGGCCCGAGGTGCTCTTCATCCCCGGGTATTACAGCGACGTGGGCCCCATGGCCCGGCAGGCGCGCGAGTTGGGAATCCGGGCCACGCTCCTCGGCGGGGACGGGTGGGACTCGGGAGATCGGCTGGGGCAGCTCGGTGGGTCGGCGGTGGAGGGCGCGCTGTACTCCACGCACTTCGCCGCCGACAACCCGGGCGGGCGGGTTCAGGACTTCATCGCCAGGTACAAGGCTCGGTTCGGGAGTGTGCCGGATGCGCTGGGCGCGCTGGGGTACGACGCCGCCCGGGTCGGCATCGACGCGCTCCGGCGGTCGAGCGGTGTGGGCGGCCCGGCGCTCCGCGAGCAGATCGCCCGTACCCGCGACTTCGACGGAATCACCGGGCGGATCACCCTCGGACCGGACCGGGACGCCGTGAAGCCGGCGATCATCGTGAAGCTGGTGAAGGGGAAGCCGGTGTTCGCGGCGGAGGTCCCACCGTAACCCGCCCTCCTCTTGACCTCGGCGCTCCCGCCTGACAGACGTGGGAGCTTCGCATGACGCAGACCAGCGTCGAGGATGATCGGGAGCTGCTGGGCCGAGCGCAGGCGGGGGACATGTCCGCCTTCGAGGCCCTGGTGGCACGCCACGAGGAGAAGGTCTACGGGCTCGCGCTGCGGATGACGCGCAGCGAGGCCGACGCGGCGGAGATCACCCAGGACACCTTCCTCTCCGCCTACCAGCACCTGAGCGAGTTCCGCGGCGAGGCGGCGTTCGGCAGCTGGGTCCACCGCATCGCCGCGAACAACGCGCTGATGCGCCTGCGGCGGCAGAAGGTCCTGGACATCGTCAGCGACGACCTCGCCGGGCCGGAGTTCACCGACCGGGGGAGCCTGGCCGAGGTGCCGGAGTCGGACTGGAGCAAGCGCGCCGACGACAAGATCCTCGATGACGAGCTGGGGCGAGCCATCCGGGAGGCGACGAATGCGCTGCCGGAAGGTTACCGGGAGGTGTTCCTGCTGAAGGACGTGGAGGGGCTCTCCTATGAGGAGATCTCCCAGATGGTGGGCATTTCCATACCCGCGGTGAAGAGCCGGCTGCACCGGGCCCGCCTGGCTCTCCGAGAGGCGATCGACGCCTTCTACAAAGAAGTGTGAAACCGAGCCCGGTCCCGAGCATCATTGGGGCTGACGCGCCTGTCACACATGTTCAATTGCAAGGAATCCATCGACTCGCTGCTGCCCTTCCTCGAGGGTGAGATGTCCCCGGAGGACGAGGAGCACCTCCGCGAACACCTCAGTGGCTGCCCACCGTGCGTGGAGTTCGTGAACACCTACCGCGCCACGTCGGGGATGTGCCGGAAGGCGCTGGTCAAGTCGATGCCGCCCGAGGTGGCCGGACGACTCCGCGCCTTCCTCCGCAGCAAGATCGAAACGAAGTGAACCTCCGGGGGATGGAGCTCGCGGAGCTCTCCCGCGCGCTCGCTCCGCTCGGCCCCAGGCCTCTCGCGGTCCGCAAGCTGTTCGCCCGCGTGCACGCGCACGGCGCGGAGACCGTCGACGATCTGCGCACGACCGAGCAGGTCCCCCGGGCGGTGCGAGACCACGTCCTCGCCCACGCCCAGCTTCCCTCGCTCTCGGTGGTGGAGCGGCGCCGGGCCGACGACGGGTTCGTGAAGTACCTCTTCGAGTCTCCGCTGGGAGGGCGGGTCGAGGCGGTGCGGATCCCCCTCTTCGACACCAAGTACGTGGTCTGCGTCTCGAGCCAGGTCGGCTGTGCGCTGGCCTGCGACTTCTGCGCGACCGGGCGGATGGGCTTCCAGCGGAACCTTGCGACCTGGGAGATCCTCGAGCAGGTCCGGCTGATCCGCGCCGAGGCGGACCGACGGCTGTCGGGCGTGGTCTTCATGGGGATGGGCGAGCCGCTGCTCAACCCGACCGAGGTGCTCCGCGCGGCGCGCATCCTGTCCCATCCCGCCGGATACGCCATCTCCGGAAGGGCCATCACCCTCTCCACCGCCGGGTGGGTCCCGGCCATCGACCGCTACGTCCGGGAGGGACATCCCTACCGGCTGGCCTTCAGCGTCACCTCGGCCATCCCCGAGAAGCGGGCGCGCCTCATGCCGGTGGAGCGGACGCACCCGCTTCCGGAGCTGGTCCGCGCCATCGCCGGCTACGCACGTGCCCGGCGGGAGCGGGCGATGGTGGCGTACGTTTGCATCCGGGGCGTCAACATGGGCCGGGAGGACGCCGAGGCTCTCCGGGACGCCTTCGCCGGGGTGCCGATCAAGCTGGACCTGATCGAGGTGACCGACCCCACCGGGCGCTACCAGCCCCCGGATGCCCGTGAGCTCACGGCCTTCCGCGACGAGCTGCAGATCCTCGGCGCCCCCGTCGTCCGCAGGTACTCCGGGGGGAAGGACATCGGAGCGGCCTGTGGGACGCTCGAAGCCTCCTCGTACGGGGGAGCGCTGATTCCCCCGCCGGCTCGCTTTTCTCGGGTTGCCGACCCCGGGTAGAAGCCGACCCTGCGTCCGGAAATGACACCGGGCCTGATTTTCTACACTTCCCACTTTCCAGGGCGAATGGCAGAGTCCAGCGCCCAACACAGCCATTCTTCGTCGGTCGTACCCGACCCAGGGGCCATCGATGTCGCAGCAGCGCAAGGTCGTGCGTGCCGCGCCCGAAGCCGGGAATTCCCGCCCCCATCCCGATCAGCGGACCTTCTCCTCCTCGCGCTCGCTTCCCGAACGCACTGCCCCGGCGATCACCCGTGAGGCGCCGTGGTTCGCGTACAACGCCTCGTCCGTTCCGCGGAACCCCGAGGGCCCGGCGTTCGGTCCCAACCGCTTCCTGCTGGGCGCGAATGTTCCCTTTGTGCACTACGGCGTCGACGTTGGCACCTCCGCGTGGCGGCCCGAGGGCGGACTGCACGCGCATGCCGAGGACGCTGCGCTCCTGCGCCAGGTCTTCGAGCGGCTCCGCACCGATGGCGTGCAGACCGCGCGGTTCTTCGTCTTCGCCGATGGACGCGGCGGCGTGCGCTTCGCCGAGGACGGCACGCCCGAGGCACTCGACGGCTCGGTCTACGCCGACGTCGAGGTCGTGCTGGAGGCGGCGCGTCACTCGGGCATCGGGCTCGTCCTGGTGCTGCTCGACGCGACCTGGTTCGCGCCGGCGACCATCGTCGACGACCAACCCATCAGGGGGCACCGGGACACCGTCCGGGATCCGGTGAAGCGCAACGCGCTCCTCGAGCGCGTGCTCCGTCCACTGCTGATCCGCTGTGCGGATCACCCCGCCGTCGTGGCCTGGGAGGTGGTGAGCGGCGCCGACCTCTTCGTCGCCGGCCACGGTCCGGCGCTGCCCGAACGGCGTGGGCTCATGGCCGCGCTGCGCCGCAGGTTGGGGCTGCGCGCCCCGGAGGCGGATGCCGCGGCTCTCCTCGCCCCCGAGGAGATGCGGGCCTTCCTCTGCGACGCGGTCACCCTCATTCATCGGCACACGCGTGCGCTGGTCACGGTCGGGGTGTCGCGCGCGAGCTCCCTGCCGCTGGTGCGTGGGCTGGGCCTGGACGTCTACAGCGTGGGCTGGCCAGAGGACGAGGCGGAGCTCCGGGCCGCCGTCTCCGACCTCCAGCTGGACCGCCCGCTGGTCCTGAGCGTCTTTCCCGGCACCCACCCGCGACGGAGCATCAAGACCCTGCTCGACGGCGCGCGGTGCGCTGGATACGGCGGCGCCTTCGTCTGGTCGGTGCTGCACCACGACCCGTCGTCCGGGTACGACGGCCAGGTGCCGCAGTGGGCCCGGAACCATTCCGGCCAGCTGCACCGCCACGACCTGCCCGCGCCCACGCCGGAGCCGGAGGCCGAGCAGCGCGGAGAGGGCGCCGAAGAGTCCGAGGCGAATCCGCCGCTCGTGCTGAAGCGCTGAAGGAGGCGCGCGGCACTAGGTCTCGGCGCTGTCCAGCCACAGCTCGTCGAACCTGACCTGTGGCGGCGTCGAGTGGAGCCGCAGGCCCTGCACCCGCGGGCTCGCCGCTGCGTAGATGCGCTCGTGGTACAGCGGGATGACCGGGCACTCCTGGGTGACGATGCGCTCGGCGGCGCGGTACAGCGACATCCGCAGCTCGGGATCGATGCTCACCCGCGCCTCGGTCGTCAGCCGGTCCAGCTCCACGCTGTGAAAGCCAAGGCCGTAGACCGTCTGCGCTCCGGAGTGCAGGAGGAAGTGGAGGAAGTTGTCAGCGTCCGGGTAGTCGGCGATCCACCCCGCGCGGAACGCCGGCAGCCGTCCCTCGCGCGCGCGCTGCCAGAAGTCGGTGGGGTCGATCTCGATGTGCGAGAGGTCGACCAGGCCGGCGTCGACCAGCGGGCGGAAGAGCACCGTGTCCTCGGCCTCGGTGTTGCGGCCCGGTGGGTACGCAAGCTCGAGTCGGAGCCGGCCGACGCCCGCGTCCCGGAGCAGCTGCCGGGCCAGGGCGACGTTGGTCCGCGGCGGCGGAGGAAGCTCGCCGGTGAGCAGCGAGGGCGGGGTCAGCGTCGAGGCCACGCGCGCCCCGGGATGGAAGCGCTCCACCATCGAGGCGACGTCCAGCCCGGCGCGGATCCCGACCCGCACCCGCACGTCGTCGAAGGGCGGAGTACGCACCTGGAAGCCCATGAACCAGCACGAGGGCTGGCTTCCGGCGATGACCTGCTGCGGGTCCACCCCCGCGTCGCGCACGTGCTCGGCGTAGAGGCCCGAGACGACGTCCAGCTCGCCGGCGCGCAGCCGCTCGAGCGCGGTGCGGCGGTCGGGGTGGAACACGAACTCGAGCCGGTCCACGAACGGGCGCTCGGACCGGAAGTACGCCGGGTGCCGCTCCAGCACGACGCCGCCGGGCTCGACGGTCACCGGCCGGTACGGCCCCGCGCCGAGGAACTTGCCGCCCGCGCCCATCCGGGTCACCAGCGTCGCGGGCAGCGTGACGAGGTGCAGGAAGAAGGCCTTCGGCTCGTCGAGCCGGATCTCCAGCGTGGTCTGGTCGATGACCTCGAAGCCGGAGACTTCCCGTGCTCTGCCCGAGAGGTAGTCCTTTGCCCCCTCGACCTCCTTGAAGATCCACTGGTCCGGCGAATCCACCTCCGGGTTCAGGAGCCGCTCGAAGTGGCGCTTCACCTCGGAAGCCCCGAGCGGGACGCCGTCGTGGAAGGTGAGGCCGGGGCGGAGGAAGAACCGGTAGCTGCGCGCGCCCGCGGCCGCCTCCCAGCGCTCGGCGAGCTCGGGGACCATCACCCCGTCCTCCTGCCGCAGGAGACCCGCGTACATGCTGGCGCCGATCTCCACCATCTGGTTGTCCAGGGTGAAGAGCGGATCCAGCCCGCGGGTGGACTCGAACATCGCCGACTGGTGGATGCCCACCTTGATCGTCCCGCCCCGCCGGGGCTCGGGGAGTCGGAAGCGGAACACCTCCGCCTGGAGGCTGGACGCCTCGCGCGAGAGCTGCTCGACGCTCCGGCTCAGCCCGTCGCCGATCCGGAGCACCGTCTGCGCGTCGGTGCGAACCTGGGCCACGTCCTCGGAGATGGCGGCGTCCCCGCGGGTGAGCACCTGGTGCGCGGCGCGGATCTCCTGAAGCGCGTCGGTCAGCCGGCCGACCGCGTCGCTCAGGGCGCGGCCTGTGCGGGCCTGACCCTCGGCCTTGGCCGAGGCGCCCTGGGCGAGCCGGGCCATCTCCTGCGTCTGGCGCACCAGCTCCCGTCCGGCCTCGGCCTGCTCCACCGAGGCTCGGGTGAGCTCGACGATGCGATTGGCCACCCGGGTGGAGGCCTGCACCACGTGCCCCCCTTGCGTCTCGAGGCGCCCGGTCTCGGCCACCGTGGCCTCCACCGCGGCGAAGGTGCGCTGGGTCGTGGCACGGATCTCCTTGAGCGCGGAGGCCGCCCGGTCTCCCAGGGCCACACCCGCGGTGGCGCGCTCGCGGCCCTCCTGCACGTGAGTCACCACCGCGTCGACCTGACCCCGCGTCTGGCGGACGATCGCCGCGATCTCGCGGGTGCTGCGCGCGGTGCGCTCGGCGAGGGAGCGGATCTCCTCCGCCACGACCCCGAAGGCCAGGCCCTGCTCTCCGGCCTGGGCAGCGATGATGGCGGCGTTGAGAGACAGGAGGTTGGTCTGGTCGGCGACGTCCTGGATGACGTCGACGATGCGGCCGATCTCCTGGCTGCGGTGACCGAGCGCCTCGACGATCTCCGCCGCGCGGCGGATCGACTCCTCGACCCGATACATGCCCTGCACCGAGTCGTTCACCAGCGCCTCGCCTCGCTCCGCGGTGCTGGTCACGACCCGGGCCAGGTCACCCGTCTCGCCCGCGCGCCGGCGCACGGCGTCGATGCCTTCCTCCACCGAGGTGACGAAGGCCGCAGCCTCGCCGGCGAAGCGGGCCAGCACGTCGCCGCTGCTGGCCACCGCGGAGAGCCCTTCGCTCATGACCTGCACCCGCTCGGTGGTGCGCAGCGCGAACTGGTCCAGGGTCCCCAGCGCCGAGGCCACCTGCTCGATGCGAGCGGTCATCTCCGCCAGGGCGGTGGTGGTCTCCTCGGCGAAGGTCGCCACCTGCGTGAGCCGGGATCCCGCCACCTGGAGCGAGTTGCCCATGCCCTGGACCGACCCGAGCGAGCGGTCCACCGCCGCGCCTTGCCGGCGAGCCGCCTCGAGCACCGCGAGGGACTGCTCGCCGACGCCCTTGCCCGTGCGCTGGATGTTGGCGGTCACCCGCTGCACCTGGAAGAGCGCGCGGCGGAGCGAGAGGATCAGCCGCCGGACATCCTCCTGGCTCTCACCGGCGGTGACCTGGGTGGACAGGTTTCCACTCGCCAGCTGGGCGATGATCCGCGCCCGGGCCTGCTGGCGCGAGCGCGCCCAGCGGAGCCAGGTCAGCCAGCCGCCGACGGTGAAGCCGAGGACGTTGATCGCCAGCACCAGCGGGTAGAGAACGGGCGGGGAGTGGTGCGGATCGACCACCTCGAGCAGCGCCGCAGTGACGAGGCCGGAGGCGATCCCGCCGAGCAACCCGAAGACGATGAGAAAGCGCTTGCCGCCCATCCGACCGGGGCTGGAGCCTAGCAGCGCCTACCCGGATTCGAAGGGGATGAGCGAGACCTTCACCCCGCTGCTCACTCCCAGGAGCTCCTTGGTCTCGGCCGGGAGGTAGACCACCTGGTCGTCGAGGCGGACCTGGCTCCGCACCGCCCGGAAGCGGTTCCGGCCGGACTCGCGCTCGAGGCCCACCAGCATGTCCTCGGCGACCTCCAGCGCGAGGTCCTCGGGCGCCACCCGCGCGGTCCGGTACTTCCGGAGGAGCGTGACCTCCGAGGTGCGGCACTCGAAGTGCGGGCCGCCGTCGAAGGGGTCGACCCGCTCCACGTACCGGAAGCCGATCCGCTCCAGCATCCGCTGCACCCCCTGGGTCTGCGGACCCACCTGACCGAGCACCTTCTGGGCCCGCTCGGGAAAGAGGGTCACGAAGATGTCCGAGGAGGGGAACAGCTCCTTGATGAACTCCTTGTTCTGCCGGCTGAGCTTGTCCGCCTCGGAGTAGGTGAGACCGGTGAACTTCTTTCCGATGCACTCCCAGAGCACGCTCCGCCCATCGGGCATGAGCGGCGGCATCAGCTCGGCGAGCACGCGGTCGCGGAAGCCGGGCCGGTGCATCGCCATGTAGAGGAAGCGCACGTAGGACAGCTGCTTGCCCGGCTTCTCCGGGCCGCTCCGGTGGAGGGGGTCCACCACCAGCCCACCGATCTCCGTCGGCCCCTCGTAGTTGTAGGCGATGGAGAGCACCTTGTGCCGGAAGTGCCGGTCGATGCTCGCCGAGTAGTGCTCGCGCTCGCTCACCTCGTAATAGATGTGCGGGGCGTCGTAGGTCCCGTGCTGGGCGATGACCATGCTGGTGCCGATGACGGTGCCGGTCCGCGGCTCCTCGAGGACGAAGAGGTACTCGCGCTCGAAGGGGTCCTTGACCTTCCCGGCGAAGCTCCGGACCGACACGTCGATGAGCCTCTCCAGCGTGTCCTCGTCGTTCGGCAGGTTGACGGTGTTGAGCACCGCCGCGAGGCGCTTGAGGTGGGGCAGATCGGTCTTCTGGACGTCGCGAAGCAGGAGCATCGGGGAAGGCTCCCCTGTAGCACAGCCCACGCGGGCCACCGCCAGCCCGGTCGCTCCAAGCCCGCAAGAGCCATGCGGATTCCCCTGGAGAAGGCAGGTGCATGCCCCTGGTAATCTCCTCCCGTGCGGCTGACTCCCGGACTTCGACTGGGCCCTTACGAGGTGCTCTCGGTCCTCGGCAGCGGCGGCATGTCCGAGGTCTACCGGGTGAGGGATCCCCGGCTCGGGCGCGAGGTGGCGCTCAAGGTGGTTCACGAGACCCTCGCGGGAAATCCCGAGGCGCAGCGCCGCTTCGAGCAGGAGGCGCGCATCGCCGGGTCGCTCAACCACCCCAATCTGGTCGCGGTCCACGACGCCGGACTTCACGACGGCGCCCCGTACTTCGTGACCGAGCTCCTCGAGGGAGAGTCGCTGCGACAGCGGCTCACGCGCGGAAAGATCCCCCTCAACACCGCGCTCGACTGGGGCGTGCAGATGGCCCTGGGCCTCGCGGCGGCACACGCGCGCGGAGTGATTCACCGTGACGTGAAGCCGGAGAACGTCTTCGTCTGTTCCGACGGCCGGGTGAAGCTGCTCGATTTCGGGATTGCAAAGCTGGCCGAGGGTGCCGGGAAAGGCGACGGACACGGGTTGATGGAGCTCACCGCGACGCCGACCGGCAACGTGAGCCGGACCGGGTCCGTGGTCGGCACGCCGGGGTACATGTCACCGGAGCAGCTCGGCGGGGCGGCAGTGGACGCGCGAACCGACCTCTTCAGTCTGGGTGCGGTGCTCTACGAGATGCTCTCCGGGAAGCGCGCCTTTCCCGGCGCCACGATGCTGGAGAGCGCGACGGCGATCCTGCGGGACCAGCCCGAGCCGTTCTCGTCGGAGATTCCGCCCGCGCTCGGGCAGGTCGTCCTGCGGTGCCTGGAGAAGAATCCCGGCCAGCGCATCCAGGCGGCGAGCGACCTGGCCTTCGCGCTGGAGCTGCTCCGGAATCCGAGCGGGTCGACGCCTGCGGTGACTCCGGCAGCGCCGCGCGTGCGGCGTTCCGGCCTCCTCATGGCCGCGGCGGTGGCCCTGCTGGGGGCTGGCCTGGGATACCTCGTCGGAGACCGCAAGAGCGGAGCTCCGGGGCCCGGTGCGGAGATCGAGCAGGTCACCTTCAGATGGGGAAGCGTGAGCGGAGCACGGTTTCTTCCGGAGGGCCGCGTGGCGTTCAGCGCTGCCTTCGAGAACCGACCAGAGGAGGTCTTCGTCCGCCCAAGCGGGAGCGTGGATTCGCACACGCTGGGGCTGCCGGACGTCCGGCTGCTGGGCGCCTCCGCCTCGGGAGACCTCGCGGTCCTGCTCAACTGGCGGTTCTCGATGCATCGAACGCGAGTCGGCACGCTCGCCCGGGTTTCATCGGTCGGCGGCACCCCTCGGGAGTTGGTGGAAGAGGCCGAGTACGCCGATTGGTCACCGACCGGGGCGCTCGCCGCCGTCCGCGTCACCGGCGGCAGCAGGACCCTGGAGTCCCCGCCGGGACGGGTGCTTTTCCGCAGCAAGGGCTGGATTTCAAATCCACGCTTTTCCCGCCGCGGAGATCGAATCGCCTTTGTCGAGCATCCGGTTTCGGGCGATTCCTTGGGGGAGGTCCAGGTTACCGATCTCGAAGGCCGCGCTCGCCCCGTTTCCTCCACGCGGAACGACGTCTTTGGACTGGCCTGGTCTCCCGACGACCGTGAGGTCTGGTTCACGGCAGGAGACTTCAAGCGGAACATCCTCCACGCCACGACGATGGACGGCCGGACGCGCGAGCTCTACCGCGGTTTGCTCCCCGTTCAGATCGCGGATGTCGCGCTCGACGGTCGGACGCTTCTCATCCAGGAGATTGAGCGTGCCGAGCTCGTTCACCTGGCCGAGGGGGGCGCACAGACCGTGCTCTCGTGGAGCGATTGGA
>Ga0081540_1000674_pt1 | contig 32092 bp, 33 predicted proteins | sample TabmetS2T1R1_FD_71024 | JGI IMG/M metagenome (GOLD analysis project Ga0081540, IMG submission 71024) | Tabebuia heterophylla rhizosphere microbial communities from the University of Puerto Rico - S2T1R1 | ecosystem: Host-associated > Plants > Roots > Rhizosphere ...
GGTGGGGAGCGCGCTGGGCCCGATCGCCGGCGGCTGGGTGCTGGAACGGTTCTGGTGGGGCAGCGTCTTCTTGTTCTTTGTCCCGGTGGCAGCGGTGGTCGCGCTGCTGGTCGCCCGGCGGGTACCCACGAGCCGGGACCCCCGCACGCCGCCGCTGGACTGGCGCGGGCTGGTGCTGTCGGCGGCCGGGATGAGCCTGGTCGTGTACGGCATCATCGAGGCGCCCGGCTGGGGCTGGGCCTCGGCCGCGACCATCGGCACGCTCGCCGCCGGCGTGGCCGTGCTCGCCCTGCTGGTGGTGGCCGAGCTGCGCACCGCCCACCCGATGATCGACATCAGCCTGTTCCGCAACCCGAGGTTCACCGCCGCCAGCGCGTCGGTGGCGATCGCGTTCTTCGCGCTGCTCGGGTTCATCTTCCTGATGACCCTCTACTTCCAGGTCGTGCGCGGCTACAGCCCGCTGTCCACCGGGGTACGGCTGCTGCCCGTCGCCGCGTCCGTCGGGGTGGCCTCGGTCGTGGGCACCCGGCTGACGGTCCGCGCCGGCAACAAGATCATCGTTGGCGGCGGGCTGGCGCTGTTCGCCGGCGCGCTCGCCTGGATCGGCGCAAGCGCCTCCCAGACGATTCCTTACGGCATCATCGCCGTGCAGATGATCGTGCTCGGCACCGGAATGGGCCTGACCCAGGCGCCGGCCACCGAAGCGATCATGGGCGCGGTGCCCAGGCAGAAGGCCGGCATCGCCTCGGGGGTCAACGGCTCCACCCGGCTGTTCGGCGGCACCCTGGGCGTCGCGGTGATCGGCAGCGTCGCCGCGTCCCTGTACACCAGCCGGCTGGACGCGCTGCTCCCCCCCGGCCTCCCTGCCCAGGCCGTGACCGCCGCCAAGGGGTCGGTCGGCGGCGCCGCGATCGCCGCCAGCCACCTCGCCCACGCCGGGCAGCCCGGCGCGGCCCGCGCCCTCGACCAGGCCGCCGTGGCGGCGTTCCTGCACAGCCTCACCGGCGCCAGCCTGGTCGCCGCGGCGGTCGCCGCCGCCGGGGTCCTGCTCGTGGCGCTCTGGCTCCCCGCCCGGCCGCGCGTCCCGGAAACGCAGGTCGTCCGGGAAACCAACGCACAGCCAGCGTCCGGCATCCAGCCGCAGCCGGCCGCCGGCCGGGCAGGCGTTCACGACTCCGACGCCCGGGCCGCCGTTCCCCGCGCCGCGGCGCGGAACGGCGACGGCGGCACGCGGCGGCCGTCGCCGTCATGAAGGGGAGGCACGGCCGGCCGGCGTAGCCTGGCACGGTGAGCATCGTGGTCCAGCCCGCCACGACGGCGCGGTTCAACGACGTTGCGACCATGCTTGGGCCCAAGAACCCCGATGCCTCGGTGTGCTGGTGCCTCAGCCACCGGCTGGACTGGAAGACCAACCGCGAGCTGGTCGGCCGCGCGCGGGGTGAGTACGTCAAGATGCTGTGCGGCCGGAGGGTCGCCCCCGGCGTCCTTGCCTACTCCGGTGCCGAGGTGGCCGGGTGGGCCGCCGTCGCGCCGCGGTCGGGAACTGCCCTTCGCGCGGTCTATCAAGATCCCCCACGTCGACGGCCTGCCCGTCTGGTCGGCGTGGTGCATCCGCGTTCGTCCCGGCTACCGCGGCAGGGGCATCTCACACGCCCTGCTCGACGGCGCCGTAGCGTACGCGCGGTCTCAGGGGGCGCCGGCGATCGAGGGCTACCCCGTGGACAACCACGGCGACAGGGTCGACCCGACGATGGCCTACGTGGGTACCCGCAAACTCTTCGAGGACGCCGGCTTCACCAAGGCCGCGGACACGACCTCGGTGTCTGGCGGGTTCCGGCGCGTTGTGATGCGGCTGGACCTGCGCTGACACGCGCTGACCTGCCCGGAGCGCGTTGATCGGGGTGGCCGGCGTCATCTGGTGGAGATGAAGCCAGTGGGCTGTGCACACCCCGGCGGGCCGCCCTCACCGGAGCCGACGTAGATTATCTGCGCGAGGTGGTGCTGCCGGTGGTCACCGGCCGGTGATCACTTGCGGTGCCGGAAGGACAGGGCCTGAGATGGCCGGGTCAGCCGCCAGGGATCGTGTCATCTACCCGCTCCAGAAGCGGGTGATCAACCCGATCGTCATGCTCGCGCACGACTGGGGAATCCCGCCTCCCGGCGACGCCCTGCTGGAGACGACCGGGCGGCGCAGCGGGCTACCGCGGCGCACGCCCGTGTGCGACGGCCTGGACGGGGAGATTTTCTGGCTGGTAGCGCAGCGCGGGCGCAGCGCCGACTGGGTCAAGAACATCGGCGCCAACCCGCGGGTCCGGGTCAAGGTCCGCACCGGGTCTGGCGTCGGGTGGCGGGCCGGAACCGCCCACATCCTGGACGATGACGACCCGCGCGAGCGGCAGCGGCGCATCGGCCGGGATCTGGCGCGCCGCCTGTGCGTGTGCGCGTCCGCAGCGGCGGGCACGGACCCGCTGACGGTGCGCATCGACCTTGATACACGCTGATCGTCGGCAGGCGCGGCCCATCGGCCGCGCGCTTATAGACCCGAGCTTGGTGGTGACGATGCAATACTCCCGGGAGCATTTCGTTTCGACGCTGCGCAGGACCGGATTCTCGGAGGCCGCCGATGAGGCGCTGCGAGTCCTGCCGGATCCGGTCGACAGCGACCAGGTCGCCGCGTTCCTGGCGCGGTACGGCATCACCCTGGACGAGCTCGTCAGCCGGATGGGCGGCACGCTCTAGGGGCCGGGGAGCGGTCGATCGCAGCCGGACCCCGCCGGCCACGACGGCGGCCGGGCTGGCGAGCCTACGTGCGCTTGTACTCCTGGACCGCCCACGTGTTCCCGTCGGGGTCGTCGAAGAAGCAGAAGCGTGACCCAGGCGTGCCTTCGGGCCCCATCTGCTGCACCTCGCTGATGCCCACGCCCCGGCCGGCGAGTTCGTTGCGGACGGCGCCGAGGTCGCCGACGACGAGCTGGACTCCCTTGACCGAGCCGGGCTCGCCGAGCGGCAGTCCCTCGGCGATCACCACCGAGCAGGCCGAGCCGGGTGGTGTCATCTGCACGACCCGCATGTTCTCGGCGGGCCTTATGTCGTGATCCAGGCCGAAGCCGACCTGCCGGATGTAGAAGTCCTTCGCGGCGTCGACATCGCGCACTGGGATGGGAACGACTTCGAGCTTCATGTCCATGACGCGCCCCTCCTTGTGCCAGGCGGCGCAGCCCGTCTCGCGCGCAAGCGCTACCACGCCGTCGCTGCCAGAATATGGAACCGTGCTGCGTTGACCGCAAAGACAGGGTGCCCGCGTGCCTCCATCCGGGCTTCATAAGGCCTTCGCTGCGCCTGCACTCGGCTGCCCTGTACTGAACTCACAGAACCGCTGTCGAGCGAGGAGGTGGACAGGTGAGCGCCCGGCTGAACCCCTATCTCAGTTTCCGCGACAACACCAAAGAGGCGATGGAGTTCTACCAGTCGGTGTTCGGCGGGGAACTGACCAGCAGCACGTTCGCGGAGTTCCAAGCCAGTGACGACCCGGCCGAGCGGGACAAGATCATGCACTCGATGCTCACCACCGAGGGCGGCATGGTGCTGATGGCGTCCGACACGCCGAACCAGACGGACTACACGCCCGGCAACAGTATTTCGATGTCGCTGACCGGCGAGGACGAGGGCGAGCTACGCGGCTACTGGGAGAGGCTCTCGGTGGGCGGCAGCGTCACCATGCCGCTGGGACCCGCTCCCTGGGGTGACACGTTCGGCATGTGTACCGATAAGTTCGGCGTCAACTGGCTGGTCGACATCGCCGCGCCCGGCACGTCGGGAGCGGCACCAGGCAGCTGACCCGCTTGCGTCATCCGGCCGCCCGTGTCACAGTCCCCGCGCGAGCCGGTAGTAGGCCTGGTTCCAGCGCAGCTCCCTCGCGAACTGCCTGCGATCCGTGGCGGCGTCGATGAGCAGAAGCTCGGTCTTCGCGATGCGGGCGAAGTCCTCCAGCGCTTCCAGGCCGACGGCGGTGCTGAGGACGGTGTGGTGCGGGCCGCCGGCCAGCAGCCAGCTCTCGGCGGAGGTGGCCAGGTCGGGTTCGGGCTTCCAGACGGCCCTGGCGACGGGCAGCCGGGGCAACGGCTCATCCGGCTCAACGATCTCGATCACGTTCGCGGTCAGGCGGAAGCGGTCACCAACGTCCGAAAGGCCCACCACCAGGCCGGGGCCGGGGGTGGCGGTGAACACCAGGCGGACCGGGTCCTCGCGGTTGCCGATCGCCAGTGGGTGGATCTCGCAGCTGAGACGGCCCGAGGCGATGGTGGGGCAGACCTCGAGCATGTGTGCGCCGAGGATCTTCGGCTCGCCGGGGCCGAGGTGATAGGTGTAGTCCTCCATGAAGGAGGTCCCGCCCTCCCGGCCCGCGGACATCACCTTGAGCACACGCAGCAGGGCCGCGGTCTTCCAGTCGCCCTCCGCGCCGAACCCGTAGCCGTCGGCCATCAGGCGCTGTACCGCGAGCCCGGGCAGCTGGCGCAGGCCGCCGAGATCCTCGAAGTTGGTCGTGAACGCGGTGAAGCCGCCGTCGCGGAGGAAGGAGCGCAGGGCCAGCTCCTGGCGGGCCGCGTAACGCAGTGACTCGCGCCGCTGCCCGTCCGGGCGGAGCTCGGGAACCACGTCGTAGGCCTCGTCATACTGGACCGCCAGCGCGTCTGCGTCCCCGGCGGGGACGGCGTCGACGGCTGCCACGAGGTCATTGACGCCCCATGTGTTCACGGAGAAGCCGAACACGCGCTCGGCCTCGACCTTGTCCCCCTCGGTCACAGCCACGTTGCGCATGTTGTCGCCGAACCGGGCCATGCGCAGGGACTGGGCCGCGCGCCACCCGAGCGCGGCGCGCGTCCACGTCTCCACCCGCTCGGCCACGACCGGGTCGCTCACGTGGCCTGCCACGATCTTGCGTGCGACGCCGAGGCGGCTCTGGATGTAACCGAACTCGCGGTCCCCGTGCGCGGCCTGGTTGAGGTTCATGAAGTCCATGTCGATCTCGGACCAGGGCAGCGAGACGTTGGCCTGGGTGTGCAGGTGCAGCAACGGCTTGCGCAGCGCCTCCAGGCCGCCGATCCACATCTTGGCGGGCGAGAACGTGTGCATCCAGGCGACGACGCCGACGCACTCGTCGGACGAGGTCGCGTCCAGGCAGGCGCGGCGGATCGCGTCGGCCGTGGTCAGCACCGGCCGCCAGACCAGCGGGACCGAGAGCTGGGCGGCGAGCGTCTCGACGATCCGCTGGGACTGCTCCGCCACCTGGCGCAGCGTCTCCTCCCCATAAAGGGACTGGCTGCCGGTCAGGAACCAGACCTGGACGTCTTCGCCCGACGGTTCGGTCGGCATCTGCTCTCCTCGGTCGGTGGTCTCCCGCTGGGCGGGTCACCCGGGCTCAGCGGTGCCCCCGCTCGACGGTCGGCGGGGACGTTCTGGTAGGGATCGTAGAGCTATCCGAGGTTGCCGATGCCTGGAGGGCCGCGCGGCTTACGTCAGCGCAGCAGAGCGGCGGACCGCAGGGCTGGTACCGACGCGGTCTATGCCGGAAGGGGGAAAGACGTTGGTTAAGAGGGCTGTGGTGGTGGTGTTTGCGCTGGTCATGTGGGTGGCGGTGGTGCAGGTGCCGGCCGGAGGGCCGCGGGCGGGGGCGGCGGTGGCCGCGGTGGCGGCGACGAGGTTGTGCGCGTCGAATGAGCACCTGATCGTGCACAACCGGTTCGGGACGCGGTTTCAGATCCGCAACGCGTTCTGGCGCGGCCAGCGGGCCCAGTGCCTTCGCAACAGCCGCGGCCTGGCGAACTTCACCATCACCCAGCGGGCCGGCTATGACCCGGCCGGGCACGTGGTCGCCTTCCCCAACATCATGCGCGGCTGCATCTGGAACATCTGCTCCCCCAACGCCCGCATCCCGGTCAGAGTCTCCTCGATCCACCACCCGGTCACCACCTGGCACACCCGGCAAGGCGTCCCCGGCACCTACAACGCCGCCTACGACATCTGGTTCGGCAAAACCCGCATGACCCGCGGCCAGGCCAACGGCGCCGAGCTGATGATCTGGCTCAACCTGCACGGCGGCTGTTGCGCGCTGCAGCCCGGTGCCCCCCGGGTCTGGATCGCCGGCCGCCCGTTCCGGCTCTCGCACTGGCGCACCTTCCACAACGGCGTGTCCTGGAACTACATCCAGTTCCGCATGATCCACCACACCTGGCACGTCGACCACCTCGCGCTCAAGCCCTTCATCCGCCGCGCCATCCACCTCGGCCTGATCCGCCGCTGGTGGTGGATGGAAAACATCGAAGCCGGCTTCGAACTCTGGAGCGGCGGCCAAGGCCTCAAAACCACTCAATTCGGCGTCCGCATGCGCTAAACGCGGCGGGCCGACCGATCGTGGCGCTGCCCTCGCTTGCTACTATGACGGAGATGCTTATCCACTTCATTTGCCGCGGCAACTCTTTTAGGAGCATCATCGCCGAAGCCTATCTCAACTCCCTCGGGTTAAAGAACCTGAAGGCCATATCAAGCGGGACTATGGCAGCAGTGGACAGGGCGAGAAACCTGACGTCTTACACCGAGACACTCGGGCTTCTTGCGAAGAATGGCATTCGAGAGTTTGCCAAGGCCAGCTACGGTGACCAGCTGACACATTCCCGGCTGGAAGGAGCCGGCGTCGTCGTCTGCATGAATCGGCGGGTTTACGACGAATGTCAGCGGCTCGTCACCCTTCCTGCCAGCACGCGCATATGGTCGGTAGCCGATATAGGAGAGCCGGGCAGGACCGCTCACACTGAGCCTGCGAGAAACCTGTACAGGGAACAGGCCTACCACGAAATCGTTGAAGGCATCAGCGGCCTGCTCTCAGAGATCTCATAGAAGGCGTCAGCATACTGCGGGTCATGTGCAGTCGCGCTCGGGTGGCTATTGTTGATGTGCTGCAAGCGGGTTTTCCTAGCATCCTGGGCGCTATGAGCGATCCCCCGGCGGGTCCGCGCGGCCCGGGTCACCTCCACGCGGGCGAGCATCGTCCTGCCGTCAGGCCAGGAGCTGGTGGAAGGCTTCGGCACCTGCTGCGGCCGCATTCCCACCACGCCGTGGAGAAGGTGGATGCCGCGGCCGCGGCCAGCGCCGAGGGCGTGCGGGCGCTCTGGGTCTCCCTGGCCATCCTCGGCGGCACGGCGGTCCTCCAGGCGGTCGTCGTGGCGGTCTCGGGCTCGGTGGCGCTGCTCGGCGACACGCTGCATAACGCCGCCGACGCGCTGACCGCGGTGCCGCTGGGAATCGCGTTCCTGGTGGGCAGACGGCCCCCGAGCCGCCGCTACACCTATGGGTACGGGCGGGCCGAGGACCTCGCCGGCGTGGGGCTGGGCCGATCCGGTGGTGGGTCTGGTGATCACCGTGGCGATCCTTGCCGTGCTCCGCCAGGCGGCGCGCGAGATCTACCGGCGGCTGATGGACGCCGTGGATCCCTCCCTGGTCGATCAGGCTGAGCACACGCTGCTCGCGACGCCTGGGGTCCTGGGCGCTGGCCAGGTCCGGCTGCGCTGGATCGGGCACCGGCTGCGCGCCGAATGCGAGGTGACCGTCGATGCCGGTGCCAGCGCGGTGCAGGCACACCAGGTCGCGGTCAGCGCCGAGCACAACCTGCTGCACGCGCTGCCCCGCCTGGCCGCCGCGCTCGTCCACGCCGATCCGCAGGCCCAGCATGGCGCGGATCACCACGCCGTGCTGGCCTCCCATCGATAACCTGCCATCGGGCGGCTGCGGGCGCCCCTTTCGACTGGGCGGCTGCGGCGCCTCCTTCGACCGTCACTTGGTGCGACCGTCCAGCAGCCGGTTGTGCAGTTCGGTGGTGAGTGTGTAGATCTCGTGCGTGAGCTGGGTGTTGGTCTTGAGCTCCAGTTCCTGCTCGTTGAAGTCACGATCCGCCTTGGCCTGCTGGAAGGCCGACTGCCGGTTCTGGCCGATCATGACGAACGTGGACAGGAAGATCGCCTCCAGCGACACGATCAGCGTCAGCGTCGGCCACGGCCTTTTCTCGACGAACAGTATCCAGACGGTGAACAGCACGATGTGGATGTAGACGAAGTTCATCGACCCCGCGAAGGCGGTGATCCAGTCGGCGATCCGCAGCTGCACGTCCTCGGCTCGCTGCCGCTGCTGCTCCAGGACGACCGGGGAGTGCCGGAACGTTTCCTCCAGTCTGGCGTGCGCCTCTTTCATCTTGGCCGCCCGCTCGGCTCTCAGCTTGGCCGCCTGCTCGGCTATGCCAGGGACATGCGGCTCTGGCTCGGTCTGCTTATGGTCTGGGCCTTCCGCATCCGGGGTCGGTGTGTCCATCGTGGTGCCTTTCGCGCTTGTCCGGCCACCGCGTGCGCCCGGGCCGGTTCAGGCCGCGTTCTTCACAACCGAGTCCAGGGTCTTACCGGTCCGGCGCACCTCGATACCCAGCATGATCTCGAAGAAACCGTAGATCAGGGCGAACAGCCCGAACAGCAGCGCGAGGGTGACCGCGCCGATGTTGGGGCGGGCGAAGAGCACGATGCCGAACAGGATGGATACCAGGCCCCCCACGATGAACAGCGCGCGGGTGCCCGCGGTCTCCCCGCTCTGGAACGCGGCGAAGATCTCGAACACGCCGCCGACGAACGCCCAGATCCCTATGACCAGCACCAGCACCAGCGCGGTGGGCCCCGGCCAGACCAGGGCGATGACCCCGGCCGCGAGGGCGATCAGCGCGAGCAGCAGGTGGCCGAATACCGGCCCCGCGGTCCTGCTGCTGAATGCCCGCATCGCCTGCAGCCCGGCGTCGATGAACGCGTAGACCGCGAACAGGATGACAAGCGCCAGGATCGTCACGTTGGGCCAGGCGATCGCGATGATCCCGACGATGACGGCGAGGATGCCGAGCAGGATCAACGAGGTGGATGAGGATCTGAGGGTCGATGTTGCGTTGGACATGAAGGCGTTCCTTTCGTTCAGCCGGTGACGTAGTTCTCGTCGCGGATGTCGTTGACCCCGGTGGCCATCCAGGTGGCGCCGCTGATCGCGTCGTGCTCGGCCGCCTCGCGGATATCTTTGGTCTTGCCCATGCCTCAACCCTCTCCGACATCGAGCCCTGGCGGCTGATTTGCCTCCCCGTGAGGCAGTTCACCCCGCCACCGCCCGGCGGTAAAGCCGATGGTTGCTCTCGTGATATTGGCCCGCGCTAGACCTGACGGTCAATACGTGATGCCGTCGGCGTGTCGAACAGCACCTGTGGCAGCTGGCGCGGCGGTCCGGCAGCAAGCCAGCGCTGCCCGGCCATGACGGCACGGCGCTGGTCGGGGCAGACGGACGTCGCGGTCCCGCTCCGGCCGCCTCTTACCCCCCAGGGGTATTGTCGGAAGCGAGGCATGGGCCCGCGGGAAGGGAGGCTGATCATGACGACCGCCGACGTCGCGGTGATCAGCGTCGCCGTGCTGGCCCTGGCGGGACTGGGCTGGTTTTTCTTCGGGCCACAGCGCGCGCGTTCCGCGCGGCTGGGGGCGGGTGCAGCGGGCCGTGGTGAAGGTCCGGGGCGGCTACAGCCCGGAGGTCATCCGGCTGCGCCAGGGGGTCCCGGCGGAGCTGGTGTTCGACCGGCAGGAGTCTAGCGACTGCACTTCGAACCAGTCATCGGCCTGGTCCTGCGGCCCGAGATCGCCGCCCTGTCCATGTCAGGCTCCAGCCTCCTGGTCGCCCTGAACGCCCTGCTGCTGAGGAGGCTCAGGCTCCCGGCCGGCCTCAGCCGGACGCGGTGACCCCTCACCCAGCCGATGCTCTGCGGCTGTCCCGCTTCACCTGCCTGCGGGCGCTCTCAGCCAGGGTGCTTGCCCGCCGCTTCTCGGTGACGGGCGAGCGCAGGGCACGGTCACCGGTGGGCTCTCCGGTGACCGTGGGGCCCTTCCGGCCCGCGGCTGGCGCCGCCCTGCGCGTACCCGGCCCGTGACCCTCCTTTGCGGCCTTGGCCGCCGCGAGCCGCTCCGCGCGCAGCTGTGCCGCGGACTGCCGGGCCAGCGCCGCGACCCGCCGGCTCACCCGGGACAGGGCCTCTTCGAATGCCTCGGCCTTCATTGCGGCTCGCTTGTTCTCCGGCCGTGCCATGCCGCGCCCGCCCTTCTCGGCCACACGGGCGCTAGCGCCGCGGCGGTACTGACTGACGTACTTGTTGCGTGCGCTCCTGACGCGGGCTTCGAGCGCGATGGCCGCGTCTTCGTCGAGCGCGGCGAGCTCGGCACGCTCGGTCTCGGCGACCAGCAGCCGCTCGGCGTCATTGAGAGCCGCCAGCAGGGACGCGTTCATCCGTTCCTCGATTCCGCCGGAGGAGGCCCGACTTGATCAGGTCTTCCCGGGCGGCCGCGCATGCATGCACCACTGCCGGTTGGCCGGTTGCCTGCGAGTCGCGCGGGCCCGCTGGGCGGGCTCGGGCGGTCTTTTGTCAGGAGGGCCCGGCCGGGTCGAAGGCGGTGGCCACGTCGCTTGCCGGTATCCCGCTTTCTGCGATCAGGCGTGCACCATTGCGCCGCCACGTGTCCAGCAGGCCGAGGACCCACCGGTTCTCACAAACAATGACGGCGGCGGCGCTGCCGGGCGCGATCGACGCCGCGATCTCACCCACATCGCTGTCATCGAGCAAGCCCGACGACGCGCCCGACCACGCGCTGAGATCGAGGGCGTCTGGGCCGCCGAGCTCAAGCTCGTCAGCATCGACCTTGTGGGCATTGCCGGCGGAATCCTTGGCGATGAATTCGAGATCCAGAATGCCGACAACTCCCTGGTGCGCGAGGGAAAGCAACCGCTCAAAGCCCGGTACGGCTTTACGTGCGTCGGGAAACTCGATCGCGAGGAAATCGACCGGCCCCAATTCATCGCGGTCCGGATTAGGCTGCTGCTTGTCATGGGGGAAAATGACCATCAGTCGTCCTTTCCGGTGCAGCGTTCGAGATATGGTCTCCGTTGGCGGGCGCGGACCAGCTGCGCCCCCGGTGCGGCCCGTGCGTGGTGAGCGGGCAGTCGTGGGCGTGCGACGCGCTGACAAGGTCACGATGTGGCGGCTTGGCCACGATGCCCCCTTGCCCCCCAGACGGCCCCGTGGGCTACGGGATCATCAGCTTTACTGAGACTGTCCGGTAGCCCTGTTCCGGACTCTAACTGGAGTCGTGCGGGGGTGTCATCACCCTGGAAATTTACTTAAGGTTAAAGATTTACCAAGAGATATACCGCTCTCAGTAATGATCACTGCCGGCCAGCGCCGTCACAGCTGGGTATGAGGCCCTCGCGGGCAGGGAATCTTGTTCAGCCGGCGTTCACTGCTGCGTTGGTCTGCTCCGCGTGGCCCGGAAGATGCCCTGCTGATGAGCCTGCATGGCACCGTGGTCAGGCCGTGCGCCGGCTCCCCGTCGATCGCCGCGAGCAGCAGTTCTGCAAGGTCGCCACCCCGTTCGGTGCGAGCGGGAGCAGGATGCCGGCCGCCTCCTGGCCCCACCACTCGCTCCACTCGCCGTACGGCGACAACTACCCGAAGGTGTCGCAGGCGATCTGGACGGGCACCGCGAGCCGGCACCGCCGCGAATGGCAGAATGGCGGCGGCGGAACCCGCCGCGCCGTAACGCCAGCGAAGGCGTGGGGAGGGCTCCCCGGGCCTGTTTTACTTTCACATCGATCGCTTTACAGTTAGCGCGTGAACACTGAGGGGGGCTCCGCACCAGCGCTCGCGGTGCGGGCAGAGGGAGCTGACCGGAGCCTGCTGCCGGGCCATTCGTACGTGGTGGGCCGCGATCCAGAGTCCGACATCGTGATCACCGACGCCCGCGTTTCCTGGCAGCATGCCCTGCTCCGGCTGGAGGACGGCACCTGGGTGCTGGCGGACAACGGCAGCACCAACGGGACCTACGCCGGAGACCAGCGGGTGGACCGGATCGAGATCAACGGGCAGTGCCAGGTCCGGCTCGGCCATCCCGCCGACGGACCCGTCCTGACCTGCACCGTCAGCGGAGGCGACCCGGACCCGGGCCGGTCCTCCACCCGCGTTGACATCAGCGTGGACGGCGCGACCACGCCGTCCGGACCGCACATGCAGCCAGAGCCGATCCCGCCTTCCCGCGAGCCGAGCATGGCCCGGCCGCTGCCCAGCGCGGCGCTGCGCATCGGCCGCGCGCCGGACAACGACGTCGTGGTCGCCGACCCCGCCGTCTCCGGCCACCACGCCGAGCTGCGCAACGCGGCGGGCGCGTACCGCATCGTGGACCTGGGCAGCACCAACGGCACGTTCGTCAACGGCCAGCGCGTCACGGACGCGGCGCTGTCCGAAGGGGATGTCGTCGGCGTCGGCTCCTCGACGTTCCGGCTGGCCGGGCAGGAGCTGCAGGAGTTCGCCGGCGCCGGCGCGCCCGTCGAGGGGGCACCGCCGGCGGTCGCCGCGCCTGGCGACGGCGACGGCCCGCTCGAGATCCCGTACGCGGTCCGCTGGCTGGTGCCGAACGGCGAACGGTTCGCGAACTTCGACATCCTGAACGACAACGACACACAGCTCGACTACTACCGGCGGTTCGGGCACATCTACGCGGTCGGGGTGCCGACCAAGAAATGGCGCCTCGTGGTCGTCTCGGACCCCGAGTTGCTCGACGAGGTGGCGGGAAACGAGGAGCAGTTCGGCAAGCGCGTCGAGGAGATCAACTTTTTCGCCCAGCTGAGCAACTCCCGTGGCGGCGGCATCTCGGTGATCGGCGACGGCCAGCACTACGAGCAGGTCCGCCGCGTGATGCTGCCGTGGTACGCGCCGTCGAACCAGCGGACTCAACTCGAGCTGATGAAGGAGCAGGCGCGGAACCTCGTCGCGGCGTGGGCGGCGACCCCCGACGACGAGCCGCTCGACGCGCGCACCTGGATGGAGCGTTACACGCTCGAAGTCTCGGGGCGCGGCGCGTGCCGGTACAACTTCGGCCTGCTCGACGGCAGCGGCGACCCGCACCCGTTCGCGGTGGCGGTTCCGGAGAGCACGAAGGAGAGCATCCTGCGCGTGGCGGAGCCCCGCCCCGACTTCACGCTCTTCGCCGGCCGCGCCCGGCGCGCACGCACGAGACGCTACCGCCGCAACAACAAGGAGCTGTTCCGGACGGCCGACGCGCTCGTGCGCGCCCGCATGCACACCTGCCCGGCCGGGCAGCAGACGGATCTGCTGAGCCGCCTCGTGACCACGCCGGATCCCGACACGGGCGAGTTTCTCGATGCCGAGACCGTGCGCGACCAGGTCCTCATGCACATGTCGAACGGCTTCAACGGACCGTCGATCACCGGCGGGTGGCTCGCCTACGTCCTTGCCACGAACCCGGACGTCGAGGAGAAGGTGATCGCCGAGATCGACGCGATCACGGGCGGCGACCCGGACTACGACCTGCGGTGGGACGACCTGATGGCGCTGACGTACACGACGCAGGTGATCAAGGAAACGCTGCGCGTCTACCCGCCGATGCCGATCACGATCCGCCGCAGCCTCAAGGACGGAACGCTCGGCCGCTACCGCATCCGGAAGGACGACATCATCCTCGTCGGGACGCTCGCCGCGCAGCGCGACCCGCGCTACTGGGGGCCGCACCCCGACAGGTTCGATCCGGAGCAGTTCGCGATGGAGAAGGTCGTCGACCGGCCGCGCCACGCGATGATCCCGTTCTCGATCGGGAAACGGCAGTGCATGGCGCAAGAGCTCTCGTTCCTGATGCTCCGCGTCGTCCTGTTCGAGATCTGCAAACGCTACCGGCTGCGGCTCGCGCCGGGCGCGACGGTGACCAAGAACACGGTCGTGACGACGAAGCCGGTCGCGGTCCCCATCATCCGCCTGCCGCGGGAGTACGACGGGAGCCCGCGGGAGCCGGTCGCGTTGCGCGAGCGCCCGGCGGCCCCCGTTCGCGCCGGCGCGCCCGAGTGGGGGGAACCGACGGAGATCCCCGAGACGAGCGCCTACCGCCATCTCGTGATCGCGTACGGCAGCAACTTCGGCGCGAACAAGGAACTGGCCGAGCGCTTCGCCGAACGGGGCCGCTTCCACGGCTACACGAGCGATGTGATCACACTGAACGAGCTCGCCGCGTCGGCGCCGCCGGCGCAGCCCTGGCTACTCGTGATCATGACGTCCACCTACACGTCGAACCCGCCCTCGAACGCGACCGCTTTCAAGTCGTGGCTCGAGCGCACGGAGCCCGGCGGCGAGACGTGGCGGAACTGCCAGTACCTCGTCTGGGGACTCGGCAACAGTCAGTGGAACGCGTTCCTCGCGTTCCCCCGTTATGTGCACAAGAAGCTGTCCGACCTCGGCGCCACGCCGCTGGCGGAGCTCGCGTACGGCGACGTGGGCTCGCCCGCGTGGGAGCGCCTGCACGCGGAGTGGAACGCCCGCGTCTGGCCCGTACTCCTCGGGCTGTCCGGTGCGCGGCCGACCGAGGCCGCGGCCGCGCGCGACGCCGCCGAGAAGGCGGCCGCGGGCGCGCTGACGGGCGCGGACTCGAACACCGCGATGCACAGGTCGCTCCAGGTCGACGGCGGCGACGGCGCAGCGCAGGAGCCGGCCCCCCGGGACAGAAGCGTCTCCTCGATCATGCGCCGCATGTCGTCAGGTTCACGGGGGTGGGCGACGCCCCGGCGCGGCGGCTCACCGGAATCGGCCGGCCGAAGCCGCGCCCAGTCACGGGTGCTGCTCGTTCCGGCGATCCTCACGAACGCCGTCGGGATGGACACGGCCGAGGCGCGCACGCTCGTGTGCCGCGAGCTCCTGCCGAACGGGTCGCCGAAGCGAACGCGGCACCTGGAGGTCAGCCTGCCGCCCGGCGTCTCCTACCGGGTTGGCGACCACCTCGGCTTCTGCCCGAAGAACGACGAGGAGCGGGTCGAACGGCTCGCGCGGCGCCTCGGCGCCGCGCTCGACGGCCTCTTCATGGTGCCGAAGACGATGAACGTCAGCGCCGTGCCGAGGGGCGTGGTGCTGCAGGTCCGCAACGTGCTCACCAACCTCGTCGACATCACCGGCAGGCCGACGGTGCCACAGCTCGACCTCCTGCTCGAGAAGGCGACCGAACCTGCCGAGCGATCGAGGCTGCTGGAGATCAGGGATGTCCTGGAGACGCCGGATGGTCCCGATTCACCGCTGCGCGCAGCGATCGACGGCGGCGGCTACGACGTGGTGCGGCTGCTCGACGAGTGCCCGTCCTGCTCGCTGAACATCTTCGAGTTCCTGCTGGTGGCCCAGCAGCTCCGGCCGCGCTACTACTCCACGAGCTCGAGCCCGCGGGTCCACGGTGACGACGTCGCCCACGTGACCGTCGGCCTCGAGACCACACCGGTGCCGGGCATGCCCGATCGTGAGTTTTGCGGAATGAGCTCGCACTATGTGCACACGCTGAGGGAGGGCGACCGGCTGAACGTCTTCCACGACAGCGCCGACGGGTTCCACCTGCAGGAAGACGTGACGAAGCCGATGATCTTCGTCTCCATCGGCACCGGCTTCGCCGCGATGCGCGCATTCCTGTGGGAACGGGTGGCATTGAAGCGCGCGGGCGTCACGCTGGCGGAAGCAGCGCTCTTCAACGGCATTCGCTCGGGCGGCGTCGACTACATCTACCGCGACGAGGTCGGGCAGTTCGCCGCCGAAGGAGTGCTCAACCACGTTCACATCGCGGCGTCGCGCGAGCGGCCGGGCTCCCGCGAATACGTCCAGGACCGGATCCGGGAGCAGGGCGCGCTCGTCTGGCGCCTGCTCGCCGCCGGCGGCTACGTCTACGTGTGCGGCTCGCAGCCGATGCGCGACGCCGTTCGCGCCGCCTTCGTAGACGTCGTCGCGGAACACGGGGCGCAGCCGCGCGAGCACGCAGAGGCCTACGTTGACGAGCTGGAAACGACCGAACGCTACCGCCCAGACCTGTGGGGCTGACCCCTGGGAGCCACATGGACGTCCTCGCGCTCATCCTGGCCGTCGCCGCGATGGTCATGTTCCTGTTCGCCGCCAGCGGCCGCGAGCTGCGCCGTTTCAATGAAATCGCGGTCGGCCTCGTCCTCCTCACCGCGGCGCTGATCTGCCAGTTCACGTCGATCACCAACACCCACATCGGCCGGTGACCGCGGCACGCTCGGTGCCGGACCTGACCCTCATGGTCGACCATCTGGGCGGGCCACCGGCCGGCTCGCGTCGGCCGGGCACCTAGCCGGGCAGGCCACCCGGCTCCGGCATGGCAACGACAGCGTTTCTGTGACCATGAAGGGTCTTGATCAGCTTTCGCTTGCGCAGATCGCGCAGCGCCCGGCGCACCGTCATGCGGGCAACCTCGTACTGGCTGGCGAGTTGGTCCTCGGCGGGCAGGGGAGAACCGAGCGGATAGGTGCCATTGGCTATGCGCTCGGATATGTCGTTGGCGAGCTGTCGCCAGATGTAGTCATCGGCCGCCCACTGGCGGGGCATGCGGGCAACTCTAGATCACCCCGAATCACCTGACCACACCGCCGGGGCCAGGCAGCGGCGGCACTAGCCGGTCTCGGCGACGTTGCGGAGCAGCAGTGTCTCGGCCAGGCACGCCCGCTCGAACACGGCCAGGTGGAGGCTCTCGTTCGCGCCGTGTGCCCGCGTGTCCGGGTCCTCCACCCCGGTGATGAGGATCTCGGCCTCGGGAAGGAACTCGGCGAACGCGGTGACGAACGCGATCGACCCGCCGGTGCCGATGTCGACGGCGGGCGTTCCCCACGCCTCGGTGAGGGCCGCACGGGCCGCGCGGCAGGCGCGTCCCCCGGCCCGCACGGTAAACGGGGCGACGGTCCCGCCTGCCTCCACCGTTACCCGCACGCCCCAGGGCGCGTGCGCCTCGAGGTGCGATACGAGCGCCGCACGCGCCCTCGTTATGTCGTCGCCGGGGGCCACCCGCATGCTCACGGTCGCGCGTGCGGCCGGGATGAGCGTGTTGGAGGCGGCCGCGGCCGAAGGGGCATCGATGCCGATGACCGCGACCGCCGGGCGTGCCCAGAGCCGCTCGGTGAGGCTGCCGGTGCCGATGAGCCGCACCCCGTCCAGCAGCCCAGCGTCGGCCCGCAGCTGCTCTTCGGTCAGGTCGAGCGGATCCGCCGCGCCGCGGACCAGGCCCGCGACCGCCACGTCGCCGCGCTCGTCGTGCAGGGTGGCCAGCAGCCGGCACAGCGCGGTCAGCGCGTCGGGGACGGGACCGCCGTACGCGCCGCTGTGCACGCCGTGGCGCAGCGCCCGCACTTCCACCGTGACGTTGGCGCCCCCGCGCAGCGAGGTCGTCAGCGCCGGCACGCCGGTCGTCCAGTTCGCCGAGTCGGCGAGCACCAGCACGTCGGCCGCGACGCGGTCCCGGTACGCGTCCAGGAACCGCGGGAGCGCGGGCGAGCCTATCTCCTCCTCGCCTTCGACCAGCACGGTCACCCCGACGGGGAGCCGGTCGCCGTGCGCACGCAGCGCCGCCAGGTGCACCGCGATGCCCGCCTTGTCGTCGGCGGCGCCCCGCCCGTACAGCCGCCCGTCCCGCTCGGCCGGCTCGAACGGGTCGCCGTCCCACGCCGCGGGATCGCCGGCGGGCTGCACGTCGTGGTGCGCGTACAGCAGCACCGTGGGGGCGCCCGGCGGCCCGGGCCGCCGTCCCAGCACCGCCGGCCGCCCGCCCTCCACGGTGAGCACCTCAACGTCCGGCAGGCCCGCCCGGCGCAGCATCGCGGCCACTTCCCGGGCGCTGGCCCGCACGTGCGGCGCGGCGGCCGGGTCCGCCGACACGGAGGGGATCCGCACCAGCCGCTCGAGATCGGAACGAACCGACGGCAGGACCCGCCGGACCGCGGCCGCGAGCTGCGCGGTTCCTGGGTGGTCCAGGCTCATGCTCCGGACGCTACCGGGATTACGGGCGGCGATGGCGCCGGCGCGGCAGGACGGCCCTCAGCCCGTGTACAGCCGGAGCTCGGCAGCGAAGCGCTCCGACATCTCGAGGGTCTTCGACAGCTCGCGGTGGCGGACGATCACCATGCCGTCGGAGATGATGCTCGCCCGCCAGTCGCGCCTCGGCGCCCCAACCGGAAGCAGGTCAAGCGCGGCCACGTGGTCTCCGTACTCGGCCAGCAGGTGGTCCAGGCCCTCGTGCCGGGTGATCCGCCCGGCGCCCTCGGCGCGCTTGAAGATGACCGCCGCGTTGTAGCGCCGCTCGACCGGCCGCGAGATCCGGCCCTGCGTGATCGCCTCGGCCCAGGAGAGGAACAGGTCCGCGTCGGTGGCGTAGTTCATCACGTCCACCATCCGCCCGCCGGGTGGCCGGGCGCCGATCTCGCCGAACACGGCCTCGCCGTCGGCCGTGCGGTACCACTCCATGTGGGTGAACCCGTCGCGGAACCCGAGCGTCTCCACGGCGGCCGCCCCGAGCGCCCGGCCGGCCGACAGATCCGGCACGTCAAGCTCGCGCAGCGCCACGGTGACCGGGCTGATCCACTCGTGCAGCCTGGTGAGCAGCGGGCGCGGGCGGTACCAGCAAATGTTCTCGAACAGGACCCGTCCGCCCGCGCAGATGGTGTCGTAGGTGAACTCCTCCCCGTCGACGAACTCCTCCACGATGACCTGCGGCACGTGCCGGAGCATCGGCAGGATGGCGTCGAGGTCGGCGGCCGAGTCCGCCCGGTAGGTGTCGGCCGCGCCGGCGCCGGCGATCGGCTTGACGATGAGCGGGAAGCCGAGGCGCTCCGCGGCGGCCCAGACGCCGGCGACGGTGTCCGTGCTCGCGTGCCCCGGCGTGCGCAGGCCCGCTGCCCCGAGAAGCTCCTTCATCAGCTCCTTGTCACGGAACGGGAACGTCTGCGTGACCGTGAGCCCGGGTAGGCCCAGCTCATCGCGCAGCCGCGCGGCGAGCAGCATGTACGGCTCCCACAGGCACTCCACCCGGTCGATGGGCACGCGCCGGGCCAGTTCGTGCACGGCAGCCGCCACCGCGTCCGCCGCGGCCAGGGAGCCAACCCGCTGGTAGTGCGCCAGCGCCTCCCGCGCGGCCTGCGGAACGGATGACGGTGCCTGGTCGCCTACCCCGATGACCGTCGCCCCGGCAGCCGCCAGCCCGCGGGCGAAAAACGCCATCTCGGCCGGGTACCCGGGAGAGATCATGACGACGTTCATAACGGATCAGCCCAGCTCGACCCGTACGCCGGCGACGAGCCGCCACATCGCATCGGTGACGGCGGCGGTGTCCGGGTGCCGGACGATGACGTAGCCGTCGCCCTCGTAACTGCCCGAGGAGACCTGCCCCGGCTCGGGCAGGCGCGACTCGACGACCAGCGAGCCCACCTCGGGCGGCAGCCCGTCGAGGCCGCGCACCGCGCGGACCCGGCCTATCCCCTGCCCGCGCAGGTACACCGTCCCGGCGGCCCAGCGGCGCGGCGGGGGCGTGAAGCTGTCGTCCACCATGAGCTGCGCCCACGCGCGGTAGAAGTCGAAGTCGTGCACGTAGCACAGCATCGACGTGATCTGGGCCCCGGCCGGGCGCGCCGCGACCTCGGAGACGGCGACCGAGCCGTCGGGCCGCCGAAACCACTCCATGTGGGTGAACCCCGACCGCAGCCCGAGTGCCCGCAGCGCCATCGGCGCGGCCGCCCGGACGCCGTCGTACTCTCCTCCGGTCATGTCGCGCGGCAGGAGCACCCGCCACTGGATCCACGGGTTGCGCAGCACCTCCAGCGGCGTGGGCAGGTAGAGCGAGACCGAGTCCCAGACCACCTGCCCGTCGACCATCACGCTGTCGTAGGAGCCCTCGTCCCCGGTGAGGAACTCCTCGACCAGCGCGGGCCGGTCGGGGGCTGGCGGCGCAGCGTCGAGCCAGACCCGCAGGTCCTCGGCGTCGTCGAGACGGAACGTGCTCTTGGCCCCGGCGCCCGCGGGCGGCTTGACCACCAGCGGGAACCCGGCCTCGGCGGCGAAGGCCGCCACCGCGTCCGCCGAATCGGCCAGCCGGTACCGCGCGCACGGCACGCCCGCCGCCCGCAGCACCGACTTCATCTGCGCCTTGTCGCGGAAGTTGCGGGCTGTTCCCGCGTCCATGCCGGCGATGCCGAGTCGCTCGCGGACCTGCGCGAGCGGCACCTGCAGCTGCTCGAGCACCGCCAGCAGCCGCTGCACCGTGCCGACGTGCCGGCCGAGCGCTTCGGCGGCGGCGGCGATCTGCCCGGCGTCGAGCGGGTCGTCGATCCGCCAGTGCGCCGCAAGCTGCCGGCGCAGCCCCGGCGGCACGCGTTCCTCGGGCTCGCAGGTGATCAGGGCGAGTTCGGTGCCGGGCACCGTCGCCGCCGCTTCGACGAACCGCATCGTCGCGGCGAGCAGGTAGGGCGCGACAAAACCGGCGACCGCCATGCGTGAAACGTACCCCTTTCGCTGTCGGCCTCATCCGCCTGCCGCCGAAGCGGCGCGTTGTCCCGCTCCCGCTAGCATTCCCCCATGAACGTGGTCTTCGTCGAGCCGTTCTTCCCCGCCAATCAGCGCCACTTTCCCCGCGCGCTGGCCGAGGCGGGCGCGACGGTGATCGGCATCGGCGAGTATCCCGGCGACGCACTGGATGATCAGCTCAAGGGGTGGCTGCACCACTACGAGCGGGTCCCGTCGGTCACCGACGTGGAGGCGATGACCCGCGCGGTCCGGTGGGTGCAGGACAAGTTGTGGGTCGACCGGCTCGAGGCCACGATCGAGGCGCACACCCTGCCGGCGGCACAGGTCAGAGAGGCGTGCACGATCCCGGGCACGTCGGTACGGACCGCCTGGCTGTGCCGGGACAAGCCGTCGATGAAGCAGGTGCTGCGCGACGTGGGAGTGCCGACCGCCGCCTCGGCCGCGGTCGGCAGCGCCGCCGAAGCCCGTGCGTTCGCCGAGCAGGTCGGGTTCCCGCTGATCCTGAAACCGCGGAGCGGCGCCGGCGCGCTGGACACGATGCGGGCCGACGACGCAACCAGCCTCGAACACGCGCTGGGAGTCTTCGGTGGCCAGGGCGCCGAATCGATCGCGGTAGAGGAGTTCGTCGAGGGCCACGAGGGCTTCTACGACACCATCACGGTGGGCGGCCGGGTGGTGGCCGACTTTGCGTCGCACTACTTCCCGAACGTGCTCGAGGCAATGCGGACCCGGTGGATCTCGCCCGAGTTCATCTCGACCAACCGGATCGACAGCGCGCCGGAGTACGGCGAGGTGCGCGAGATGGGGCGGCGGGTCGTCGCCGCCCTTGGGATAGGGACATCCGCGACCCACATGGAGTGGTTCTTCGGGCCGAAGGGGCTGAAGTTCTCCGAGATCGGCTGCCGACCGCCCGGCGTAGGGGCGTGGGATCTGTATTCCGCGGGCAACGACATGGACGTCTACCGGGCGTGGGCGAACGCGATCGTGCACGACGATACCGGCGCGGCGCCGTCGCGCCGGTACGCCAGCGGGATGGTCGCGCTGCGCCCCGACCAGGACGGCCAGATCACCGGTTACACGGGGGTGGAGGACCTGCAGCGGCAGCACGGCGAGTGGGTCATCGACGCTCACCTGCCGCCGCCGGGCACCGCGACCCAGCCGGTGGAGGCCGGGTATATGGCCAACGCCTACGTGCGGATGAGGCATCCCGACTATGACGTGCTGCGTGCGATGCTCGACACCGTGGGGCGCACGCTGCACGTCTACGCGTCGTGAGGGTGACACTGCTGGGGCCACAGCGCAGGCCCACGCTGGACACGGTCGCCGCGTCGCTGTACCCGGACGGGCCGATCGCCACCATCACCGCGGGCTGGCAGGAGCGCGAGCCCGACGACGGCGAGCTGGGCAAGCTGCTCGGCTCCCGCGACGTCAACCTCCGCCTGTACCGGCGGTGGCTCGACGTGCAGGAGCGCGATCCAGGGTTCGCCCCGCGCGAGCGCAGGCTGGCCGCGGCACTCGAGGAGTTGCAGGACATCTACCTGCTGCGCCTTGATCATGCGCTGCAGGCGGTCTACGCGGTCCAGCGCCGCAGCGGTCCCGCCCGGCTGCGGGCGGACGTCCTGGCCGAGGCCATCGACGCCGTCCGGGAACTCGACGCCGCGCACCTGCGCCGTGTCGGCGCGGTCCGCGGCGAGTTCTACCAGAGCCTGCAGCCGCACGACCGGGCGGTCATCGCGGAGCACCGCGCCGACGTGGCGGGCCTGCTCGGCGGCGCCGCCGCCGTTGTCGTCGCCGGCGGGCACGTGGGCGTGCTGGCGGACGCTCTGCACCTGTTCAACGTCGCCGCATCGCTGCGGTCGCCGGTGATCGCATGGTCGGCCGGCGCGATGGCGCTGACGGACCGGATCGTGCTCTTCAACGACCGGGCGCCACAGGGGCCCGGTCACCCCGAGGTCTACGACACCGGCCTGTCCCTCCTGCGCAACGTGGTGGCGCTGCCGCACGCGAGCGCGAGGCTCCTGCTCGGCGACACCCGGCGGATGGCCGTCTTCGCCCGCAGGTTCGCCCCCGCCCGCTGTGTCGTGCTCGAACAAGGTACTCACGTCGACATCGATAATGGCGGCTGCCCGCCGGGCACCCGGGTGCTCGCCGACGACGGCCACGTGACCACCTTGGAGGCAGCCTGACCACCGTCAGCCGGCCGGCGGCAGGCCGCAAGCTCGCCATCAACCGGCTCAAGGAGCGCGGGCCGGTCGAGCCTGCGGTCGTCGACCGTTTCCTTGCGCGGCGCGAGGTGCCGATCGTCGAGGGCGCCCGGTGCACCTTCCTCTACCGGGGGGAGGCCAGCGAGGTCTATCTCGTGCACCAGATCTTCGGGCTGCCCCAGCACATCCCGCTGCGCCGGCTGCGCGGCACCGACCTGTGGTACGTCGTCCTGGAACTGCCGGACGGCTCACGAGTCGAGTACCAGCTCGAGGTCGTCCGCGGCGGGCGGCGTGACCGCATCAATGACCCGCTGAACCCGCACGTCGCGCACAGCCCGCTGGGCAGCTCCTCGGTCTGCTACGCGCGGGGACACGAAATACCGGAGTGGACGCGGCCCGACCCGGAGTCGCGTCCTGGTTCCCTGGCCGAGCTCGCGGTGCCGAGCCGTGCGCTGCGGCGCTCCTGCCGCGTGACGCTCTACCTGCCCGCCCGGTTCCGGCGCATCGCCCGCTACCCGCTGCTGATCGTCCACGACGGCGGCGACTACCTCAAGTACGCGGCGGCCCAGACCGTGCTGGACAACCTCATTCACCGGCTCGACGTGGCGGAGACCATCGTGGCATTCGTGTACCCGGGCGACCGGCTGACCGAGTACGCGAACTCGGCGGCCCACGCCCGCTACCTGACGGCCGAGCTGGTGCCGCATCTCGAGGCCGAATTCCCGCTCGCTGGCGTCCCGTCCGCGCGGTGCCTGATGGGCGCGAGCTTCGGCGCCGTCGCGGCCCTCTCGACCGCCTACCGCTACCCGGGCGTCTACGGCTCGCTGCTGCTCCAGTCCGGCTCGTTCGTGTTCACCGACATCGGCACCGACCACGGTGGCGGGCCGGCCTTCGAGCCGGTGGTGCGGTTCGTCAACCGGTACCGTGCCGCGCCGCGGCGGGTCGCGGACCGGGTGTTCGTCAGCTGCGGGGTCTACGAGCCGCTGATCATCCGCAACCGGTCCATGGTGCCCACGTTCGAGGCCGCCGGAATGGCCGTCCGTTACGTCGAGGCCCGCGACGGGCACAGCTGGGAGAATTGGCGTGACCGGCTCCGGGAAGGACTGTCATGGATATTCCCTGGCTCACAGAAGTTCTTCTATGAGTGACGACGTGAAGACGGCGGGACGGTGGTTTTCCGACCGCGTCAAGACCGAGATCACCATGGTGCGGTGGGGCACGTTCGGCAAGCCGGTGCTGGTGTTCCCGTCCGCGGGCGGCGACGCCGAGGAGATCGAGCGGTTCGGCCTGATCGACGCGTGCGCGCCGCTGCTCGCCGAGGGCCGGGTCAAGCTCTACTCGGTCGACAGCGTCGCCGGGCGGGCGATGATCGCGCAGGACGGCTCGGCCGACTACCGCATGTGGCTGCTCAACCAGTTCCACGAGTGCGTCCGGTGGGAGGTGATACCGGCGATCCACGCGGACCTCGGTGGCCAGGACATGGACGTGATCGCCAGCGGCGCCTCGATCGGCGCGTTCAACGCGGTGGCCGTGCTGTGCCGCTATCCCGACGTGTTTTCCGCGGCCATCGGCATGAGCGGCAGCTACCGGATCGAGCGCTTCTATGACGAGGCGTGGAGCCAGGACCTGTACGTCTCCGCGCCGCTGCAGTTCCTGCCTGGCCTGGAGGGCCCGCAGCTGGATACGCTCCGCGGGCGGTTCGCCGTGCTGGCGTCGGGCGAGGGCGACTGGGAGAACGTCGGAGAGTCCTGGCGGATGGCGGAGGTTCTGGGCAGCAAGGGGATACCGAACCGGGTGGATAACTGGGGCCCGCAATGGCCGCACGAGTGGCCCACGTGGCATCGGATGCTGCCCGAGTACCTGCGCGAGCTCACCTGATACTCCCCCGGCCGCCGTCAGGGCCTGAGCACGTAGCGGCCGCGCACCCCACCCTTGGCGACGGCACGGTGGGCGTCGGCGACCCTGTCCAGCGGCACGACCTCGTGCACTCGGGCCGGCAGCTCGCCGGACGCGGTGCGGGCGAGCAGGCCGCCCAGCCGGGGACCATCGGGGTGCACTACCAGGGCGGCCACGGTGATCCCGCGCTCCGTGGCCGGCTCGGCTCCCGGCTGGACGCCGACAAAGGCCCCGCCGTCGCGGACCAGGGCAAGTCCCCACTCCTGCAGCACGGCGCCGTCGGCGACCGCGTCCCAGCCCGGCTCGGCGTGCGTGGTGAAGCCGGCGCCGAGGCCGCGGACGAACTCTTCGTCCTCGGCTCTGGCCAGACCGGTCACCTGCCAGCCGCGGTCCCGCGCGAGCGAGGCGACGTAGCCTCCGACCGCGCCGGCCGCCCCGGTCACGAGCAGCCGGTTGGCGTCAGCGGGCGCGTCACCGAGCAGGTCGGCGATCTGGGCGGCGGCCAGCCCGTTGAGCGGCACCGTCGACGCCGCGACCAGGCCCAGCCCGCTGGGCACGACGGCGATGTCGGAGGCCGGGACGACCAGCTGCTCGGCGTAGGTGCCGAAGTCGCGGTTGAAGCCGGCCACGAGGCCGGCGACCCGGGTGCCGGCAGCCAGGTCCACGCCCCGGCCGGTGGCGACGACCGCGCCGGCGAAGTCCCAGCCCAGGCCGGTACGGTCTGGCTGGCCGATGAGCCCCATGCCGTGGAAGAAGCCGCCCGCGACCGCGAGGTCGACGGGGTTGACCGGCGCGGCGGCGATCCTGACGCGGACCTCGCGGGGCCCGGGATCGACGACGGGAACGTCGATGATCTCGATCGAGTCGGGCCCGCCCGGAGTGCGGACGACGGCGGTGCGGAAGGTGGGGGTGCCCATGGTTTCGCTCCTCGTAGCTTGTGTTCGGTGGTGCTCCTGCATCACTATGTATGGGTAACTCTCCAACGGGAAGTACGCACTTCAAAGTGCGTAGGCCCCGCCTCGGTAAGGAGCGGTCGATGCCGACGATGACGGCGGCCCAGCAGGGGGCACAGGCGAAGGCCGGCTACGACGCGTTCCTGGCGAGCTGCCCCAGCCGCCAGCTGCTCGACGAGATCGCCGGCAAGTGGGTCGCGCTGGTCCTGGCCGCGCTCGGCAGCGACGGCCCTCATCCGGGGGGCGACCGCGTCGGCCAGCCGCAGTCGATGCGCTACTCCGAGCTGTCCCGCCGACTGGCCGGGGTCAGCCAGAAGATGCTCACCCAGACGCTGCGCTCCCTCGAGCGCGACGGCCTGGTCACCCGCACCGTGACGCCGACCGTGCCCGTCACGGTCACGTATGGACTGACCGACCTCGGTCTCTCGCTCCACCACGTGATGCGCGGCATCAAGGTGTGGGCCGAGGCGCACATGGACGAGGTGCGCGCCAACCGCGAGGAGTACGACACCCGCGTCGCTGAGCGCTGACCATCAGCGCAGCGGCGTGCGTCAGCCTCCGCTGCGGATCCTGACGATGGCGGCGGTTGTGGCCTTGACGGTCAGGCTGACGCCGGCGTGCGGGTCGGCGGGCAGGCCGCTCCACCGACCGTCCCAGGGGGCGTCGCCGGTGATCGCCGCGCCGCCGAGCGTGGCACCGGTACCCGTGGCGTCCCCCGGCTCCCCGCCGGCCAGCGTCATGGTCTCCGCGCCCCGCAGGCCCGGCCCGGGTGGGGCGATCCGGACGGCCGCATCCGCGGCCCCAGGCCCGTGCGTCTTGTTGATGATCGTGATGTAATCCTCGCCCGCCCGGCCGACGCAGTAGGCGGTCAGGTTGATGCGGTCCGGGTTGTCGATCTGGACGGGCCTGACCCGGCCCGCCGAGCCGAGGGTGAACGCCTTGATCCCGTACCCCTTCGGGGTGACCGCATAGCCCCCGTCGCCGCCGGGACCGGGCACGATCGTGCCGGTGTAGAGCCACTGCTTGTTGTGGAAGTTCACGCCCGCGGCACCGTGAACCGCCCACCAGTGCAGGTGATCCAGCGCCCACAGCGCCGAGGCATACGCGTCGCTCGCTCCCGGGACGCCGACCAGATAGTCGTTGGACTCGGTGAGCCGGTAGCGCAGGCCGGCGGCGGCCACCGGGGCGAGGTTGTTCGCGTAGAGCCACGGATAAGGAATGTAGGTCGTGCCCCTCGGCTGCGTGCCGATCTCGGTACCCTCCACCCACTCGGGGGACAGCATGTTGCTGATCGCCTGCCGCGCGGTCGTCCGCCCCGGGCTGCCCCCCACGTAGCAGTGCTGCGTGATGTCCGCGACCCGGCCGGAGTCCCGTTCATCGCCGGCGAACCGTTCGGTCCACGACACCCCGCTGTCAGGATCGGGGGTGTAGGTCAGCCTGTCGTAGGCCCCGGTGTCCGGCCCGGACAGCGACGCCCCGGGCGCCGCGTCCCCCACCGCGCCGGCAAGGCTCTGCCAGCCCGTCAGGTACGACGGGTACGCGCTGCCCGGCACCCCCGAGACCTCCTCGTAGATCGCCGGGTCAAGCGGACGGCCCTGGTAGGAATGAAACGCATGCCAGTCCGGCTCGTTGCCGATGGCGAAGCTGGCCACGTGCTCCGGGTAGCGGCGCCAGATGTACCCGGCGACCCGGGCATTGATCGACTTCAGGTCACCGACCGGGTCCGCACCGGGGTTGAGCAGGCGGACGGTGTAGATGACCTTCACCCCGGCCGCGGCGGCGAAGGCAAACAGGTTGTCGATCCCGGTGAAGCCGTCGCTGCCGGTGCCCGCGGGCATCAGCTGGTCCACCGTGCCGCCGCCGATCCGGAGGCTGCCCAGGCCCAGATTGCGAAACAGCGTGATGAGCGACTCGTTCCCCGGGCTGAACAGGTAGCCGGTCACACCGGCGTTGCCGGGCCGGAGCGGCCCCACTTCGAAACTCAGCCCGGCGAAATCGCCCGGCACCACCGGCCCGCGATGCCCGGCGTCAATGGTGATCGTCACCGGATGGGTGCCCGGCCGGGCATGCCGCGGGCCGGCACCCCGGTGACGCCGGCCGGCCAACACGCGCCGGATCGACCGGGGCAGGCGGAAGGAGCCTTGCACCCTTGACAGCCGCGCGTCAGCGGGCGACCGCGGTGTTCGCTGGCCCGCGGCCGGGGACCTCCGGTGCGGTGTCGCGCCCGGCGCCGTGGCCGGCGTCCCGGTCGGTCCAGGCGGCGCACTCCCCGATCGCGGCGGTGAGCAGGCCACGGAGCATCTCGTCCGGCTGCTGGACGCACGCCAGGGCGATCCCCTCCACCGCGGCGTGGACAGCGGCCGGCGCGGCGCGCCGGCGAAAGGCCTTGGCCGAGATCGTGGTGTTGCTGGTAAAACGCCGGGCCCACTCCGTCGCGTGTGGAACCTCCGCCAGCGCGTGCCGGCTCTGCTCTTCCAGCCAGTCGGCCGGCTGCCCGTCCAGGTCCGCCAGCATCCGTTCACACGCCAGCACCGACACCGCCAGGACCTGCTGCCGCCCGGCCGCCGCCACCGGCAGGGCCGTCCTCGCGCACACCAGCGCGATCCGCGCGTCTATGTGCGGATCATCGCCGGTCAGCCCGATCACCGACGGGATCAGCTCCACCAGTTCCGCGCGGCCGGCGTCGGAGGTGTAGTCGTTGACGTCGCGGGCGAGCGCGGCCAGCAGCGGGTGCGTGCAGGCCGGATCATCGCTCCAGCGCTCCCCCGCCAGAAACGACGCCAGCTCCATGAAACACGCGCCCTGCCGCGGGCTGCGGTGTTTGCCCCGCGACAAGACCGGGACCAACTCAGGCAGATGAGCCTCGTAACCAGACACGGGCACCCCCAAGGCATCGGCAGACCCGTTACCACCAGTCTGCGCGCCTTCCGGCGCGCACGCCACCGCGGGCCCCGCCTCATCCGTGAAGGGTGTGGCGCTGGCCCGCGGAATCCGCCATGATCCCAGTGTGGAAGGGCGGGGGATGCGACACCGGGTGAAGCGCGTGCTGCTGGCGGCCGCCATCGCGGGTGCCGGTTGCCTGGCCGCCGCGTGCGTGCAGAGCGCCAGCGGCGCCGTCACCGCCTCTTCGCCCGGCGTGACCGCGCCGGCGACGGATACTCTCCCGCCGTCGCCGACATCTGCCGCGCCATCGCCGACACCGAGCGTGGCCAGCCCGACGGAGGCGCCGACCACCGCCGCCCCGACCAGCCCGGCGACCTCTCCGGCGTCATCCAGCGGGCTCGCCTCCGACCTCATCTGGCTGTGGATCGTCCTGGGTGTCCTCGTCCTGCTCGGCATCATTTACTTCGCGACCCGCGGCCCCTCGCGCTCCTCGGTGGCGGCGGCAAGCTGGCGGTCCAGAGCCGAAGACGCCTACGCGGCCGGGGCGGCGCTGGACCGCGCCGTGCGCGCTGCGGAACGGCAGGGCGCGTCCGCCGAGGGAACCAGCGCACGCTACGACGTCCAGCGGTACGGGGACGATCTCACCCAGAGGCTGTACGCGATGCGGGAGACCGCGCCGAATGAGGAGCGCCGCGGGCAGGTGGCGAATGCGCTCGCGGCGCTGCAGGACGTTCGGTACGCGGCGGACGCCCAGCGTGCTCCCGGCGCCGCGGGCGCACAGCAAAGCGGGCCCCTCCATGCCCGCCTGCTCGACCTTGAGTCGTCTCTCAACGAGCTCCGGCTGCCAGACGATCCCCTGCGGTGAGCGTCCTGGCGGCGACCGGGCGGGCGGGGAATGAGACCGCCGCCGGCGCGGTTGGGTGCGAGCATGAAGATCGCGGTCATCGGGACGGGCAGGATTGGCGGCACGCTGGGCGGACGATGGCGTGCGGCCGGGCACGAGGTGGTGTACGGCTCCCGCGCCGGATCTGGCGAAGGGCCAGGTGGCGCCCCCCTGATGGCGGTGGGCGACGCGCTCTCCGGAGCCGACGTGGCCGTGCTTGCCGTGCCGGGAGGCGCCGTCGCCGAGGTGGTCGCCGCGAACGGCGCGGCGCTGGCCGGCAAGGTCGTGGTCGACGCCGTGAACCGCATCGGGGAGCCGGAAGTCGATAGCCGGGCGGCGATCGCGGCGGCCGCGCCGGATGCCCGTTATGTGCGGGCGTTCAATTCCTTGGGCTGGGAGAACTTCGCCGATCCGCTGCCGGGAACCGCGCTGTTCTTCGCCGCGGACCCCGGCGCGCGCCCGGCCGCCGAGGAGCTCATCACCGCGGTCGGCCTGGAGCCCGTGTTCGCCGGCGGCGCCGACGCGGCCGGGGCGGTCGATGCCCTGCTGCCGTTGTGGATGGCCCTGGTCAGGCACAACGGTGGGGACCGCCGGGTCGCGCTGAGCATCGCGCGCTAGGACGCTGAGACTAGAACGGCATCGGGATGTAATGCAGCGGCAGGTCGGGCTCGGTGTAGCCCCGGGCCTGCTGCCGCTTGGGCAGCGTGATGTCCTTATGTTCGAGCGGCTTGTAGGGGACCTGGCTGAGCAGGTGGCTGATGATGTTGAGCCGGCCGCGCTTCTTGTCGTCGGTGTAGGCGATGTACCAGGGCGCCCACGCGGTGTCGGTCGCGGCGAACATCGCGTCCCGGGCCCGGGAGTAGTCATACCAGCGGCTGTAGGACTTCAGGTCCATGTCGGACAGCTTCCAGAGCTTCCGCGGGTCGTGGAGGCGGCTTTCCAGGCGCCGGGTCTGCTCGTCGGGGCTGACCTCGAGCCAGTACTTCAGCACCAGGATCCCGGTGTCGGCCATGGCCTTTTCGACCCCGGGCACCAGGTCGAGGAACCGCGCGGTCTCCTGTGGCGTGCAAAAGCCCATCACCGGCTCGACGCCCGCCCGGTTGTACCAGCTGCGGTCGAAGATCACCACCTCGCCGGCGGCCGGGAAGTGCGCGATGTACCGCTGGACGTACATCTGCGACTTCTCGCGCTCGGTCGGGGCGGGCAGGGCGGCGACCCGGAACACCCGCGGGCTCACCCGCTCGGTGATCCGCTTGATCGTCCCTCCCTTCCCGGCGGTGTCCCGGCCCTCGAACACGATGCAGATCTTGGCCCCGGTCGCCTTGACCCACTCCTGCATGGCGACGAGCTCGCCGTGCAAGACTCGCATCTCCTTCTCGTAAGGCTTGCGCTTCATCTTCGCAGACCGCCCGGCCCCGGCGTCCTGCCGCGCTCCGGCATGCGGTGCCTGGGCCTCCGCGTGGTGCCGCTCCTGCTTGTCCTTCTTCTTCGCCATGTCGCTTACCTCCGATGGGTGCGGTGACGCAAGTGCAACCAATAACCAGCCGCCGGTGCGGATTAGTCACCCCCGGCAGGGTGACGACCGCGACCGTGAAAACCTGACCGCCTGGCATCACCGCCCGCCGGCCGTACGCCGGACGAGGCTGCGCTCCGGCAGGCCGGGCACTTCGGCGGCGGCGGGCTCATCCGCGGTGCGGCTCATCTGCGGTGCGGGCGAGCAGCCTCGCGTACCGGATGGCCAGCCCGGGCCACCCAGATCACGTCGTCGAACAGCAGCTCCTCGGCGTTGGACAGGGTCAGACGGGTGTGCTCCGGGCCCGGCCGGTGCGTTATGACCCGGCGCAGCTTTCCCGCCTCGGAGTGGACTCCCAGCGGCATGTTGATCACCTCGTGCTTCGTAGCGGACGACCATCGTTAAGCGCTGGCCGGGACAGCCGGCTCGGCGCTGAGGCTCTCGCCTGCCCTGGCGCTGGTCTTGCGCTGGCGCGACAGCTGGATGGCCTTGTCCACCCCGACGAACGCCGGGGCGATGAGCGAGAGCGCGAGCACGACGACCCACTCACGCCCGCTGAGCGAGGTGGTGTCGAGCAGGCGCTGGAGCATGCCGAGTTCCACGGCGGCCCAGGTGAGGACCCAGCCGAGGATGATCCAGCCCAGGTAGGGGAACACCGGCGGCGCCCACGGCGCCTGCCGCTCGCGCCGCAGGATCAGACCGATGTTGACCGCGGACAGCGAGACGATGGCGAAGGCCATGGTCATGGGGACCGACGGCTCGGTGGTGCTGGGCGTGCCCGGCCCCCATTCGAGCACGGCCAGGGCGGTGACCGCGACGACGAACCCGGTGACGAACCAGCGGATGATCTGCGGCCGGTTGACGATCTTCGTGCCCGGTTTGCGCGGCGGGCGCTGCATGACCCCGGGGTCGGGCACGTCGACGATGAACCCGATCACCACGGTGATGACGACGAAGAACTTGGCGAACAGCAGCTGCAGCGGGAACAGCGCGACGCCGCCGTTGATGTTGAAGATGGTGGCGTAGACCATCAGCTGCAGCACCGACGACAGGATCGTCAGCTGCAGCCGGACGTAGGTGGAGATCCGCCGGTAGATGTCGCGGCCCAGGTCGACGGCGCGGACCAGGGTGGCGAAGTTGTCGTCGGTGAGCACGATCTTGGCGGCCTGCTTGGTCACCTCCGAGCCGCTGCCCATGGCGACGCCGATGTCGGCCTGCTTGAGCGCGGCCGCGTCGTTGACGGCGTCGCCGGTCATCGCGACCACCTGGCCCGATTCCTGCATGAGCCGCGCCAGCCGCAGCTTGTCCTCGGGCGCCACC
>Ga0081540_1000675_pt1 | contig 32063 bp, 26 predicted proteins | sample TabmetS2T1R1_FD_71024 | JGI IMG/M metagenome (GOLD analysis project Ga0081540, IMG submission 71024) | Tabebuia heterophylla rhizosphere microbial communities from the University of Puerto Rico - S2T1R1 | ecosystem: Host-associated > Plants > Roots > Rhizosphere ...
GTTGTTTCTGGAGCATCTGAAAATACCTCTCCAATGCCGGGGTCTGACATTTTTAGACTAGTGAATCACTCTCTTCAAAGATGCGTTTAGAAACTACTCTAGTTATTTCTCTGCCGTCGACTTGTATTATGATAGGAGTTTCGCGTACCATCACCATCTCCTTGCCCTTTTCTCCTGTTCCTTTCTCCTTCTCTTCATCGAGCATACGTCTTGTCCTCTTCTCTGTCTCTCCTTTGATTAGATTAGAAATGCCTTTCACTGGCTGTCTGCCAGGTGTCTGCAATGGGGTTACCGATACTAACTCTGCTTGCCCAAACTCTGAAACACTCATCGGACCAACCTTAGTAGGCGAACTGGTAACAAACGCTCCTCCCGCTGCTGCGAATAGTGTTCTGCGTATAGTAACGTAAACAGTGGTAATCGTGATTGTTTTGCTTCTTAGAGAGTTGATTGCTGATCGTAATGAGTTAGCCCTTGAAGTGGCTGTTGCCATAGCACTCGATGCCCTGCTCATGCTGCTACTCATGCCAGAGGCAAATGATGAAGCAGATGAAGTCATTGAACGCATAGCACCTGATACAGTACTATTCATGCTTGTAGCACCTGAACTTATTCTAGTCATCGCTGCTATTACGACCTGAAATCCGGAGGCCATTGTAGTCATTGATGATCTCGTATTGGCAGCCATGTTCGAGAATGAGCCTGATACTGTGGTAGCCATTCTCTGAGAATCGGTCTGTATTCTGGCGAACGCTGCAATGACTATTGCAAATCCAGAAGCCATTGTGTTTAATGATGTTCTAGTGTTGGCTGCCATGTTAGAGAAAGCAGTACTTACTTCTATTGCAGATTGTTTTACTTCTTGAGCAAAACGGTTCATGAGAAACTCCAAGCCAACCAGTTCAAAGGCTAGCGTCGTTCTCGCCTTAGTACCTGCGGGTCCAAGCGTATCGAGAGCAGCAACTGTTTGTTGACCCATTGCGCCTGCTGCGGGTCCTATCTTTCCTAACTCTCCAACTATTTTCCCTGAAGCATCGGTTATAGTCCCAGTAGTAGTGTTTAAGTTAAGATTAACGGCAGCGAGTGCCGATTTTAATGCGTTGAGACCTCCTGCACTTGAGCCAACAGCAGAGACTAAACCATTGAAGCCGGCTATTGCACCTTGCATTCCTCCCTCCAAGTTCTGCGATGCAATAAGTATCTGTGCTAAAATACCAGGCAGTTGATTCATTCCATCCGAGGGTTTCCATGCTCCTAGTTTAGTAAGTGCTGCCTGAAGTGGGGCAAATGCTTGTTGTGCTCCTGCGGGGGCTTCCCTGATTTTCTGTTGTAGTAACGCTAAAGCATTTTGTGCTGCATCTGTTCTAAGCGCGATATCTAGAGGTTGATTTCTAAGGGTTGTTGCGAGTATTCCTAATAGTTTCTGAACATCTTGTTTTGCTACCTCAATATCTGCTTCTACTTGTAACTTCTGGATTAATGGTTTAGAGAATGTCACACCTAACTCATCTTGCAGTTTATCAATCTCATCCATGAAAGCATCTGATCCTTCTCTTGCTGCTTTTGCTAAAGAGTCAACAATCTTCTGGCCCATTTTATCAAATGCACTGATTACTTTGTTCACAGCATCAGGAGCCATAGCCATTGCTGATAAGAGCAGTTTAAGTTGTTCTTCTGACATTTGCAAAGCACTCTGCAAGTCAACACCTGCCGCAACAGCCAGTTTTCTCAATGTACTTTCAAATGCTGCTGCCTCACCCACTGATTCTGCTAAACCTAGTGCGAACTGTAGTGCTTTTGTTCTGCCTTCGACTAATCCGGTATTAAATCCGATAACGGCAGTTGTACCACTTTTAATCTGCTGTTGCAGTTCTGTTAACTTGCCAACTGCTTCCGCATATCCTAGTGCTGCGTCAATGGCCGCTTTTCTCTGTTTTAGCATGCCTTCCGTGAAAGCATTGGCAACTGCATTGGCAGCCGTCATCTCATCAGAATATGCTGCTAGTTGTCCGGCCAGATTTTGCAGTTCTAGAGTCTGTTCCTGAATAGCACTCTTTGTTTCCTGCATTCCAGCAGCAAACTCTACTGCCAGGATCGTCCCTTCTTTTATCAAGACATTGGTTGCATCATATGCTCCTTCGGCTTGGTGTAATGCCTGTACCTTTTCTACGAGAGCCTCTCCTGCTTCTAAAATGCCTTGCTTGTAGGCCAGTGCTTGCAAGGCTCCAGAGGCCATTTGATTTCCATGTTCTTGTAATGCTCCGGCTCCTTCTGCCAGTTTCGCAGTTTGATCAATCAGTTCAACTTTTGCATTGGCTACACCCAAAGCAAATGAGTTTGTCATAAGTTCGGCTAACTTGGCGCTCTCTCCGTAGAAAGCAAACTTTGCATTAGCCTCTTCTACTTTAGTACCGATTCCTGCTAGTTCATCTGATGCTTTCTTTGTGGCTGCAGACATCTGCTCAGTTGTTGCAGTTGTCGCCTTTTGTACTGGAGGTACTTTCTCGGCCTGTTTCATATAGACGGCAGTGCCATCTGCTAACTGGTCCCAAGTTCCAGCAGCAGCCAAAACTGAACCATTAAGACGCATTAACACACCATCAGCCTCTTTCCATTTGCCTGCGCCTACCCTAATGACATTGCCTGATTTGTCCATGGCAAGAGTCCAGAGGTTAGCAGCACGAGCGGCAAGTCCCATCTCACCTGTTCCCTTGGCTAGAGTACCGGTAAAGCCATCCCATTGCTTCTGCAAGTTCAATGTGCCTCCGGTAAGACCATCAAAAGCACCGAGTAGCATAGAAATGCCTGTGTTTATGCCATCGGAGAGGTTGATGAATGCCTGTCTTGCTTCATCCAAAAAGCCTTTCATTGAAGGAAATACTTCTCCAACTTTCTGGCCAAGGTCATCAAAGACCTTCATATTTACTCTGATTGCCGTTACTGCTCCAATAAAGGCAGCAACTGCAGCGACTGCTGCAGCAGCGGGTGCGGCTATTGCACCTAAGGCAGGAACTAGACTGCTACTTAAAGCAGTACCTGCTGCGGTGAATATACCTTTGAGTGGTCCAAACTTTGATGCCACTTGTCCGGCCTGTGTAATGATCTGAGTTAGTCCAGAGACACCGGAAACAATCGAACCAGCAAAGCCCAGATATGATTCAGCAACACCTTCATTGGCTCTCTGTAATCCCAATGCAGATGATGCTGCTTTACGGCTGGTTGATTCAACAGTAGAAATGTTGGGACCTAGTTTAGCAATCATCTCATTGCCTTTTGCAGTACTGGATGCAAGTCCATCTTGTGCTGCTTTTAGTTCATTGAGTGCTGCAGCGAACTCTGGTCCGCTTCTGATTCCTGCATTCCACAGTTGAGCAAGTTTGGCATATGCGGCTGCTAATCTATCCGTACCAGTGATGTTGTTCTCAGTGTCAGAAGTTATTTTGTTAATCGCACTGCCAAGTTTGATGAAGGCTGATTCTGCTTTTCTGTTAGCATCGATTACTTTGATTTGTGCTTTCTCGACTGCTGCCTGAGCATCCCGTATATTTGTAAATGCCGAATATAGAGTCAAGGCTGAGCCAGTTACCGCTCCTATTCCAGTGCCTAGTGTCGTCATTGAACCATGCAATGTATCCGTAGAACCACTGGTAGTTTCTGCTGCTCCTCCCACATCTCCCATTAGCGTATTGGTTTCAGTTAGGCCACCATTAACAGGATCTATTCCTGCATCCAAGTTGCCTAATGCCCCAGTAAATGTATCCGTGGAACCTGCAGACTCTTCTGCCGCCGTTCCTGCGCCCTCAAAGATGGGGATTGAATCGCCTAATGCACTGTTGGTATCCTGCAGAGGTGGAACTAATTCGCTGGCTGCTGTTCCCAAATCAGTTGCTCCCGTAGCAGTCTCTGCCATCGCAGGCACAGTCTCTCCCAACACGGTATTGGTTTCTCCCAGTGCTGTATTGGTCTCCCCTGTTGCAGTTCCTAACTCAGTGACACCTGTTCCTGCATCTGTTGATGCTGTACCTAGCTCAGTTGCCCCTGTTCCGGCTTCTGTTGCAGCAGTTCCGAACTCTGTGGCTGCACCGCCTGCCTCTGTTGCACTGCCACCAAACTCACCCATAGCACCTGTGGCTTCTGTTACAAAACCACCAGTTTCTGATATACTGCCATTGAGTTGGTCTGTTGAACCAGCAAACTCACCCATAGACCCTGCCGCGCCACTAAGAGAGCCTTCAAGACTGCCCATTGAACCCTCTAACTGAGACATAGAACCTGAAACACCAGACAAAGGTGATTCCATCTGCGATACCGAGGATCCAAACTTGTCGAAGTTGGCCGCAGTCCCTAGCATGGCCTTGTCCAACGATTGCGCAGATCTTGCTAAGGACTCAAAGGCTCCTGTAGGAGGCGCACTTACTTGGAATGAGATTGAGATTGGGAAACTCATTTCGGATTAATGCCCGCTATTGGTTAGCATACCTGCGAGATATGACACCTATCTCCTGTTGAACCATTCTAGCGAAAAAAGGAGGCCACTTCTGTGAAATGGTTATGGCACCCTGCCAATATCCTCGGCGATTGTTAACGATGTTAGCATATGGCGCAGATTGGCCCAAGACTATCTCATTATTGCCTCTTCTAATCATCGTGGACCTGAGTAGACGACCTGTAACGACTGGAGTATCTTGTTGCAGACGTTGCATTGATTCTTGGGCTATTGGCATAGCAGTTCTGTTGAAGAGATCGCCTCTCAAGACAGTAGCAAACTCTCTCATTCCAATAGAGATGCCTTTAAGACCCTTTACAGTAATAGCGGGCATATTATTTCTGGCTAGTCCTCGGTATTAATGGGGTCTGGTATTTTATAGGTAGTACTAGTACCGCCTTGCAGGCCTTGCTGTTTGCGTTTCTCCTTCTGGGCTTGTTTTTCTCTGTCCATTCTCTTTCTATCTTCTAAAAACTCCATGAATCTCTGATATGCGACTAAATCTTCTTGTAGTGGTTCCTCTTTGTCAAACTCCCACCACCATTTACGCCACATCTTTCTGATATTGTAATGTTCTAAGCAACGTACTTCTATAGGTTCTAACTTATACCCTGCGAAGCCCCCGGTGTAGGCAAGGGCTTTGAGAGCCGTAAATTTGCCGAGCCGTGGATCTGTTTCCAATCACATGCCCTGAGTATATCATCAAGGTCTTCGTTCATTATCTGGTCGTATGTTGTTCTATCTTTGTGGAAGTACATCTGAAATGCTGTTAGATCTGATGACTGTCTTTTAGCTGCGAGTCTTTGTGAGATATCAATGGATATATCCTGATAGAACTTCATGTTTGATTGAATCTCTTCAAGTTGTGCTTTTGTAGGGTCTTCTCTGTTTGTTATCATGGCTCTTGGTTTATTACGTGCGAATATTCTGAGCCTAAGAGATTCTTGCATCTCTGCTAAACGAGTGGCTGTAGTTTGTTGTTCCCGTTCCATGTCCTCTATTTCTGCAAGTTCCTTACGTCTCTGTTCCCATACTTTCTTTGTAATAGGAGAATATTTGATTGTGGCATATTTGAACTCTGGATATATGGCATCTGGCGCTGCCATGTTTACTCTAACAGTATATACTGATAACTTTGCAAGGGATGCAGAACGTGATTGCCTCTTATCGTTGATTGCCCCAAAGTAACGATTCCAGGCTTCCATAGGAAAGCCGCCATACTCTGACGGGTCAAACTCCTCTTCCTCCGGTTGCTTTAGTGCACCTGATTCTGTAGTCTGTTCATCCTCTGGGTTAAGGTCCACTAGATCTAGTTCTTGCTGATGCTTATTCGTATCAGTAGACAATAAAGAAAGTAGTTGCTATGCTACTATATTAGTGACATGGCGAACTGGAAACGCGGGTCATATATCACTCCGTTGGGATATCGAATGATAAAATCGTGGGGCCACCATAGAGCGGGGAGGGATAAGTATGTATTTGAACATATTCTTGTTTACGAAACAAGTCTAAAATGCTGTGTATTAAAATGGGCAGATATTCATCATTTGAATAATGATAGATTGGATAATAGACCTGAAAACTTAGAGGGAATGATGAAAGGTAGACACTCACGGCTAACCAGAATAAAAGAAATGGAAAAATACGGAGTGAATAACTTTGTCAGGTGTCGGTGATTACTAGATCACCAGATGCCTGTCCAGAAAGTTCTTCAATCCAGAAATCAGTACTGTTAGCATCTTTGTTCTGAACATATGACTCGAACTGCACACCAGTAAACTTTAGTTTCTTGTTTGTTGCGAATGTATATTCAACATCCTGTGGGGTATAGTTCGTTACGTTACCTATGATGACGTTATCTGCCTTTACCAATGTATTGAACTCTACAGTCATGTTTCTCTGCATTGATTTTCTAAACTTAAATGTAGATTGTCCTAGAGGTGTATAGTTCATCATACCCAAGTCTACATTAAATGAGAAAGAAGTTGAATCGTATGGTACTGTTGCTATTTTAAGAGGATCTGCCCCGCCGGATATGCCTGTAAACGGATTAGTTGCTGTAGGATTAGGCGCATATGTTGGCGCTCCGCTAAGCCATGTCGGTTCTGCTATCCAACCAGTAATATCCTTACATTCGAATGGTAGTGTAAAAGTACAGCCTCCATCTCTGGTAATCTCTCCAGAGCAGCCACCAAACTTTACTCCCTTGAATATCTTGAACTTTTCGATACCCTCGATAAGGGCACTCATCAATATAGAGATAGAAACACCGCCAGTACCATTTCTATTAACTCCTGTTGGATCAGGAGGTGTTACTGTTGGCGGCACTGGCTTCTTGAGGCCATAGCCTGCAAACTTGAAATCGAATGGTTTGTATGTAATCTCAGAAGTGTTGGTCTGTCCCAGTTTCAACTGTTTTTCTACATCATATGATCCTAACATTCTGAGTTTATCAGATTCGATTGCAATATCCTCACCCAATGTCATACCCCAGCCAACTGAAGTGAAAGTGATGGGGCCAGGAGTGGGTGTAACACCGTTGTTTAACGGCAAGGTTCCTTCTACTATCTCTTCAACGAACTGAGGTCGCTTGACGACATCGACCTGCGCGCTTGGTATAAATGACATTATGTTAAGGGGATTGGCTCAATCGAGAACTTTGAGAACTATTAAAAAGTGATAGTTCCTTAGTGCGTCGTAAAGGCACGTTTCACATTACAATGAGTGTTATAGACGGAGGAAGTTTCAAGTGCTATGACCATGAAGAACCTTTCGAGACAGTAAGCCCTGAAGCATGGAATGAACATATCAAAGACCCAGAACATAAGAAAACAGAATCAGGAAGTGCCGCTTGTGTTATTTGTGGAAATCAAACACAGTATCAACACAAGCCGATAAACAAGAAGCCTGTTTGCGACAACTGCAAGGAGGATTTGAAGTAGAGATGAGCCACATATCCATGACTAGAAGCCGTTCATTACATGATGATGTTAGTCCTAAAGGTATACATGGTTATGTCACTGTTCAAGTTTATCGTCATCTGGAAAAGAGATGGGAAGTTGTTGACCAGTACCATCCAAACCTGTTGACGACTGATGGTCGAGACTTTTATCATGCTCAGGTCTTGACAAATACCTCGGCTGGCACTAGGGGCAGTGGTTTCTTAGCAGTCACTACAGACGCCACTGCACCTGCTGCCGGTGACACAACATTGACGGGTGAGATAAGTAGCGGAGGTTTGGCTAGGGCTGACGCTACTAGCAAAACCCATACAGACAATACCAACAGTACAACAATAGAACATGAATGGACTGCTTCTGCTACTCATACCAACGTACAAAAGGTAGCGATGTTCAATGCTTCATCCTCTGGAATAATGACACATGAAGGGACATTCACTGCTGCGAGTTTGATATCAGGCGATAAACTGAAAGTTACTTATGTAATAAACATTGGTTAGGCTATTACCTAACCTATGGCGTTAGACGTAGAGAAGGGCACATTTACAAAGACAACAAGCACAGCAGCGCCTGTTTCCCAACAGGTCAATCTTTCCAACAGCTCGTTAACTCCAAAGGCACTAATCCTCTGGACTTCTGGAACCACAGCATTCAATGCATTCCAAGATGATTCTCGTTTTTCATATGGCTTTAGTGATGGCACTAATGATGCTTGTCAGTCTTATCGTATGGATGAATCTACCGAATCAGAGTCATATGCTTTTAGAAACAATGCAGTTATTAGTATTATTGACTTAACAACCAATGCAGAGGTTAGCATCGCAGATGTTTCTGCATTTGGCACGGGTTCATTTACTCTTAACTGGTCGACTCAATCCAATACCCAAGCACTAAACATTCACTATTGTGTTATTGGAGGAAGCGATATCACTAATGTCAGCGTAGTCAACACAAATAAACAAGATGTTGCAACGGGCAATCATAGTTGGACGGGTTCTGGAACAGCATTCACTCCTGACTTTGCCCTCACTATGACGGGAACAGATAGCTATACCGTCAATACATTATCTTCTAGCCTGGACAGGGCAATGATTGCAGTAGGTGCAATCGACTCAGCAGGTAATGAGTGGATTGTTTCTGGCAGAGATGAAACTGCCACTACTTCTGACTGTGATATGTATATCAATCCGAATGCGTGTATGGTTAGTCATGACCCCGCTAGTGGTGCTACGACATATCTTGCTGACTTTGTAAGTTTTAATAATGCGGCTGGCGGAGGTGTTACCCTAAACGTTACCGATGCTGCAACAAATGCTGCTACGCCAATAGCCTTCCTTTTTATCAAAGGAGGAGTTTGGGAGTGCGGCGCATTCCAACAACGATCTGGAACTGGTACTCAAAACGTAACATACAGCAATGCAAGCCTCGATACTTCAATGGTATTTCTTGCTGGAATCAGTAGTGCAACTTCTGCGTCAGTAGTGGCTAACATGTATCTAGGCTTTGGTGCTAGCGATGGGACTAATGAAGGATGTACATCTATTGCTAATCTAAACGGTCAAGGTACATTCGTAACTTCGTTCAACGATAGTAACACCAAGGTATACAGAATACACACTCCTGCTGCCACTGCTACAAGTTCTACAACAAATGCCGAATGTGATTTAACCGCGATGAGCACAGGTCAGTTTACTCTCAACTGGACAACCGCCGATACTACTCTCAGAAGAATGGCATGGTGGGCTGTTGGGGTATCTGGTCCTGCCAACTTTACTCGGTCGCCATCTCCTGATAGTGTTACAGTTAGTGAGAGTGTGTTAGGGTACAAGCCTGGTCCTGCTCAGGTCAAGTTTGGTACTATAACGATGGATGCTACATCAGGAGCACATACGCAGACATTTACGAACGAACTAGGTTTTAGACCCAAGGGGATGATATTCTGGGGGACTGGTCAGACTGCTACAGGAACAGCAGCCAAAGCAAACATGAGTGTTGGAATGAGTTCAGACAATGCAACTGGAGAACTGGGATGGGTGACCAACTTCCCAGATGCTGATACAATATCAGGAAATACTACTAACACAAACTCAGACCCAAACAACTGTATAAACGTATTTGATGGTACAACCATTTTTGTTGAAGCATCACCAAACTTCCAGGCTAATGGATTTGATCTTGTATATGTTACTAAAACAAATACAACTCAATACAAGTTAAACTACTTTGCCTTCACTGCACCTAACATACAAAATGTAGAGTCTGTTACTTATACCACTACAGCGGGTACTGGACTGAAGGATATAACGTCTATAGGTTATACAGGTACGATTGCGTTCTTTGCTGGTGGCTATTGGGGTAGCAATGCAACTAGTGGAGGGAACACTGGTGGCTTTGGAGTTGCTATGAATAGTTCCAAGCAATGGTTTGTTGCTTTCGGTGCTGATAATGTCAGTACTACCAACACATCGAGACAACAACGTACTGATCGTTGCTATATGACACAGAATACTCTTAGTGGTTTTCCTGCTCTTGTCTACGAAGGCAGTTTTGATTCTTGGTTGAGCAATGGTCTGCGTATTAACTGGACTACAAATGGGGATAATGGAGACGCTATCGCAGTGATGGTTGTTCAGGGTGGAGACTGGGATTTAGGTGCATTTAATCAAGCCATATCTAATGGAAACCAGGTTATTACCACTGCTTCGGATCTCAATAATAAAGGAGTGTTATTCGCCAGTTTCAACAATACTTCAACCACCAGTGCGGTAGACCATGCAAGATTTTCGATTGGAGGCGGAGACGGCACTACTGAATGTTCTGCATGGGTGGGTATTACAGATAATGTTACAACCAGTATCGCAAAGAAAGACCATAATGAAACAAAGGCTGTTCGATTGTTGGATGAAACATCCGGTGGTTCCACTCTTAGGGCAGAAGCAGATCTAACTAGCGTAGATACAGGAGACTTTACAATCAACTGGACAACCACAGATGCAACTGCTAGAGAAATTTGTTGGGTTGCTTGTGGAGATAGATTTGCTCAAGGCCAGAGTTTTACAGGTACACCTACTGCTGAAAGTATTACAATATCAGAAGCCTCATTAACCAGGGTTAAAAGTGCTGCTAGAGCACCAGCGACAGAGAGTCCTACAGTGTCAGAGGCTTCTCTTACCAGGATAAAATCGGCTACCAGAGTCCCATCGTCTGATAGTGTGACGATTGCTGAGAATTCATTAACAAGGAGTAAGACATGGCCTAGAGTTCCTTCTGCTGACAGTACCACGGTTAGTGATGCTTCTGTTAGTAGGATGTTATCTGCTGTCAGGGTTCCCAATACTGAAGCACCTGCTGTATCTGAGAATCTGACCAGAAGCAAATCTGCCAATAGAACGCCATCGAGTGATAGCACAACGGTTAGCGATGGCTCTGTTACCCGTTCAGTATCCTTGACTAGACTTCCATCTGCTGAGACTGTAACGCCTGCTGATGTTTCAACAACCAAGATGATAACAAGAGTCAGAGCACCAAATGCGGAGACGGTAACGCCCACTGATTCATCTCTGACCAGAATGCTACAGTTGTTCCGCTCTCCATCATCTGATTCAATCACAACTAGTGAGAATATTACTGGTGGCAGGGTGTTTGATAGAGATGTTTCTGCCGATAGTGTGACCATTACTGAGGCTTCGCTTAATCGTATGTTGTCAGCGGTTAGGGTACCGACTGGGGAGACTGTTGCCCTCGCTGAAAACCTAACCAGAAGCAAGACGTGGCCTCGCGTCCCTTCTGCTGATAGTGTAACAGCGCAAGACTCTTCTACTACAAAGTCAATAACTAGAATAAGGACACCAAACGCGGAGACTGTAACGGTATCTGATTCTTCAATAACCCGACTACTTCAGGCCGTACGGTCTCCGTCTGCTGATTCTGTTGTTATTGTCGATACTGGATTAACAAGGATCTTACAGGCATTCAGGACTCCCTCATCTGATACTGTTATAGTATCAGAGAATGTTACTGGGGGCAAGGTAATAGCTCGAACTCCAACAGCCGAAACAGTTACTGTAACTGATGCTTCATTGAATAGATTGCTTTCATTGTTGAGGATACCGGCGGCTAATAGTGTAACGGTCGTTGATTCTTCATTAACGAGATTGTTATCTGCGGTACGTGTGCCTTCTACTGAAGTTGTTAGTACTTCAGAGAATGTAACTGGAGAAAAGGTTCAAGGCGCTCAACAGTATAACAGGTCGCCAGCAGCGGAGTCTGTTATAGTTGTCGATTCTTCGCTTTCAAGGGTCTTATCTGCATTAAGAGTTCCATCTGTAGAAGTTATATCTATAACAGACTCATCCCTCACCAGACTCTTACAACTATTCAGAACACCGACATCTGAGACTGTATCAGTTTCAGAAAATATCAATGTCACAGCATCGGGCAGAGTCTCAAGAAGCACAAGTGATACTGTCGATATATCTGAGAATCTTAGCAGATTGTTACAATCATTCAGAACACCCACTACTGAGGGCGTAAATGTTAATGAGCAACTTACACGTATAGCATCAAAGAGTCGGGCTCCGTCGTCTGACTCGATAACTGTGTCTGAAATCGTCCCAACTAGGGTTGTCTCCAGGGTAAGGGCAACCTCCGACACTCCTGGCGTGGTTGAGGCTTCACTAACCAGGGTCCTCTTCGCGCTCAGGAGTCTAAGTGATACAACTATAGTCTCTGAGGTTCAGAGCCTAATATCTCATGCTCGTAGATTAGAGGAGAGTGTTGCAGTTACGGAGCCGGTAATAGAGAGGATCGTTACGGCCATTAGAGCAACTGCCCCTGATACTGTTTCAGTTAATGAATCGGTATTCTTCCAGGCATTGCATAAGTTTGTATTTGATTCTGTAGTAGTAGCAGACCAGATATTCAGTGAGAGACAAGGATTGTCAGGCCCTGTAACATATGCAATACCCTCGGAGGTTAGGCCATTGCTAGGCAACATAGGCAACCAAAGAACTGATGCGCAGATAGAACTTGCGATAGATTCAGCATATGATGAGATTAACCGTAGGACAGGTCGGCAGCCACCTAATGAATGGAAAGATACTGAAAATGACTTTGGCATTATAAAGAAGATAACGCGTTTCAAAGCAGCGTTAGAGATGGCTATTGGCATAAAAGATTTTGAAGACAGAGAATGGATGCAAAAAGAGATAGAGGAGATGTTCAAGATTATTGAAGAGGGCGAAGGCGAATCAGGCACAACCAGTACAGATGTTGTTGGAAGTTCACCGGATGAGACATTCGCTTTAGCTCCAGGTGGAATAATCTGGTCGATTAGATATCCTGGTCTGAAGAAGGGTTCAACTGGTAATGAGAACGATACAACTATCAATCCTGCGGCATGACCTGGCTACAGTTTGCAGACCCAGACGACACGTTACATGATTGGTTTAGATCATTGTATACTCCATGGCGCAATAGTCTGTTTGATCCAAGTATCGTGCCAATGGAATCAGAGATTGATTGGGATTCATACTGGGCAGGTCTGCACGATACATCCTTTATGGTTTATGAAGAACAGACCGAGCACCGCAATCTTGCATTGGGTACAAGTCCAATCGAGTTTATTGCAACAAATGTTGTTAGAGCAACTTATCGGTGGATAGGTGCCGGTAAGCCTGTCGTTATCAAACAGTTTAGAGAGTTTGTTACAAGAAAGTTGCATGAGAACATATTCCCATTACCTGCCGCTTTGTCTAGTGCCGGCATTGTTCAAATATATCTGCCGGGTATCATATCAAGAATAACACCAGCAAGTAACAGCGCACAAGAAGACTTTTGGACATTAGAAGTTAGGGTAACAACCAAAGTTCTCAACAGTATTACTTAATATTGTAAGTTTGTGACTGAGGAAGAAAAGGTAGCAACACCACCGCCGCCACCCAAAAAGGAACCCAGTACTTTAGACAAGATTGTGCATACAGTGATTCCAAAGGCTACTACGCCAGAGACATCAGAAGAGAAGGTTTCGGCAAATGCAAAGGTTGTTGTACTAGGATTATTTGCCCTTGTTGCGTTTGTTGTTGGCATATTTGCGTGGGTAAGTGTTGCTTCTGATGGGACTCTATCCGATGCAATGATTGCTGTATTCACTGCTGCCGTGACTGGCATTCTTACGCTTGGAGGTACAATGGTGCAGCAGTTATGGGGCAAGTGAATCTGGATCTGAGACCGCATCCTTTCTAGGCCTGCCCGGTCTACCTCCTCCTCTTTGTTGTTGAGCTATGAAATCTGTTATTGTTTGTTGATTCTGCATTACAATCTTCATCTGTGATTGTTGTTGCTGTTCTATGTTATCGACACGTCTGATAAGTTCTTTGAGCATGTATTCATCTTTATCCCTGCGCTCTCTTGCCGAATCAGCAATATTTGCGACGTATTTCTTGTTTTCCATGGAGAACTCTTTTAGTCTCTCTTCTAGTTTCGCATTCTCACGTTCTCTGTCTTCGGCTGTTTTCTTGCGCAGCCACCTAATGCCTTGAAATCCCAGACCTACCGCTGCGGATAGTGTAATGAATAGAGATACCCAGTATAGTACCTTGTCGACTACAAATTCCGCTGCTTCATTGACTATAAGGGCTGAACGATTGCCCTCGCCAATACTCGCAGTAGTCAGCGCTATGAAAAGTAGAATGGGTACTAAGGGGAGCAGCACTTATTGTTTCTTTGATATTCTTGATTTATCCGATTCTTGTAAAGTAAGGGGTAAGGGTTTGCCTGTCTGCAGTTCTTCAAATGGTTTATCTCTGAACTCTAGATATGATGGAACAGTAAACCGCCTACCGCCCTTATACTCACTAACAATGTACTGAGTCCTGTTAGCTCTTGCCCTATCATTAGCCATCTCATGAATCTTATCGGCGGCTTCTGCTGTAAATGGAATCTCATACCCCATCTCATATCGGATAATATCACCTGTTACAATCTCTTGGCTTGTCATATTCTCACCGAAGACAATCTTTGGTTGCGCTATAGGAATAGGATAGACACCTTGATTTGGACAGTACTCTGTCCATTCTGCGCCTATTGCATCATAACGGGTATCGGCAATCTCATATCTTAGATATTCGTTACCGTCATCTGCCCTCTCTCGAATCATGGCAGTTACAACCTTCTTGTTTCTTGCAGAATGAGGAGAGTTTGCAGTCTTCTTTAGAAATGCTGCATAGTGGTCGTCCTTCATTGTGTTCTCGTATGGTTTGTTTATCTTGGCATACTCTAGTTCGCCTTTGGTTGAACGAAAGAATCCATTAGGCATTTGCTTATTAGATAAAGAGAAAGTATGTTGGCTAAATAAAGATAGCCACTATTGCAATAACGATTGCGGCGATTGATAGGCCAATCGCTAAGCCTGAACCGCCCCAGCCAGACAACTATACACTGATTCCTGTGAGCTCACGGCCCCATGTTGGTTTTCGTAGATGCTGTTTGAACCAGTCTTTCTGAATGGTGATTGTCTGCTGTGGATTGTTGTTCTCAAACTGAGTAGTCTTTCTTGGGCCCTGAATCATAACGAAGGCTCTGTTATCAAAGACATATGCAACGTTGTCTGTTACATCCTCATTAAGGATCCATTTAGTAACATATGGAAGTCCAACAGGATTCGGTATAACATCATTCTGTGATCTGTCTGATGCTGCTATTGGTGTCATCAATCCTTTAACCCACGTATTGGTTTCATAGTCGATAAAGACATTCTCGCGCGATACCACTGTATTGACTGATGCTCTCTTGTCTGCATTGATTGCTGTCTTCACTGTATTGAAGTTCACAAATGGTCTGTTTGTTGATTGAAGGTTGCCTGCGGTATATGCACCCCAATCTTGTCCCGCCACGTTAGCGAATGTATCCAATAGGGCTACTAACCTTTCGTGTTTAACTCTGACAAAGTCCTGAGCTATGTGATCGAGTATGAACTGCTGGATTGGATAGGTGAACTGACGCATATAGTATTCTTCAGTGAAACCCAGACCGACACCAGATTTCTCCAGGCCAATGCGAGTCTCAGTGAATGCACCCCAGCCAGTCGTTTCGATTGGGTCATTCTCTTTGTATCCTACACGAACGGCTTTGGTAGTATCATCGTACTCCGGATAGATAACCCAAAGTTGGTCAGTGTTAACAGTTTCTGTGATTTGTAGTAGGTTGTACTTCTGTGCAACTAGGAGCTCGTTGCGCAATAACTCGGTTTGTACTGTGGTTACTGTGATTGCAGGGAACTCTGTTGATGTAATGATACCTGCGCTATGAGCGCGTAAGGCCTCATCCTGCCATTCATTTGTATAGAAGCCATATTCCTGTTGGTCAAAGTTGGCATGTCTTGCTTCTTGTGTTCCACCTGCACTTCTAGCTAATAGCTCGAAGTATCTCTTTGTGTTAATGACCTTTGGATATGAACCCCAAGGAATGTGAGTATCTGCAGAGTATTCGCGCTGTGGTCTAAAGTTAACATCCTCAAGATATACATAGCCATCCTTTGGATTGTGCAAGGCATTTGAGAGTTGGCGCTTTTCCTGTAACTTGCGCTCTTGAGAAAATAACTCTCGAACATATTCCTTTTGCTGCTGTTCTTGTTGGTATAAGTAGGACATTTAGTTAGGCCTCCACGTACTGGTCACCCATACACTCTATGATTATCAAATCGTTATCTGCTGCTGCTGGCAATGCGATATTATCATGCTGTGTGATGTTTCGCACGTATCTACCAACTATTGCATTGACTGATGTTCCGTTCCAGACCATTACTTCTGTTAGTGGGGCAGTAGCACTTGGCATGACATATTCCCCTGGCGGTATTGCACCATCAGCGGCTCTTTTTATGAAACCTCTAACAATAACTGAGCAGTGAGTATCAGATGCCGCTGCGCCTCTTGTAGTTGTTACCACTCCGGTTATGTTATTAGTTGTTTGAGTAAGAATGTCAGTATTTCCGCAGAAGCCGAACGGTCTTAATGAGCCGGCTGCTGATGGTATCCAGTTATCGGCGGTCCTGTCAAAACTAAGAAGATCGCCATATGCCATTCCGGCACCGCTTTTCTTCTGGCCGGCTAACTGTTTAAAGTCTCGCTCTGAGCCTTCTGCAAGGCCGTAGTTAGTGGACATCTATTAAGATGAACCTCCTTGTTCGAGTATCATTTTCTGAAGTTCCAAAGTCTTCTGAATGTTAGACCTTACATTCTGGTTTTGGGAACTACTAAAATCTGGCACGTCGTGTTGTTGTTGTCCTGCTGATTTGGCTGCGATTACTGGGTGCTCTTCTGCGAAGTGCTTTGCCTTCATTGCATCCCTCATCAGTTTGTAATGGTCTACTAGCCAATCAAGGTCTGAATCTAGGCCGCCTGCAATAATGCGCTCTACTTCTTTTTTGTGTGCTTCGGAGGTCTTGAACAAATCAGATGGGACTATGTTCTTGACAGTGAGAAAACGATTCTGTGCTTCTATCTCTGCTTTCCATTTCATCAGAGTCTTGTTATCTTTGGACATTGCGGCTATCCGCTCATTGCTCTTCTTGTTCTCGGAGTAAAGACTGCGAATGAGTTGATTGGCTTCTTCGAGAGTCTTTGCGGTTGGCTCACCTTCACCTTGTTGGTTCTTGTCGTTTTCTTTCCCTTCTTCGGGTCTCTCTTGTTCTGTGGATATTTTTGATGTTGGTTGTGCTGCTGTGGTTGTTGTAGCAGTATTATCAGTTGGATTGTATGTCACTGTTTCGGCAGCAGTAGTACCATTTGATTGACTACTGTTTTCATTTTGAGACATTAGATTATGTGAGGGATTGCTTAGCGACTCAACATGAGAACTATGAGAATCGATTAAATCTATCGTTGCCTGTTTTACGCAGAAACCAAGGTTTTCCTGGGAGGCACTCTTAGTTTGTATCATGCATTGTTTTTCGGCGCCGAAACATTTCGCTCGGACACCTGCCTGCTCATAACCATAAGCAGGAACATCCAGTAATGCTATGTGTGCGATAGACCAATGGTCGAATATTCCAGACGCTTCCTCTTGGGGATAGAGATGACCGTTCGATATGATCTGCGGAGAGGTCCATCCAGGAATACCATTTCTATAAGTATCTGATTTGAGAATATTCTTTGCTTCTGGATCTGTGATCTCAAGCGTGAAGGCATATCCTTTGTCCCCCCTTCTGTCAACGTTCCGTACCCGACCGACAGCAAACTTCTCCTGCCAGTTATAATATTCTTCTGCGCTTGGTGGATGACCTAAGTATGTGGCTGCTTCCTCAGGTGTTGGATGAACGAATGATCCAGCCTGTTTTGTGTGAATAGGATTGTTAGGATTCTTTCTATAGATTACAACTGGTTTGTTAATGGCAGTATGTATGTTAGCGTGCAAAGAACTGTCACTAACGCCCCATTTATTGCCGTTGAATCCTGGGATAATGGGATAATAGATGAGAAAGAGGCGGTCGGTCTTCGAGTCGTACCGCCTCTCAGGGTCGTACGAAAGCGATTGCTCCTCAGAAAGAGTTGTTCTTGTAGACATCAGTATGTTGGCATAAGAGATAAAAGTTATGATGAGAACTATAATATGCAGTACAAACGGCCAAGTGACTGTGTATTCATCGATCTATGGCTGAGCATGGTGGTTAACTAGGGTATCCACCACAGCCATAATGATATTGCTAACAATATTCCTAACAACAAAATGAGGAGCCAGAATATTCTGCTCATTTGTAGTATAAGTGCGCTCCATAGAATATCGGATCGTCTGTTGATACTGTGCTTTTGGCTTGTAGTTTGACAGACCTGATTTGGTCCTGATAATATGTTGATAGTGTTCCAGTTACAACATTACGACCATTGGCTAAGTCTGGAATAGTAGCCAATACATCAGATGTTGATTGCGATATGAGTTGAATGGAATGGGTTCCAGAGCCAACGTTCTTACTCCATGAAACATAGAACCTGTATCCAACTCTGCCAGTACCATCGACATCACACCCATTCCCTTCAGTGCCAGAAGAGTCTAGAACATTTACATATGTTGTACCTAAGTTTGTTTTTAGGTGTCCATTTGAATCAACCCATGAACCTACAAGACGTTCACTCCTTCGAAGATTAATATCGAAACGGTCGTTAACTGAATCCTCTGTTACGTTAAAGTCTGAGGCTACACTCAGATTGAATCTTCTAGCAACTGAACCAATCTGAACACCTGCTTCAAACAATATAGCCTTAGTATCTGCCGAAGCACTTGGTGCAGCCCATGCTGGAGCACCAGATACTAAAGTAAGAACATGTCCGTTAGTACCAACTGTAATAGGAACCATTGCGCTGGTACCATTTCCCTTTAATAAGGCACCAACTGCAAGCGTATTAAGTCCAGTACCACCATGAGCAACATTGGCAATGCCACCCATGTTGTTTAGTTGTAGATTCACTTCGGCTACATCAATATCTACTTCATTGTTTGCAGTATCATCTGTTACCGTGATTTTGCTAGAGCCACCGTTAATCTTTTTGAATCTTAAATCTAAGGCAGATTTATCCTTCCATATCCCAACTCCTGCTGTACCAATGTTTGAAGCAGTATTTGCTTCACCGACAGCACTCTGCCCCAACACATCAAAATCCACGATCGTACCAGCCGTTGACTTCATAACAAAATGATTGTCTGATGGTTGTACATAGAATCGCTTCGTGTTGGCTGGTGGATTGCTAGGAGTAACTGCTGCTGCTACGACATCAAAAGAATCCTGCCAAACCCAAGGGTTCTTGATTTTGACCTGTCTGTTTGATACTACCTTGGCATTGTATATCTTCATTAGTTCTAAGACATCATCTGAACCGTAAACTGTGGCTGTACCCGGATTGTTTATGGAAACCTCTTTGAAATCTGTAAATGACATTACAAACTACTGTTCTTGTCTTTGCTGCTCCTCACTTCTATGGACTAAGTCCCAAACTTGGGGTGTCATATTCAGAGATTGCATTGCAAGTTCTGCCATTTGTTGTCTTTGCACTGCGGTAATATTATCTGCAAAGGATTCATTGCGTAGTCTTCTAGCTAGTGTATAGCACATTGCGGTAAGTTGAGCTATAGTACTTTCTCTCTTCTCTAGTTCTATTTCATATTCCTTGACCTTAGTTAGAAGGTCTTCTTGATATTGCATATCATTTCTATCTAGCTTTTTATGAAATGCTTCGAGGTCATTCGGAGCATCTATCTTTATTCCATCACTGCTGCTGTTTGTGTCGGTCTTGTCATCAGACATTTCGAGTTGCCTACCTATACTTTGGTTATAAACTTGTTAGAGTAAGTTTTTGATGCGACCTCAGTCATAGTAATGGCTCCTCCTCCTGCCTGGAATGTTAAGGTTTGAGGTGTTTCTAGATATGATGCATGATTGGTTACTACCGTTCCAGAACTACTGGTTACTGTAGTGCCATCATAGTAAACAGATACGTTTGCAGAAGAGGATGAACCAGTACTAAGTACAACCCACATCTCCAAGACTATGACATCGCCAGCCTGGCAAGTTACCGCTGAACCTGAGAATGTACCATGCTGTGACCTCTCATTTGTTTGATTGAGGTCGCCATTATCGTTATATGTGTTTGACGCGTTACCATCAAAGATGTTTGCTACCTTTGCCCCAGTCGAAGGACGCCATACATAACAGGTTACAATGGTTCTTGCGTTTGCTGCAAAGACAGGAAAGAATGTTACTACTGTTACGTTGTTGCATAAACATGCAAAGTTGTATGTCCATGTATTTGCGGATACTGAAGTCAGGTCTAAAGGTTCAGAAACAAACTTTGTACAATATCCAAAGTCATCACTTCTTGTTGCAGTAGTGTTAAAGGTTAATGATTGTTGAGCAGTGCCTATTGTTGTATCCATAGAACGATTGACTGACTGAGCATCAAAGTTGAAGTTAAGGGCTCTAGATGATTGCTCAGAGTTTGGCAATGTTCCAGATACTGTGCTAGTAGCATGATGGAAATACAAACGTGTCATGGTAAGTTAGGCTACTACTCTCCAGTAAATCACAACATTGTTTGTGCCTGATGAAGGTGCAGTAGCGAATGTTACAACGATGTTTGTTGAATCTACAGTATATGATCTGTTAATCTGTGGGTTTGTTGTTCCCGATTGGCCTACACTGACAAAGGCATAGGTTGGCGTTGCACCTAAGCCATGAGCGATGTTAAAGACTGTAGTTGAACCGTTGCCATTAGCTTGATGCTTTCCCACTCTTTCACTATCCAGAGAACCCCATTCTATGTCAGTGCCTCCAGAGTTAGTGCGTAATACCTGCAATGCCGTACCTCTCGCCATCCTCTGATATGATGTGCCATTTGATTCTAGGATATCACCGGCTGAGTTTGTGGTAGAGTGTTTGATTGTATTTGCGTCTACGTTAATGGTCTTGTTTGTTAACGTTTGTGCGAATGCTTCTGTAACAGCAGTATCGTTTCCAGTAAGGAGAGGTAAAGTGACAGTACGGTTTGCTGCAATAGCAGAACCAGCAATAAGATATCCAAATGTATCTGCTGGATTGCGTACAATAAGCCTCGATGTCTTGAACTGCTGGTCAAATGCACCAAATGTGTTGGCCTGATCTGTATATGCTATTGCAGTATTTAGTTGTCCTTTGGCCGTCGTAGTGATTTTGGTTGTAGTATGAGTAGCGATGTGGGCATCGGAGATACCGGAGACGGTATTAGATCCTGCTGCTATTGTTTTATTTGTAAGAGTCTGTGCGAAAGCCTCAGTAACCATTACATCGTTCGCTGTGAGAAGGGGGAGTGTTATATTGCGTGCCGCCGCAATCGCACCCCCTACGATCGTATAGCTCTGGGTATTTGCAGGATTTCTAATGAGAAGCCTTGACGATCTAAAAGTATTGTTAAAGTCGCCAAATGTATTAGCCTGATTTAGAAAGACATCGCCTCCGCCTCCGCCTCCAGTGCCCGCTTCGAGGTCTACAGTAGTACCCGCTGCCTTTCTTACTGATAAGTTACCTGTTGCAGTATCTAGAAAGAGTCTTGTCTTACCTGCTGCCGGATTAGCAGGAGTGGTAATGTCACCGAAGTCTATATAGAAATCGCCGACATCGTTGTTCTGGTCTTTGTAAAAGATTTGAGTATGGAGCTTTGCCTTATCTGTTATAGTCTGTAATGCAGTATTGGGTATATCGACATTCTCAACTTCAACAACTGTCCCACTTGTCTTCTTGATTCTGACTTTGTTGTCTGATGGGTCTGCATAGATACGGGATGCATTAGTATCCGGTGGATTACCAGGTGCAGATGTTGGAGGGATTAAGTCAAAACTGTCAGTGAATCTAATCGGGTTCTTTATTGATAGTCTTCTAGTGGCTACAATCTTGTTATTGAATATCTGCATCAGTTCTTTGACATCGTTGCCGCCGTACCGAGTGGTTGAACCAGAGTTGTTTGATGTGACTTCCTTAAAGTCTGTAAAAGACATTTTACGAGGTCATTACCACCTGAGCATATACAATACCTAATCCTCTCTCTGCTGTTGTTGCTGATTCAATGTGCATGAAAAAGGCCATGGGGGTAGTTGTTGCAGGTATAGCAGTAGTGTAAGTGAAAGTAGTTCCATCAATAATAACCTGGCAGTTTGTTGAGTTTAGATTAAAGTCTACTGTATGCGTGTTTGTGTTAGCAAGGGCTTTGGTTGAATCCTCTTCTGTTTGTGACGCTGCTCCATTGTTACGGGATACTCTGTAGTTTGTGTGGGTTCCTATTGTTCCATGAACCATTATGCCATTAGCGAGCAGTAACGGAGTATCACCGCTAGTACCCGAAGTCGTAGGAGCGGTCTTGATACGCATTCCAATACCACTGGATTCAGTACTCCATGTGCTACCTGTAAATGATTGACAGGTCATATTGGGATGTGTGCCTCCTGTATCATCCTCATCTAGTTCTAGTCCGTCTGTTGAGTTACTAGGAAACTCTATACTCACCCTATCACCTGAAACCATGATGTATGTATTTGAGGAAGAACTGATTGTAGTGCTTTGTTCGCCTGATCCAAATGAGTTAGGAGCAAAAGTGCCTAATGTGACTAGTGTTCCATCGGATGCTTTACGAATACCAACAGTACAGTTTCCTGAAGGGGTTCCGTACTTTCTGAATCGTACAACAACCTCTACTACTGATTCTCCCAATCCGCCTGCACCTGCATCGAAGCGGACACCGAATCGACTAGGACCATCAAACTCCAAGTGGCCACCTCCTGACTGTGAGACATCATATCGGGTTACTGCGGTGCCTGTTCCGGCTCCACCTGTAGGTAACTGGTCAAGGTCTGCCAGTCCTATCTTTACTTTACATGAACTGGTTGAGACTAATCTCCACTTTACTTTGAAGACACATGTTGAATCTCTGCGAAAGCCTCGTCCCGTTTTAAACTCTGCAAACTGCCCTGAACCTGCATCAGAAAATATCTCAGTTACAGATTCAGTTGCAGAAATAGTTGAACCAGCCAATCGGGCATATTTGTGATAAAAGCCCATTATTCCCATTCCATCTCCTGAGCCACCGAAGAATGCACCCCATCTACCAGTCGTAGCCGCGATCGTACCATCCGGAAGTTTGATTCCTCCCCCTGCCGCTGCAGTGCCCCATTCAATGCCAGTGCCTGAGGCATTCATCTTTAGAATCTGGTCTGCTGTGCCTCTAGCGAATCTATCGTACTTTGTTCCTGTATTAGCTAGAAGATCACCGATGTTGTTTGTTGTACCGTGCTTTAGTGTGATAGTATCGATGTTTGCTACTGTTCCGCTGCCTAGAGTCTTGTTGGTTAGAGTGGTAGCAAATGTCTCCATTACAATGGCATCATTGGATGTTAGCAAAGGAAGGGTGATGTTTCTAGATGCAGTTATTGCTGAACCAACAAAGAAGTATGCAAATGTATTCGCTGGGTTTGTTATAGCTAAACGGGAAGAGCGAAAAGTTTGTTGAAAGTCACCGAATGTGTTTGCAGTTCCTGTCTTTGCAACTCCCGCTGGAAGCGTTAAGTCGATCTTCTGATTGCCGGTATCATCACTAATGTTTACAGAACCATCTGGAGAAAAAAGCGATTTGAATTGGAGGTCTACAGCAAGTTTTTGATAGAAGAGGCCAATGCCGGCAGTACCAACATTAGATGCGGTGTTGGCCTCACCTCCGCCACCGCCACCAGTTATCGTTTGCCACTCTAATGAAGTTCCTGCGGCATTGACTGTTAGAGACTGGTTGGCTGTACCCCTGGCTAATCTGATATACTTTGCGGCAGTGGTATCATAGAACATGACGTCACCCTGTGCATTTGTAGTAGAATGCTTGACAGTATTGGTATCTATATGAACAGTCTTATTGCTAAATGTCTCAGTTGATGTATTAGACCAAGTACCGGAACCGATATCTTCTAAGTTAATAATAGTCCCGCCTGTTTTCTTTACTTTGAGTTTGTTGTCAGTGGCAGATTGGAATAGGTGTACAACATTGCTCTCGGAGGGTGTTGGCACTGACGCCTCTGCCATTTGTTGTATCTCTTGATACGAAGCCCAACGCCATCGATTGTTGATAATAGGCCTACGACTGGCAACAATAGCACCATTGAAGATCTTCATTACATCGAGAACATCGTCAGAGCCGTACCTGGTAGATGAGCCAGGATTGGCGATTGTTACTTCCTTGAATGGAGTGAAGGACATTTCTACTGAGGCGGGGGAGTCCTTCTAATGCCGACTCGTTTTGGTCTTATGCCTTCTTTTGTTGGAACGTTCTTGCCTGTTACACTCTGCCGCAACTGTTCTCTGAACTTGTCTCTCTGTCTTTCAACAGACCTTGCTCGACTAGGTTGGCCTGCTCCTGCGACTTCTCTCTGTTGCTGCTCTGCTACCTGTGCACCTGCAAACTGTTGATTCTGTTGCCGGCGTTCCTCTTCCATCTCTAATAACTGCGCTAACTCGTTCTCATCGGTTACACCAATACGCTTTAGTGCTGTTCCTGTTGTAGCAAGACCATTATTCTTTAGCAGGATGGCAGTCTCTGCCTTTTCTTTGAATGTATCATAGTTGAGTGGTTCTAGCTCTATCTTTATCTTCCAGGGTAAACGGTAAGGCAACACCTCACCGGTTGCAGGATCTATTGCTTCTATTGGGATAACTTGAGGAGTTTGCTTCAATGCTCTTGTTGTGGGACTTTCGACTAGAAGGGTTTCTGCTTCCCCTTGCCCTGGTTCTTCTACTTTCGGTAGTTCTATACCTTCTGGTTGTGCGCGAATGGCATTCCTCTCGTTCTCGATCAAAGTCTTGACAATAGGATTTATCCATTGGTCTTGAACAATATCTTTGAACCATGAACGGTATATTTTCAGCACTGAAGCAGTCCATGCTTCCATCAGTTCCTGTGAAGTGGCTCTGTTCAGAATATCGGGGTCAAATAATATTATTGGTACTTGGAGTTGTCTTATTATTTCTCGGTAGTTTTCGTTTCTCTGGTCAATGAGTTTGTCCATGTCATGGCCTAACTGATGCACTTCAACTTCTACTGCCTGGTTTGTGAATATGCTATTACCTGCACCCCTGGCAATCTCATCTGCCAGTTTCTGCATTATGTCTTTGTTAAATGAACCTGGTAGTTTTATGAGTAGGAAGGCAGCCCATAATCTAAAGTTAATCTCCTTAAGGTTTCGCTGATTAGTTATTCGATTGAGCTCTGATAAATCAACAACTCTTTCGATTAGTGAGTAGCCGTACTGAAATGTTCCAGGTGAAATGTTATGATTGCGATTTGCAAAATAGATTATCTTATCAGATGTCATGATAGATGCTGGAAATGGAAAATCAAGATGTTCAATACCGATTACTTCCCATGTCTTGCGATGGACATAGACCTGGCCTAGATGCATCGATGGTAGTACTTTGATTGCAACAGGCAGGTTGTCTTCGCCAAACTCTATGAGACCGCATGCTCTGCCAAAGGCAAAGCACTGCAGCAGCAGAGAGAACATATGAATCTGGAACTTTACTTCTCTGTTAATCCGGTCTAGCTGACGCTTATATGCCCTGATTTGTGGGTTATTTGAAAAGAACTCGAGCGCTTGTGCGGCTTCCTCTTCAGTATCGAACTCTGCATTAACATCGATAATAGTCTTGAAGTGATCACCTAACATGAACTGAATGAGAAAATCAATGGCTGCTGCTGCTATTCCATCGTCTCGCAAACATTCATGGAACCTGATTAGGTCAACAGTATCATATGGGCTTTTGAACTGATCAGAATAGTCAGGCCCTAATAATCTGATTAAGTCTTTGTTATCTGGTTTCTTTAGGTCTGTACTCTTGCCTTCATTCTCTGTTTGTAGTTGGCTGCTTGTTGTTCTGGCTGCAACTAATGCAGCGTTACGGGTAATGAATGAAGTGTACTTTGGTTGTGGCTTTTGATAGTCCTTTGAGAATATGACAGGATCTTCTGCTTCTTGTTGCTTCGTTGCGCTAGGCATTGATGATATACGAATGAACTATTCCTAGGTTTATAAAATGAAGCAAAGGGGAAAACTTGCTGAATGGAAAGAACTCCCCTCTGCTTCACATCTTGATGAATGCGCTTATACTTCTATCTTTTTGCTTATAAGAGTAGCACCAATATTCTTAAGCCACTGGTCTTCTTCTGGTTCTGGATCGTACTCTCTGGGTTGCATTAGTCTAGTGCCCTTATCTTCTGGTACGATCATAAATGTTGGAGGAGATACATCGATTGGTTTAATATCCTCTAACATAGCAGGCTTCTCTGCTGATGAATCTATTATCATGTGACAGTTAGGACAGATATAATGTGGGCCTCTTTCGAGTGGCCAGTTAAGGGCGGCTAAATGTTCGGGGAATAATCCAAGGACTATGCCACAATCCTCACACAAGTATTGCGGCTCCGGCTCGTACTGTGTTAGATCAACCGGAACTGCTGACCTGTGCTGCTCCTTCTCTGAAATGTACTTCTTGCTCAATCTGTTTCACTACCTTATCCATTACTTCTTTCTGTAGTACTGCTTTACTATTTGCATATATTGCTTCTAATGCTTCACTCGACGGATTAACATGTCCATCGACTTCCACGTACCCTCCGGGTCTGAAGTATTCAATAGTATTCGGAGAGTCTGGTACATAACAATGTCCGACTCCTGTTTCCGGGTCATAATCGAGACTTCGTAGTATATCCTGTCCGAACTTGTCACGGATATGAAAGCGTAATCTGAGTTCCGGAGGTGCGTCGTTACGAACATATCTTGTCATTTCCTATTGCTCATAAACTCCTGTTGTCTCTTAGCTCTTATGCTGTTCTCGTATTCAACAAGTTCCTCTTCATACTTCTTTGTGTTTGATGTATAGCGCTTAGACCTAAGGTTATGGTCGTGGCCCATGGCTATATGTGAAATCACACTGTTACCCTCAAATGACATTAGAACGCCTGTCTTCTTATTTCTTATACTGAAATGGTCATCAACATACTGTAGCTCGGTAGGTCTATGGAATATCCTGGGCAGGTTCTCATAGTATCCTGCCGGCATTTTCTCAATGCCTTTATCCATCAAGTAAACAGGTAAACAATATGCCTGCCTGAATGTATGAGCATTGTCGTTAATCTTCTGTTCTAGGTCTGCAGTAAAGAGAGTCCAGTTTGTTTGTTTGGGTAGAAAGTATTCGTCTGAATCCATTACAATGATAATATCTAGATTCTTGGCGTTATCGAAGTATATCTGCCGCTTTGTATTCTGGTCGCCTGAATATGAATATAGTTCAACCTTTGTTTGGAATGTACTGAAGAGGTCAAGAACGTCGCGGTCTGAGTATTCTTCCTTTGCAGGATACCCCTTATATCGTCCGTCTACTGCAATGATCTTATCGATAGGATATGATTCACAGGACATTAGCATCCTTCGTTGAGAATCAAAGTCCTGGTAGCATGATAAGCCAATGCCTATTCTAAGAGTCATGTGAACCTGCTCTCCCTAACCCAGATTGTAGCAATCCATTTCTCATATGGGGCAATAGGTGGCCTGCCTTCATGGCTTGTGGATTGGTCAACGCCTCTATTGGGAAAGACGTTATACCACATACATGCCTTGCCAGCATCTGGTCTAATCCCAACACCTGCCCTATCAAAGTATGTCTCTCCTCCATAGCCCTCAGGTACTGTGTTTAGATATATCATAAACGTAATGATACGGTTGCCACCCCTCTGAAAGGCTTTATCAGTTCCTGCCCATTTTGGATCAAAGTAATCCCAATGCACTTTATAGTATTTACCTGGTGGGTAATGCGCTACTTGAATGGCTTCCTGATTCTCTGCTGGAAATCCAGTAATGGATGCTACTCGCTTAGTAATGGATTGAACTAGAGGATTCTCCATTCTATCTATGAAAGCATGTTCACTTGTTCTGTAGTCTGATATTGTTTCAGTACCATCATGAGTATTCCAACCTTGGCTTCTAATGGTTCTATTACGTGCCATCTCAATGATCTCCCTACATTCTGAATCAGCAAGAAAGCCTGGTATGACAGCCTGCTGCATATCCTTAGTCTTATATTCTGAGATTTTAATAATATAAGAAGATATGAGCGGACAAGCAATGAGTACAGATCAGCGGAATGAACTGGCGGCATTGAAAGAAAAAGAAGAGAACGGAACAATCACAGCCGCAGAACAGGCAACGCTAGATAATCTTAGGAATACGTATGAATGTGATGATTAACGGATACTGTTAACTCGCATGTTGCATTATTTGCTTTCGACAAAAAATGGTTAGTCAACAAGAGAAAGAAGAAAGAGAACAACTCGAACAGAAAGAATCAGCAGGGACTATTACAGACACAGAACGTGCCCGACTGAACGAGTTAAGAAGCAAATAGCAAAAACCTTTGGGGCTTCTAGGCAGCCCATGTTTTTTTGTTAATCTATTAAAACTGATGTGGTAGTTGCTGTTAATAATATGAATCAGATAGCAATGTTGGCTGTGGCAATCCTCTTGATTACCATAGGCTTCTCAACAAATGGAATGGGATATGCCACAACTGGCATGAGTAACTGCACAACGGATCCAGATAGAGAAGACTGTAACCCACAACCTGACAGAGTGGGTAATGATGGCTCAGGTGATAGTACTGATGCAGATAGAGATGGGCCAGGCGGGGATGATGGCGATCCAAATGATGATGATACAGATGAACAGAACTGTTGGGGTAAGGTTACATCAAGCCTAACAAAGAATGATGACGGTAAGCCAGGAATAGGTGAACACTCAAGTGATCCAAGACCAGGAGATGATGACAATGAAACACCAAGGGAAGGGGTTGGTAATCAACATGAAGGCCATCCATCAGACCATGCTGATACAGTGGGAGGATTAGCTGATGACGTTCCGGAGTGTGTAGACTGATTACTTGTAGTATTCTAGGGATAGACGCAATGCGTCAAACAAATCCATTTTATTCTCTGCACTTTTATCTAACTTGAATGTATCAGGTTTGTTCTTTGCTATTCTGAGATCGGTTAGTAAATCTTTGTGACCCTGTGATGTGTCGGGGTTAATGGCTAATAGGCCCCTATCCACTATTCGCTTACTGTTGTCAAGCATTGGCTGATTGCGTTGCGAGAAGTTAACAGGTATTATGTTCATCATATAATATGCTTCGGTCTCGGACTGTTTGGCTAGTTGCAACAATCTTAGGTAGTCTGGGTCTTCTCCTGCTATTGTTTTCAGAGAACGGATAAAGGAAGGTGCAGAGCCGTCGATAAATATCTTGTTAGTACCATTATCCAGGTCATATTCTCGGATGAGGTTATAAGTATGTTTGACCATTGAGTCATAATCTGCCCTATCAAACTGCTGGACGTATCGGACACAGACTTTCCCCTCCAACCACTCGGTAAGGACAAATGCAGTTCTGGACGATCCCCAACCGATATCGATACCAAGAGACTTCCTTGAGGATTCTCTGATGCTGTTACCATAACCAGCCATTCGCGCGTCAATCTCTCTGCCGAGTCGCTCACAGTTGAGTATTGCAGACTCAGAGAATAACGTGCCAACTCCGTAGGCGTACTGACCTTCGTACTCTCGCTTAAAGTAGGGCTGCTCTTTCTCTTCCTCAATGAAAGATGGCTCGTATATCTTTCCCAGTCCTCTTTCGTAAAGGTATTGAATCCTTTTGAATCCTGCCTCTTCATCGGATTTCATTTGCTCTATTCGATGAAACAAACTATTGGGTTCGTTTGGTGTTGAGACCATTACAATCCAGGGGTCTGTTTTAGCGATATATCCTCGAGCTACAGCCATAACCTCTTCTTGTTCTGACTGTTCAAAGAAGTCTGCCTCATCAAGTAGGATAAACTTGAAATCCTCATAACCCCTCATCGACACAGTATTAGATGGAAAAGCCTCTATTGTTACGGAGTCTAACTGTAAAGTATCGAGGCGACCTTCCTCCAGGATGTAATCTTGAAATAGAGTCTTTAACCGTCTTATCAAATCCCAGGCTATCTTTACTTTTGGACCGGTCACAATCACGAATCTTTTACGGTGAAAAGTGTCTGACGATAATGCTAACCATCCCATATACCTCAACAGGAGCTCTGTCACACCAAGACCCCGAGCCTTCTTGAGCCAGATGTGTTTGTATTTTTCTAGGTACTTGACAATCTCGATCTCATAATCAAATATGACTTTGTATGCGCCATCCTTCTGCGGCAGGCCGATAATGTGATTAAAGCAGCAGTTGCCAGCCGTATAATGCCAGTGCTGCTCATGCGCTATTGGGTCCTCAATCCAGAAAGGCTTATCCCTGATATCTGCCAGACGCTGCAGAGTATCAGAATATAGCCTGTCTTGCTCTGGAGTCCGAAACCTGTGATGGGCCCAATATGTGTGATGGAACGCTCTCCTTTGTGAGTTTGCCATTTGTGACATCTCCCATTGCTGAATAATGCGGCAATACGTCAATAATGTTTGAGCGGGTAACGGACAATGCATGAAGTTCTTTGATACAGTTTAGCTGTAGATACGGGTCATTTGGCGATGTATGATACAAACGCCAGGCTTCTCTGATGTATTCTTCGATCTCATCTTTTGTTTTGAATACTTCGTCCAGAAAGGCGTACCTTGATTCCCTGAGTTTGTCGAGCTGCCTAGGTGCGGTCCGCTTTAGGTCTTTGATGATTATATCTATCTGCCTGATTGAGACTTCTAGGTGAGTATTTGCCTTTATGAATGCCTGTGATTCAACCCTTGAGAATCTTTTAACTCTGCACTGGATTAAGCAATCTCTGATTTGCCTGCGTTCGGCATAGGTGAACTTTGGCATTTACTTGTTTAACCTCGTTGCCTCTTTACCCGTATACTTCTCGTACCGTTTGATAATCACATCACAATACCAAGGATCTAACTCTATTCCTCTCCATTTTCTATTAGTTTGTTCTGCGGCTATTAGCGACGTACCAGAACCTGCAAATGTATCCAGTATGATGCTATCTTCTTTGCTTCCATCTTCAATGGTTTGTTTGATAAGTTCGATGGGCTTCATTGTTGGATGCAATCTGCTACTTTGTGGTTTGTCAAACTCAAAGACGGTTGTTCTATTCTTTGAATAAAACTTGTGTTTACCTTTCCAGCCATAAATGCAAAACTCATGTTTGGCGTTGTAATCTTTTCGACCTAAGACATGATTGTTCTTTACCCAAACAAGATAATCACCCCAAGTTATGTTCGCTTCAAAAAATGCGGTTCTAATCTCATGCAACTTAAATCCGGCAGACCAAATGTAAATCGTATTATAATCTGCAAATGGAATACTTTGTAATATGATTGAAAACATTTCAGTATAATCAGTCGTTGCTTCATCGTTGAAATATACTGTTTCAATGCGCCTACCTTCGTCGCGGTTATTCAAAAACTTGTTTTTGTCACCATATGCCACACCATAAGGGGGATCGCAGTTGAGTTGATCTATCTTTTCTTCACCTTTAAGAAGAGGATATATTGTTGTATGTTTGTTTGTAGAATCGCCACAAATAAGCCTGTGCCGCTGTCCTAACTCGATTATATCTCCTGGTTTAGTCTTTGGCTCTTTCTTGTTTAGCTCTGCTTCTACAATAGTATCGACTTGAGCCTTATCTTCGGCTTGTGTGGGATCGAAGCCTGGATGAAAGCGATTAATCAGCCGACGCATATCCTCGGCTGGTCTTGCGATTATCTCTGCAAGTTCATCGAGCTTTTGATTTTGAAATAAAATAACGAGTTCATCGGCATCTTTGCTTAAGTTGTGTGAACCATGTAGTTTGTTGAGAACTTGGCGAAGTTCACGTCTATCGGCATCTGTTTCTAGTTTCATCTTTATAGCGGGAATCTCTTTTAGACCTAACTCTTTGTATGCAATGGCTCTATGCTCTCCATCTGCTATTCTGTTTTTCAGGTCTACGACAAGGGGTACTAGATAGCCAAACTTTTTGAATGAAAGTTTGAGGCCTTTCATCTGCTCATCTGACATTATATTCGGATTTGTTGGATCGAAGACTAAATCA
>Ga0081540_1000676_pt1 | contig 31976 bp, 27 predicted proteins | sample TabmetS2T1R1_FD_71024 | JGI IMG/M metagenome (GOLD analysis project Ga0081540, IMG submission 71024) | Tabebuia heterophylla rhizosphere microbial communities from the University of Puerto Rico - S2T1R1 | ecosystem: Host-associated > Plants > Roots > Rhizosphere ...
CGCAGCGCCCGCTTGCGCTCGCGCTCCAGGCGCGCGGCCTCGCGGTCGGCGGCGCTGCGCGTGCGGTCCTCTCCGCCGCGACCGAAGCCCGGCATCAGCCGGCGACCTCGCGATGGTGGTGTGCCAGCCAGTCCTCGAGCAGGACGGCCGCGGCACGCGAGTCCTCACTCGTGCGATCGCCGGCCGAGCGGGCCGCGATCGCCGTCGTGAAGCGCTCGTCGTAGAGCTCGACCGGCACCGGCACCGCGGCGGCCAGCCGATCGGCCCACGCGCGCGCCTCGCGCGTCTGTTCGGTGTCGGCGCCGCTCAACCCGAGCGGCAGCCCGACGACCACGCGCTCGGCCTCGCGGTCGCGCACCAGGTCGACGACGCGCGCGAAGCCCCGCCGGGTGGCCGGTCGCTCGATCGCGTCGATCGGCGTCGCCAGCGTTCCGGTCGGGTCCGAGAGCGCGCAGCCGCAGCGTGCACTGCCGTAATCCAGGGCAAGCACGCGCACGAGGCTAGCCGAGAGCGTGGACGATGGCGGCGCGAGCGGCCTCGATCGCCTCGGGGAGCTTCTCGGGATCGCGTCCGCCGGCCTGGGCCATCGTGTCGCGGCCGCCACCGCCGCCGCCGGCGACCTGGGCGGCGATCTTGACCACCTCGCCGGCGCGGACGCCGCGCTCCACGAGCGCCGGCGTGACGGCTGCCACGAGGTGCACGCGGCCGTCGACCGCGGTGCCGAGCACGATCGCCGCGTTGTCCCCGAGCCGGCCCTTCACGCGATCGGCGATGTCCAGGAGCGCCTTGGCATCGGGCGCCTCGACGACCTCGGCCAGCACGACCGCGCCGTCGACCTGCGCCGCGCGCTGGGCCAGCGCGGCGGCATCCGGCGCGCTGCCCGCCGCCTGCGCCCTGGCCGCCGCCCGCGCCTCGGCGCGCAGCGCCTCGATCGCCTCGGGCAGCCGCTCGGGCTCGGTCCGCGCCGCCGCCGCGCTCTGGCGCAGCAGGTCGTCGTGGCCGCGCAGCAGCGCGACCGCCGCGGGACCGGTCACCGCCTCGATGCGCCGCACGTTGGACGCGCTGGAGCCCTCGCTGATGATCTTGAAGACGCCGATCTCCGCGGTCGAGCGCACGTGGGTGCCGCCGCACAGCTCGCGCGAGTAGGTGCCGTCGCCGATCTCGACCATCCGCACGACGTCGCCGTACTTCTCCCCGAAGAGCGCCATCGCCCCGAGGCGCTGGGCCTCCTCGAGCGTCGTGGTCAGCGGTCGCACCGGGTCGTTGCGCAGGATCCACTCGTTGACCATGTCCTCGACGTCGAGGCGCTCCCCGTCGGTCAGGCGCTGGGTGTGGGAGAAGTCGAAGCGCAGCTTGTCGGGTCCGACGTAGGAACCGGCCTGGTGGACGTGCGGGCCCAGCCGCTTGCGCAGTGCCGCGTGCAGCAGGTGCGTGGCCGTGTGGTTGGCCTCGGTCGCGTGGCGCGCCACGCGATCGACGCGCGCCACCACGCGCTCGCCCGGCTTCAACGGGTGGGCGGGATCGAGTCCCTCGACGACGAGCGCCTGGTCCTCTCCAGCGCGCACCACGTCGGTGACGCGCACCAGGCAGTCGCCATCCTCGCAGGCGATGGTGCCCGCGTCGGAGATCTGGCCACCGCCCTGCGCGTAGAAGGGCGAGTCGGCGAGCTTGAGGAAGGTCCGGCCGTCGCGCTCGAGGACCCCGGCCACCGTGGTGTGCTCCTCGAGGTGCTCGTAGCCGGTGAAGTGCGTCGGCTCGGAGGAGACCTCGCGCACGACCTGCTCGGACGCGCCGACCTTGTCCTGCGCGACCGCGGCCGACGAGCGCGCGCGCTGCTCGTTCATGAGGCGCTCGAACTCGTCGTCGCCCTCGAACGGCACGCCGCGCTCCTGCGCGATCTCGCGCGTGAGCTCGATCGGGAAGCCGTAGGTGTCGTGCAGGCGGAACGCGTCGGTGCCGGAGACCGACCCCGCCGCCAGCAGGTCGTCGAGCAGCCGCGTGCCCTGCTCGAGCGTGCGCCCGAAACTCTCCTCCTCGGCGCGCGCCCACTTGGCGATCGACTCCTGGTTGCTGCGCAGCTCGGGATACGCCGCGCCCATCGTGTCGATCACGACGCTGACGTACTTCGGCAGGAAGCCGTGCTCGATGCCGATCCGGTGGCCCTGCAGCAGCGCGCGGCGCATGATGCGCCGCAGGACGTAGCCGCGGTCCTCGTTGGAGGGCACGACGCCGTCGGAGATCAGGAAGGTCATGCCGCGCGTGTGGTCGGCCAGGATGCGCAGCGCGCGCTCGTCGGGCTCGCGCGTGGCCAGCTCGCGCCCGAGGTCCATGAGCGGCGTGAACTGGTCGGTCTCGAAGATCGTCGGCGCGCCCTGCTGGATCATCGCCATGCGATTGAGGCCCAGCCCGGTGTCGATGTTGTTCGCGGGCAGCGGCGTGAGCTTGCCGGGCGGGTCCTGGTCGTACTGCATGAACACGAGGTTCCAGTACTCCAGGAAGCGATCGTTGTCGCCGCCGGGGAGGTCGTCGGGGGTGCCGAACTCGACGCCGCGGTCGAGGTAGAGCTCGCTGCACGGCCCGCACGGCCCGGTCGGCCCCGCCTCCCAGAAGTTCTCCGAGCTCGACAGCGCGACGATCCGCTCGCGCGGCACGCCGACCGACTCCCACCCCGCGATCGCCTCCTCGTCGGGCCCGAGGCCCAGGCGCTCGTCGCCCTCGTGGACGCTGATCCAGATGTCGTCGAAGTTGAACCCGAAGCCCTCGACCGACAGCTCGAGCGCGTACTCGATCGCGCCCTGCTTGAAGTAGTCGCCGATCGAGAAGTTCCCCAGCATCTCGAAGAAGGTCAGATGCCGCGCGGTGGTCCCGACGTTCTCGATGTCGACCGTGCGGAACGACTTCTGGCAGGTGGTGATGCGGTTGTGCGGCGGGTCCTCGAGCCCGAGGAAGTAGGGCTTGAGCGGTTGCATGCCGGCGGTCGTGAGCAGCACCGACGGATCGAAGCTCGCGGGCACGAGCGAGCCGCTGGGCAGGCGCAGGTGATCGCGCTTCTCGAAGAAGCCCAGGAACAGCTCGCGGATCTCGTCGGAGGTCACCCTTCGATTGTGGCGCATCCCAGCACGGCGTCGCCGCGCAGGAAGACCGCGGTCTGCCCGGGGGCCGGGCCGGCGACCGGCTCGCCGAGCTCGATCGTCGCGCCGCGCAGGGAGCAGGGCACCGCGGGCGACCTGTAGCGCAGCTTCACCGCGTCGACCTCGTGCGCCGGGCCGTGCAGGCGCGCGTCGCGCACGCGGACCGCACGCGTGGCGAGGGCCGCCCGCGGGCCGACGGTGACGGTGTTCGCGTCGGCGTCGGTACGCAGGACGTAGAGCGGCTCGGCGGCCCCGCCGACCTCCAGGCCGCGGCGCTGGCCGACCGTGAAGTGGTGGGCGCCGCGGTGGCGGCCCAGGACGCGCCCGCCGGAGTCGACGATGTCGCCCGGCCGCTCGCCGAGGTCGCCGTGGCGGGCCAGGAAGGCGGCGCGCCCGGTGCCGGCCAGGAAGCAGAGGTCCTGCGAGTCGGGCTTGGAGGCGACGGGCAGCTCGTGCTCGGCCGCGATCGCGCGGACCTGCGGCTTGGTCAGGTCGCCGAGCGGGAAGCGCAGGCGGGCCAGCGACTCGCGCGACAGCCCGGCGAGCATGTAGGCCTGGTCCTTGGCCGCGTCGGCGGCGAGGCGCAGCAGCCCGTCGGGAGTGCGCCGCGCGTAGTGGCCCGTGCTCAGCGTCGCGGCGCCGATGCGGTCGGCGAACTCGAGCATCGCGTCGAGGCGGACGCTGCCGTTGCAGCGCACGCACGGGTTCGGCGTCAGCCCGGCTGCGTGGTCGGCGAGCCAGGGATCGACGACCCCGGCCCGGAACTCGTCGCGCAGGTCGACGGTGAAGTGCGGCAGGCCCATCTCGTGGGCCAGCGCGCGGGAGACCCGCACCGCGCCTGCCGAGCAGCACGAGCGGTCGGCGTCGTTGTCGGGGTCGCGCCAGAGCTCGAGGGTGACCGCGGCGGCACAGGCCGCGCCGGCGCGCAGGGCCGCGACCGCGGAGTCGACTCCCCCGCTCATGGCGACGAGCGTGAGCTCGGGGTCGAGCGGCGCCGCGCCGTCGGCCCGGACCGCCTCGCCCAGGGCCCGGGCCAGCGCGTCGGCGGCGAGCTCGGCGGCGTGCAGCTTGCCGGGGCTCAGGCCGCCCAGCGCCTCGGAGATCGTGTGGGTGCCCACCCGCGCGGCGTCGAGCACCGGCTCGCCGAGCACGAGATCGACCACCGCGCTGCCCGCGGCCTGGGCGGCGCCGCAGCCGGACGCGTCGAAGCCGGCGTCGACGACGCGATCGCCCTCGACCGCGATGCCGATGCGCACGAGATCGCCGCAGGCGGCGCCGCCGGCGATGCCGTCATGGCCGGGCATGCGGCCGCGGCCAACGGGGTGGCGAAGGTGCTCCTCGAAGCGCTCGTCCGGCACCCGGCCAGTGTAGGCCGGGCGCGACGCCTACTTCTTGGCGGTCAGGGCCTTGCCGCCGACCGCGCCGACGAGCTCGTCGATCTCGGTCGTCTGCGTGTAGCCGGTGATCGCGCGGGCCTTGCCGCCGGCGCCGATGACCAGGACCGTGGGCGACTCGAGGATCTGGGCCCCGCGGGTGATCGCCTCGTACTTGCCGACGTCGCCGATCGGCACCGCGGTCGTGACGACCTTGCCGTGGTGCAGGTCGACGTGGCGCAGCGCCTGGCGCGTGGCGCGATCGTCGGAGGCGTTCTTGTTCCAGAAGAGGACGACGGCGACCTTGCCGCGGTCGACGTCGGCCAGCAGCGGCTTGGACGGGTCGCCGGCGACGGCGTCGGCGGCCAGGCCCGTGTCGGCGGGCTCGCCGCTCTTGGCCGGCGTGCCGGCCTGCGGCGCGGCCGAGGCGGGCGTCTGCGTGGTGGTCGTCGCGTCCGCGCCGGCGGCGGCGTTCGCCGCGTTGGAGACGCTGGCGGCGTCCTTGGCCTTGCTGACGTCGTTGGCCAGCCCGGTCACCCCGGGCGCCGCGTTCGACTGGGAGGTGGTGTCGGACTTCGGCCGCAGGACGGCGAACCACAGACCGCCGACGACCACGAGGGCGACGAGCGCGATGCGATAGGGAAGGCTGACTTGGGCCACGACCATCGCTGTCGGCAGCGACGGCGCTTTCTTGAGGGCTGCCTAGGCGGGCTCGACGAGGGAACGGACGCCCAGCTCGCGCAGCTGGGCGGCGTCGACGGGCGCGGGAGCGCCGGTCAGCGGGTCGCCTCCGGAGGCAGTCTTGGGGAAGGCGATCACATCGCGGATCGACTCGCGCCCGGCCATCAGCGCGACCACGCGATCGATGCCGAAGGCGATGCCGCCCAGCGGCGGGGCCCCGTACTTCAGCGCGTCGAGCAGGAAGCCGAAGCGGGCGTGCGCCTCCTCCTCCGAGAGCCCGATCACCTTGAACACCTGCTCCTGCACCTCGGGGGTGTTGATACGGATCGACCCGCCGCCGAGCTCCCAGCCGTCGACGATGAGGTCATACGCGCGCGAGAGCATCGCGCCGGGATCGCTGAAGTCGCCCTTGGGCGCCGTGAACGGATGGTGGACCGCGCCCCAGCCCTCGTCGGTGGGCTCGAACATCGGGAAGTCGACCATCCACAGGACGTCGTGGCCGCCCTCGGGGATGAGCCCGAAGCGCCGGCCGAGCTCCAGGCGCAGCGCGCCGAGCGCCTCGGCCGCCACCCGCGGCTGGTCGGCGACGAAGAGCAGCAGGTCGCCGTCGGAGGCGCCGAGCTCGCTCACGGTGCCCGCGATCCGGTCCTCGCCAAGGAACTTGGCGATCGGCGAGCGCAGCCCGCCGTCCTCGACGAAGCCCCACGCCACGGCCTTGCCGCCGTGGCGCTGGACGACCTCGTTGAGCCCCTCGAGCTCCGAGCGCGACATCTCGCGCGTCCCGGCGTTGAGGGCGCGCACCGCGCCGCCGCGGGCGATCACCGACTCGAAGACGTTGAACTCGCTGCCCTGCAGCGCCCGCGAGACGTCGACGATCTCCAGGCCGAAGCGCCGGTCGGGCCGGTCCGAGCCGTAGCGCAGCATCGCCTCGGCGTAGCTCATGCGCGGCCAGGGCGCCGGCGGGACCTCGAAGCCACCGGCCGCGAAGACCGCGCCCATGACCGCCTCGATGACCTCGATGACGTCGTCCTCCTCGACGAAGGACATCTCGAGGTCGAGCTGGGTGAACTCGGGCTGGCGGTCGGCGCGCAGGTCCTCGTCGCGGAAGCAGCGCGCGATCTGGTAGTAGCGCTCGTAGCCGCTCATCATCAGCAGCTCCTTGAAGAGCTGCGGCGACTGCGGCAGCGCGTACCACGCGCCGGGCTGCAGGCGGCTGGGGACGAGGAAGTCGCGGGCGCCCTCCGGGGTGGAGCGCGTGAGGATCGGCGTCTCGATCTCCAGGAAGTCGCGCGCGTTGAGGACCTCGCGCATCGTCGTGACGACGGTGTGGCGCAGCTCCATGGCCCGCTGCATGCCCTCGCGGCGAAGGTCGAGCATCCGGTGCTGCAGGCGCAGCATCTCGTCGACCGGCGTGTCCTCGTCGATCGGGAACGGCGGCGTCTCGCTGGCCGCCAGGCGCTCGAGCGAACGCACGTGGATCTCGATCTCGCCGGTGGCGAGGTTCGGGTTGACGTTCTCGGGCGCCCGCCGGACCACCTCGCCCAGCGCGGAGATCACGTGCTCGGAGCGCAGGTCCTCGGCGAGGGCGAACGCGTCGCCCGATGCCTGCGGGTGGACGACGAGCTGCACGAGCCCCGAGCGGTCGCGCAGGTCGATGAAGATCAGCCCGCCGTGGTCGCGGCGGCGGTGCACCCATCCGGCCACGCGCACGTCGCCGCCGACGCGCTCGGCGGTCAGGTCACCGGCCCAGGCGTCGCGATACGGGTTGGCGCGCGGGGCCTCCCTCATGCCAGGTGGCGACCCTTGATCACGCGCGCGACCGCGGCCGACGCCGACTCGACCGGCTCCTGCTCGCCTGACTCCATGTCGCGCAGCTGCACGCCGTCGGCGCCCACGATGGCAACGTAGCGAGCGCCCGCGCGATCTGCCTGGCGGATCTGGCCCTTGAGCGAGCGGCCCGCGAGCTCCTGCTGGACGGCCAGCCCGGCGGCGCGCGCCTCGCTGGCCAGCGCGAAGGCGTCGACCGGGCGCTCTTCGTGGGCGACGTAGAGGTCGGCATAGGGCCGCGGCGCCGGGCGCTCGCCGGCGGCCAGCAGGATGCGCTCCACCCCCGCGGCCCACCCCATGCCCGGCGTCGGCGGGCCGCCGAGCAGCTCGATGAGCCCGTCGTAGCGACCGCCGCCGGCCACGCCGGACTGCGCGCCGAGCGCGTCGGAGGTGAACTCGAAGATCGTCCGCGTGTAGTAGTCGATGCCGCGTACCAGGGTGTCGTCGAGGTCCCACGCCACGCCGGCGGCGCTGAGCATCGCGGTCACCTCGTCGAAGTGCGCGCGGTCCTCGGCGCTCAGCGCGTCCATGAGCCGCGGCGCATCGCGCATGACCTCCTGCGTGGCGGGGTCCTTGGCGTCGAAGGCGCGCAGCGGGTTGAGGTCGATCCGCTCGCGCACCTCGCGCGAGACGCGGTCCTCGTTGTCGCGCAGGTAGCCGGCCAGGCGCTCGCGGTACTCGCCGCGCGCCGCGAGGCTCCCCAGCGAGCCGATTCGCAGCCGCAGCCCGCGCACGTCGAGCTCGGTGAGGACGGCCTGCAGCAGGACGATGGTCTCGGCGTCGACCGCCGGGTCGTCGGAGCCGATCGCCTCCACGCCGATCTGCCAGAACTGGCGATAGCGGCCGGCCTGTGGTTTCTCCTGGCGAAAGCAGCTCGACAGGTACCAGAGCTTCACCGGCTGCGGGAGCTTGTGCATGCCGTGCTCGAGGTAGGCGCGGCACGTGGGCGCGGTCAGCTCGGGGCGCAGGGTCAGCGATCGCCCGCCGGCGTCCTCGAACGTGTACATCTCCTTCTGGACGATGTCGGTCGACTCGCCGACGCCGCGGGCGAAGAGCTCGGTCGCCTCGAACGCCGGCGTCTCGATGCGACCGTAGCCGGCCGGCTCGAGGATCCGGCGCACGACGTCCTCCAGGCCCGCGCGCACGGCGGCCTGCTCGGGCAGCACGTCGTACGTGCCGCGCGGCGCCTGCGGTCGATCAGTCACCGACCCGCGAGCGCCTGGAGGAAGGGGTTGGTCGCCCGCTCGCGCCCGAGCGTGGTGAGGCCCATGTGGCCCGGGTGGACGGCGGTCTCGTCGTCGAAGCGCTCGAGCAGGTCGGCGATCGACGCCATGAGCGTGGCGTGGTCGGCGCCGGGCAGGTCGGTGCGGCCGATCGAGCCCTGGAAGAGCACGTCGCCCGAGAACAGGGCGCCGTCGATCGCGAAGGTCACGTGACCGGGGCTGTGGCCGGGCGTCGAGATCACGTCGACGTCGAAGCCGGCCGGCTGCAGGCGCTGGCCGCCGTCGAGCGCGTGCTCGGCCTCCCAGCCCTCGACGGGGCCGAACATCGCCCCGAAGAACGCCTCCGGGTCCTTGAGGACGGCGAGCTCCTCGCGCGGGCAGTACACCGGCGCGCCGGTCGCGCGCGCCAGCGGGGCGACGGCGCCGATGTGGTCGAAGTGCGTGTGGGTGAGCAGGATCGCCTCGGGCGCCACGCCGAGCGCGTCCATGGCGGCCTGGAGCTTGGCGGCCTCGTCGCCGGGATCGATCAGCAGGCAGCGATCAGAGCCCTCCCGCCGCACCAGGTAGCAGTTCTCCTGCAGCGGCCCGACGGTGAACATGCGCACGTCCATGCGCTACTGCTTGCGCTGGCCGGCGAGCTTGGCCTGGCGGCGCTTGTAGAAGTAGCTGTCGGTGTAGAAGGTCAGCGGCGTGTAGAAGAGGACGAGGAAGACGCCGAAGGCCACGCCGGCGATCGGCTTCTGCTTGAGGATCACGATCGACGCCACGACGAACACGGCGGCGGCGATCAGCGCGCGGTTGAACGAGCTGCGCCAGCTCGGCGGCTTGTCGAAGCGGGTCATGCGCGCCCCGCCGCGCGTCGTCCGCCCGCCGGTGCTCTTCTTGCTCTCCGATCCGGTCGGCTTGCGCCCCGTGCGCCCGCGCGTCTCGACCATCCCGGCGGCGTTGCCGCGGTGCTTGGTCTGGCGCTTTCGTCTCGTCGATGCCACTAGGAAGGAGATTGTGTCGCTCCGGAGCTTAGTCGCTCCTCGATGGTCGCCCGGTTGCGAATCGGCACGCGGTCCGGCCAGCCCGCGAAGGCAGCCTCGGGCGCCAGGCCGACGAGCTCTGCCTCGGATACCGGCGCGTGGCGCTCGACCGCTTCGAGCAGCTCGAGCAGCGCCAGCGCCTCGTGGTCCTCGACGTTGCAGGAGACCTGGGCGACGGCGTCACGTGCGCTCAGCGACAGGCCGATCGCGCGCAGCGACGGAAGGCCCTCGGCGCCGCCCTCGCGCAGCGCCGCCGCGATCCGGCGTGCGTCCTGCTCGGTGGCGGGCGGCGCGAGCTCGAAGTTGAACGCCACGAGCGGCGGGCGGGCGGCGACGAGCGTCGCGCCTGCCGTCGGGTGCATCTGCGGCGGCCCGAAGTCCGGCGCCAGGCCCTCGGCCATGCGCCGGGCGAGGGCCTCGGGGCCGCCGCGCCGCAGCTCGGCGCGGGTGCGCCCGCCCGCGAGGGCGCCGTAGAGGAAGACGGGCACGCCCATGTGAGCGAGGTCGTCGGCGAAGGCGAGCGCGGCGGCCACCGCGTCGCCGCGCTGGCCGGCGGTTCGGTAGACGAACGGGGCGACGTCGAGCGCGCCGACGTTCGGGTGGATCCCGGCGTGCGCGGTGAGGTCGATCAGCTCGATCGCGGCGCGCGCGCCCCGCTCGAGCGCGTCGCGCAGGACCTCGGGCTCGGCGGCGAGGGTGAAGACCGCGCGGTGGTGGTCGGGGTCGGCGTGGCGGTCGAGCAGGCGCGCGCCGCCGGCGGTGAACGCGTCGCCGATGGCATCGAGGACGCGCTCGTCGCGGCCCTCGGAGACGTTTGGCACGGCGAGGAGCACCTCGTGGTACCGCTAGAGCACGTAGCGCCCGGCGTCGAGCACCTGGGTGTCCCCGATGGTCAGGCTCGCGTCGGTGACCACGACGTCGAGGTGGACCGGGACCGACACCGTCCCGCCGATCCCGGCGCTGGCGCCGAAGGCGACGTGCACGGTGCCGAGGATCTTCTCGTCCTCGAGGACGTTGCCGGTGAGGGTCGCGTTCTCGTTGGTGCCCACGCCGAGCTCGGCGAGGTTCGTGCCCGCCTCGCCGTGAGCGATGAGGCGCCGATAGAGCTCCTCGCCCTCGGGGCCGCTCGCCTCGGCCAGGCGCCCGCCGCGCACCGTCAGCAACGCGTCGCCGAGGCCGATGCTCGCCAGCGACTGCGCGACGACCGTCCCCTCGCCGCTCAGCGGCGAGACGAACCCCTCGCCGCACGGCAGGTTGCCGAACGCGCCCGGCGCGGTCAGGTCGCCGTCGTCGGCCATCCCGCGCCGGCCGCTGAGGTCAAGCTCGAGGTCGGTGCCGCGCGGGCAGCCGATGTGGGCGCGGCCGGCGGCATCGAGGAGATCGGCGACCGCCCGCGAGCGGGCGCGCATGGTGTCGAAGTCGATGGCCATGAGGCGGGCGAGCATGTCGGCGGTGACGGTCGGCATCGTCGCGCCGCGGGCGCCGCGCTCGGTCGCGCGCTTTCGCGCGTGGGTGTGCGAGAGCGACCGCGAGGTCGGCGCGATGAACACGTCGCTGGCCGCCAGCGCCTCGGCGACCGGCGCGGGCGGCTCCTCGCCGTGCTCGCCGCGCGCCTGCATGACCGTGAGCACGGCGTCGGCCTGCGCGCGCTGCGCTTCGGCGCGCAGCGCCTCGCCGACGTCCTGCAGCGTGGAGTCGACGACGACGACCACGTTCTCGCCCGGCTTGACCGCCAGGCAGCGTTCGATGACGGTCCGCACGGCGGGAGCGAGGTCGGTCATGCGCCGGACCGTACTAGCGTGCGCCGCGTGGACGAGTGGATCGTCGACGGCAACAACGTCATGGGCACGCGACCGGACGGCTGGTGGCGCGACCGCGAGGGCGCGCAGCGGCGCCTCGTCGGGCGGCTGGAGACCTTCGCCGAGGCGCGCGACGAGCCGGTCACGGTGATCTTCGACGGCCGCCCCCACGACGCCGGCGGCGGGCTGCGCGTCGGCGTGCGCTTCGCCCGGCGGTCCGGGCGCGACGCGGCCGACGACGACGTCGCCGCGCTCGTCGAGCGCCACCCCGAGCCCGGTCAGCTCAAGGTCGTCACCTCGGACGCGATGCTCGCCGATCGCGTCCGCACCGCCGGGGCTCAGGTCGTCGGCGCGGGCGCCTTCCTGCGCGAGCTCGACGAGTCTTCAGCGTGAACGTCGCGGATGTCCCGATGCCGTCGTACCTCCGGGACGTTCACCGCGGGGGCCGGCGGTGCAGGTCGAAGAGGACGATGCGCGGCGGGCCGGGGTCGACGTCGCTCTCCACCTCCCAGCGCTCGGCCGCGGCGTCCTCGAACCCCACCGAGGCCGCGCGGCCGGGGTCGGCGATGATCGCGTGGTCGGCGACCCGATCGAGGACCGCGAGGACGAGGGCGAGGTTGCGCCGCTCGTAGAGCAGGTCCGAACCGATGACGAGGTCCCAGGGACCGCGCGCGGCGAGCTCGTCCGGCTCGGTCCACGAGACCACGGCAGTCTCCAGGCGCGCGCCGTTGGCGCGAGCGTTGCGCTCGGTGAAGGCGATCGCCGCCGGCGACCAATCGGTGGCCAGGACGCGGCCGCCGGCCAGCGCGGCGGCGACGCTCGGCAGTCCGAGCCCGCAGCCGAGCTCGAGCACCCGCGCGCCGCGCAACGCGCGGCTGCCGACCCGCCGCGCCAGCGCCCGCGCGCTCGGCCACAGCTCGGCCCAGTAGGGCAGGTACTCCTCGTGCTCGAAGGCCTCCTCGTCGAGCAGCGCCTCGGCGTCGACCGGCCGCGTGATGGCCAGGTCGCGCCCGGCGACGACCACGATCTCCTCGACGATGTCCGCATCGGTGCGCGCCACGCTCATCAGGATGACGGGTGCGCCGCAGTTAGCCTCCGCGCGGTGGAGCTCACTCCGCTCTCCCCCGCGCCCTCCGACGGGCGCGTGTTCACCGACGTCGCGCGCGCCGGCCTCGGCGACGTCGCGCCCTCGGGGCGGCTGCGGCTCGATGCGATCGCGCGCTGGCTGCAGGACGCCGCGTTCGCCGACCTCGTCGACTCGGGGCTGCCCGACGACGGCGTCTGGGTGGTCCGGCGGCTGCGGATCCGCGTCGAGCGCTTCCCGCGCTTCCGCGAGGCCGCAGAGGTCGACACGTGGTGCAGCGGCACCGGCTCGCTGTGGGCCGAGCGGCGCAGCACCGTTCGCGGCGAGGACGGCGGGCTGGTGGAGGCGGTCGCGCTGTGGGTCCACCTGGACGCCGGAGGGGCGCGGCCGCGACCGATGCCCGAGGGCTTCGAGGCGGTCTACGGCGCCTCGGCCGGCGGGCGCCGCGTCCGCGCGCGGCTGCATCAGCGCAGCGACCCGCCCGAGGACGCCGAACGTGCCCCATGGCGGTTCCGCGCCGCCGACCTCGACCTCGCAGACCACGTCAACAACGCCGTGTACTGGCAGGCGCTGGAGGAGCGGATGAGCGGCGAGGCGCCCGAGCCGCTCGACGCCGAGATCGAGCACCGCACGCCGGCCGACGCCGGCGAGGCCGCGATCGTCAGCCACGGCGCGCAACTGTGGCTCACGGACGGCGCCGGAGAGGTCCTCGCCACGTTATTCGTAGCTTCGCCACAAAGTTGACGCCTTCGCGATTGGGCCTCATGCGCAGAGCGCGCCGAAACCTGCGCCTAGGGTCCAAGGCATGTCGAGAGCCGCTCGGACCTCCAACCTGCTCGCGGTGACGATCCCCTTCGTCGCCTTCATCCTCGCCGTCGTCCTGCTCTGGGACCGCGGCGTCGGCTGGCACGACCTCGCCCTCTTCGCGGTCTTCTACCTGCTGTCCGCGATCGGCGTGACCGTCGGCTTCCACCGGATGCTGACCCACCGCTCGTTCCAGACGAGCAAGCCGCTGGAGTACCTCTTCGCGGTCCTCGGCTCGATGTCGGTGCAGGGCCCGGTGATCGCGTGGGTCGCCGACCACCGCAAGCACCACGCGCACGCCGACGAGGAGGGCGATCCGCACAGCCCGCACGTCGGTGCCGGCTCGGGCCTGCACGGCCTGCTCCACGCGCACGTCGGCTGGCTGCTCATGGAGCAGGGCCGGGCGCGCAAGCGCAAGTACGCGCCGGATCTGCTCGAGGACGGCGGCATGCGCCGCATCAGCCGCGCCTTCCCGCTCATCGTGGTCGCCAGCCTGCTGGTGCCGGCGGCCATCGGCTGGGCGATCACCGGCAAGCTCACCGGCGCGCTGACCGGCCTGCTGTGGGGCGGCCTGGTCCGGATCTTCTTCGTCCACCACGTGACCTGGTCGGTCAACTCGGTATGCCACTTCTTCGGGCGCCGGCGCTTCGACATCGAGGACCACTCCACCAACGTGTGGTGGCTGGCGCTGCCGAGCATGGGAGAAGCCTGGCACCACAACCACCACGCCTTCCCCCGGTCGGCCTCGCACGGCCTCGGCCGCTTCGAGCTCGACCCGTCGGCGTGGGTCATCCGCGGCATGGAGAAGCTCGGCCTGGTCTGGAACGTGGTGCGGATCGCGCCCGAGCGCCAGGCGCAGAAGCTGGTCGTCCGATCGGGCGAGCAGCTCACGCCCGCGGCAGGCTCCTGATCGCCTCGCCGAGCAGCCCGACCGCGGCGTCGAGCTGCTCGTCGGAGACGTAGGGCGCCGGCCCCAGCCGCAGCCACGGGCCGCGGCTGTCGGCCAGCACGCCGCGCTGCGCCAGGGCCGCGCGCAGCTCCCCGGCCACGGGTGAGCGCAGCGCGAGGAAGGCGCCGTAGCGATCCAGCGGCGTCTGGCGGTCGCGCGTGACGACGTCGTCGGGCGCACCGAGGGCGTCCACGCGCTCCGCGAGCAGCTCGACCTGCCGCCGGTAGCTCTGGCGCAGGCGATCGGGCGTGAGCCCCTGCTCGGCGAAGAAGCGCATGACCCGGGCGGCGCGGTAGTGGCTGGTCGGGTCGTAGGTGGAGCCCGCGAAGCGCTCGGCGCCGCGCCCATAGGCGACGCGGTTGGCGTCGTGCTCGTCCGTCAGCGCTCCGAACTCCGCGTACCAGCCGGTGATGGCGGGGCGCATCTCGCAGCCGTGCGCCGGCACGCGCAGGAAGCAGTTGCCCTCGCCCAGCTGCAGGTACTTGTAGCCGCCGCCCAGCACCCACGCGTCGCTCAGGCCCCGCTCGGCGAGTCCGAACGGCATCGCGCCCAGTGCGTGGTAGGCGTCGACGACGAGCTCCGTACCCGTGCGCGCGCAGGCGACGGCCACGGCGTCGAGGCCGGGCACGATGCGGGCGGTCTCGAAGAGGACCGCCGAGACGAGGACGGCCGCGGTGCGCTCGTCGACCGCCGCGGCCAGCCGCTCGGCCAGGGTGTCGGCCGGCTCGGCGGGCACGCGCACGAGCTCGATGCCCTCCTCGGCCAGCCGTGCGAGCTGTCGGCGCAGGGTGTGGAACTCGCCGTCGGTGGTGACCAGGCGCGGGCGCCCACGTAGGTCGAGCGCCGAGAGGAGGCGCAGGACGAGGTCGTGGGTGCTGGCGCCCAGCGCGATCTCCGCGCCCGGGTCGGCGAGCAGGCGCCGGAACCCCTCGCGCACCTCCTCGGCCTTGGCGAACGCGCGCTCCCACTTGTCGTCGATGAGGCGCGCGGCGTCGTCGAACGCCTCGATCTGGCCCTCGAGCGCGACGTCCGGCCACGCCTGGTGCGAGTGGCCGGTGAGCAGGAGCCGCTCGGCCACGCGGAAGCGCTCGTAGTGCGCAGCCAGCGGGTTCGCCATGCCCGCCTGCCTACCATATCGGCGTGCCCGAGAGCTTCTGCCGCATCGGCGACATCGACCTCTGCTACGAGACCTTCGGCGACCCCGCCGACCCCGCGATGCTGCTCATCATGGGGCTGGGCACGCAGATGCTCGGCTGGCAGGAGGAGTTCTGCGAGCAGATCGCGCAGCGCGGCTTCTTCGTCATCCGCTACGACAACCGCGACATCGGACGCTCGACGATCGTCGAGGACTTCCCGGCGCCGACGCTCGGCCAGCTCCTGCGCAACGACAAGCGCGCCGTGGCCTACACGCTGGCCGACCTGGCCGCCGACGGCGTCGGCCTGCTCGACCACCTGGGGATCGAGCGCGCGCACCTCGTCGGCGCGTCGATGGGCGGGATGATCGCCCAGACGATCGCGGCGCGGCGCCCCGAGCGCGTGGTCTCGCTCGCCTCGATCATGTCCAGCACCGGCAGCCGCCTCAGGGGCCAGCCGGCGCCGAGCACCTACCGCCTCTTCCTGCGCCCGATGGCCCGCGAGCGCGAGCAGTACGTCGAGCAGGCCGCCGAGCTCTTCGACCACATCGGCTCGCGCGGCTTCGAGAAGGACGACGTCGCCTTCCGCGAGATGCTCGGCGCCATGCACGACCGCGGCCACAGCCCGCGGTCCGCGAGCCGCCAGCTCGCCGCCATCCTCGCGGCCGGCAACCGCACCGCCGAGCTGCGCCACATCACCGCGCCGACGCTCGTCATCCACGGCACCGCCGACAAGCTCATCCGTCCGTCGGGCGGGCGCGCCACCGCGCGGGCGATCCCCGGCGCGCGCCTGCTGACGATCGAGGGCATGGGCCACGACCTGCCGCGAGGCGCGTGGCCGCAGATCATCGACGCGATCGCCGAGAACGCCGCCCGCGCCGCTACGGCGCAGCCGGCACGATCGTGAGCGGCGCGCCGTCGGGGAGCTCGGCGGTGTCGAAGGCCGGCTGATCCAGGCGCTCGACGTTCTGCATCAGCTCCAGGAAGGCGTCGGCGGGATCGAGGAAGTCGACGCGGTGCGTGCGGTAGTGCATCGGGACGATCCAGCGCGGCTCCAGGCGCTCGACGACGGCGGCGGCCTGCTCGGCGTCGATCGTCGCGCTGCCGCCGACAGGGAGGAAGAGGAGGTCGACGTCGCCGATCGCGGCGGCCTGCTCGTCGCGCAGCGCGCGCTGGCCGAAGTCGCCGAAGTGCGCGACGCGCGTGCCGTCGAGCTCGAAGACGAAGATCGTGTTGGGGCCGCGGCGCGTCCCCGCCTCGTCGTCGTGCTCGGAGGCCACGGCGATCACCTCGCCGATGGGCGAGTCCAGGCGGCCGGCGGTGGAACGCAGGACGACGGGGTCGCCGTCGATGCGGTCGACGCCGTTGTGGTCGCGGTGCTCGTGGGTGACGAGCAGCAGATCGGCGCTGACGCCCTGGATCGGCGGGTAGTCGAGCTTCAGGCCACCGCGCGCGGCGAGGCCCGCCATGTCGCCCAGCGGGTCGATGAAGACCGTCGTGTCACCCGCGGCGAGCCGGAACGCGGATTGCCCGAACCACTGGATCTGCATGGTGCTCCTTCGGTGCGGGTGCTGGGAGCCGGCCGCCGCGCAGGAGCGAGGCGACGGCCCCGACGAGGCAGGCGATGATCGCGAAGGTGAACGCCGCGTGCAGGCCGTGCTGGAACGGGCCCGAGATGATGCTGGGGAAGAAGGTCGAGCCCGTCAGCGCCGCCTGGTCGTGGGCCGGCAGCGCGCCGAGCACGTGCGGGCCGACGAGGTGCTGGATCGGGTTGTAGCCGAGGAACGCGGCGAACAGGATCGACACCGGCGGCAGGTTGCCCACCTCGTGGGCGGTGCCGGCCGGGACGCCGTGGGCCTGCAGCCCGCTGCTCAGCGCGGACGGCAGCGTCGAGCTGAGCCCGATGATCATCAGCGTGAAGAAGATCCCGATCGACAGGACCTGGGCGGAGTTCTGGAACGTCTGGTTCATGCCGCCCCCGGCGCCGCGATCGGTCGGCGGCAGGCTGTTCATCACCGCGGCGCGGTTGGGCGAGGCGAACATGCCCATCGAGATGCCGGTCATGAGCAGGATCAGCGCGAACAGCGGGTAGGCGAAGTCCACGGGCAGCAGCATGAGCAGCCCGAAGCTCAGAGCGGCCGCGAACAGGCCGCCGCTGGCGAACGGCCGGGCGCCGTAGCGATCGGACAGGTAGCCCGACGTGGGGCCCGCGGCAAGCATGCCGACGGTGAGCGGAAGCATGTAGATGCCGGCCCACAGAGGCGTCTCGGTGAAGTCGTAGCCGTGGCGCGGCAGCCAGATGCCCTGCAGCCAGATGATGAGCATGAACATCAGGCCGCCGCGGGCGACCGCTGCCAGGAAGGTCGACAGCGTGCCGAAGGTGAAGGCGCGGATGCGGAACAGCGGCAGGCGGAACATCGGCTCGGGGACCCGGCGCTCGACGATCGCGAAGGTGATCAGGCTGAGCACGGAGCCGGCGAGCAGCGCGAGCACCCGGGGGCTCCCCCACCCGGTCGGGTGGCTGCCGTAGGGCCGGATGCCGTAGGTCACCGCGACCATCGCCAGGACGAGCCCGAGCGCGAAGGTGACGTTGCCGGGCCAGTCGACGGACGCGCGGCGCGGCCGGCTTCGCTCCTCGAGCTTGAGGTAGCCCCAGACGGTGCCGAACAGCCCGATCGGCACGGAGATGAGGAAGACCATCCGCCAGTCGATCGGGGCCAGGATCCCGCCGAGCACCAGCCCGATGAACATGCCGCTGACGCCGACGATGTTGTTGATCCCCAGGGCCATCCCCCGCTGGTTGGCCGGGAAGGCGTCGGTGATGATCGCGGCGGCGTTGGCCAGCAGGCAGGCGCCGCCGATGCCCTGGACGATCCGGAAGACGATGAGGTACGTCGCGCCGGCGCGGCCCGTCATCCAGTCGACGGTCAGCAGCAGCGAGGCGACCGTGTAGATGACGAAGCCGAGGTTGTAGATCCTCACCCGGCCGTACATGTCGCCGAGACGACCGAGGCTCACGATGAGCACGCTGGTCACGACGAGGTAGCCGAGGATCATCCACAGCAGGTAGAAGCTGTTGGACGCCACCAGCGGATCGAGGTGGATGCCCCGGAAGATGTCGGGCATCGCGATGAGGAGGATCGACGCGTCGAGCGTCGCGAGCAGGACGCCGAGCGTCGCGTTGGAGAGCGCGATCCACTTGTAGCGGTCCGGGTGCGTCACTCAAAGGCAAGTCTACAGGCGACCTGAACAGTTCACCTGTCGATCTGCGCGCTAGAGTCCCGGCCATGAAGGTCGCCACCGATCCGGCACTGCTGGCCAGCGAGCTGCGCCTGATCCTGGGACGGCTCGTGCGCCGCATGCGCGCGGAGGGCCGCCTGCCGATCGCGCAGATGGCCGTCCTCGGGCGCCTGGACCGAGGCGGCCCCGCCACCGTCAGCGCGCTGGCGGGCGCCGAGCGCGTGCGGCCGCAGTCGATGTCGCAGACGGTCGGCGAGCTCGAGGGCGATGGCCTCGTCGTGCGTCACCCCGACCCCGACGACCGCCGCCAGCTGCTCGTCGAGCTCACCGAGGCCGGCACGGCCGTGCTCGTCGACGAGCGCCGCCACCGCGAGGGCTGGCTGGCCCGCGCCATCGCCGAGGACCTCTCCCCCGCCGAGCGCACAGCGGTCGAGGCGGCGCTCGAGCCGCTGCGCCGCCTCGCCGACGACTGAGCCGCGAGCCGCTACGCTCCACACTCCTCCGCCGGAGTAGCTCAGTCGGTTAGAGCAGCGGAATCATAATCCGCGTGTCGGGGGTTCGAGTCCCTCCTCCGGCATAGAGAAAAGTCCTGCTAATGACGATATTTCGCAGCAAAGATCGCTTAGCACTAGTCTCGGGATTTCCCTAGAGGATTCCTCCACGGGCCCGGCCCGAGGTCGCGCGCGTTGCGCCAGGCCGAGCGTCTAGTCCGCGCCGCGGCGTTGCTGGGCGGCGACAGCCGCACCGTCGAGCGGGACAACCGTTTGGGCGCTCATCTAATTGGTCGTAGTCCGGTCAGCCAGGTCGGGCGTCCGTCCTCGTTCGGGACGCATGCGCCTGGGCTGACCGGCTGGGCCGTCGGGACGGCGCACCTTATGGCACCGCGAGGCTCGAGGTGGGCGTGTGCGTCGATGACCGTGCGGGAGTGATGGACGGTCAGGCCCTCGTCAGCGAGTCGTTGCACGCAGTCGTTGTAGGTGTCGGTTGGCAGGCACTGCGGAACCGTGTGTCCAGGCAGAAGACGACGACGTCGCCGGCCCGCACCGAGGAGAGCAGATCGATGGCGGTCCCGTCGGTGCCGTCGGGTTGCAGCCAGTCGGCGACGTCTGACTCGGCCAGGATGGCCAGCCGGTCGCGCGTGCCGCCGAGACCGCGCACCTGCTCTGGGCTCAGGGAGTCCAGATAGTCGTGCACACGCTGGGCTTGATGCTCCTCAGCGAACAGCCTCGTTGATGTCCCTTGCGCCGTCTTCCAGCATTTGTTAGTCTCTCTACTACTAGATAGACCCGAGAGCTCAAAGCTGGAGCGGACGTTTCGATGAGCAACACCTGCCGAGGCCGAGCGGAGCTCGAGTAATGGCGCAAACAACCGGAAGGCCCATCCGCGATGAGCTCGTCGCATCGGCTCTCGAGCTAGCACAAACCGTTGGCATCGAATCGTTCAGCTACGCCGACATAGCCCAAAAAGTCGGAATCAAGACCGCCTCGATTCACCACCACTTCCGATTCAAGCACGATCTCGTAGCCGAACTCCTGAGGCGCTACCGGATCGAGTTCAACGCCCGAGCTGATGACCTTGCACGCATTGCAAATGCTGAGCAACGGCTGCATGCCTACGCGGTCCTTTTCGCCCAGGTCGCCGGCCAAGGCCGGATGTGCCTGTGCGGCATGTCCGCCGCAGAATGGTCGTCTATCGGCGCGGAAGGGCAACGCGAGGTCACCGCGTTCCTCAACGAACAACGAGATTGGCTGCGCACCACCCTCGTCGAGGGGATCGACCAGGCCCTATTCCGGACAGAACTCGAGGTCGATACTCACGCCGAACTGCTCCTCGTGGCACTTGAGGGGGCCGTCCTGCTCGGCCGTGCTCGGAATGAAACCCCTAGCGCGACGGATGTCATGAACCACGCCATTCACCTCATCCGGTCGGAACACCCATGAGCCGGGGAGACCGAGACATGAAAAGCAATAAGACCGTCAACACCACCGAAAGACGGCCGGACCGAAGGAACCCCACGACCTGTCCGTTTAGAAGCACGCGCATGCCGACCGAGAGCGCTGACTAGTTCGTAGTCCGGCCGAGGCCCTGTCATTGAGGGCCTCCCGGCTCATGGGAGCGCCGGGTAAACGCCTCCCCACGCCCCTTCACCCCAACGCGACCACATGAGCCGGCGCAACCCCACGAGCACAACAGGAACCCGCATGTCACACCATCTCTACTAGCCACTGATGACCGAACGGCTTGCGGAGTTCCGCCGCTACGCACAGGCCCTGAGTATGCGACTTGCCCGCGCGTAGTCACCCGATTGCGCAACATCCCACATGGGGTTGGGCGTCTGCGTTCACCGACATGAGTTGTGCACGCAGGCACGAACGAGAGGATAACCATTGAACTCGACAAAGCTTCCGCCCGTGGTTGAGGACGGCCCTGCGCTCTTGACCGACGCTACGAATCGCAGCAGGCTCACAGCCGATCGCTCCGCGAGCACCTGCACCGATGAGCCGACGCTGGCCTCCACTTGGTTCGGGGTGGCAGGGATTCCAATCACAGACGAGCTGCTCGAATGGCCTCCGGATCTGTTTGCGCTGACCGACGTGCTACTGGAGCGGGCAGACGCCTACCGGTTCGTGTTCTCCGCGCCCGACGGGGGGAGGTGGCCGCCGGGCCGCTTCGGCCCTTCAGAGAAGGAGACCTGGCCGCCCGGCCGCTTCGCCAACTGGTCCAACGCGGTGGAGGGAGCGGCCCGGGAGTGGTGCGTCTGGGCGGAGGACCACACTCGCCCCTTCCCAGCATTGTTGGCGGAGGAATGGTCGACGGTACTGGAGCGGGCCTCGATGCCGCTCGAGCAACTGGCGCAGGGCCAGGATTGGCCCATCTGCGAGGCGCTGTTGATCCTGCACACGATCGCGGACGAGGCGTGCGCTGGGCTGTTCGCCGCGCTGGACCGCTCCGATGGACGGGGATCTCTGTATCGCGCCCGGGGGCGCGAGCTGCTGGCCAGAACCGGTTCGCTGGCCCTCATCCCGTCGCACTTGGTGCGTGTGCTGCCGAAGGTCAGCACGCCGCGGGACGGAGGGGCGAACTTCTCCCGGTATGCGTGCGTGCACCGGCCAGGCGTGGATACGCGATGGCACAAGCTTCCCGCCCGTCATCCCGGCACCGATTCCCGTGCGGAGCATGTCAACCTGCTGATGCTGCCGTGGCCTTTGCGAGTCAGGGAGTCTGACTTCAGTCCGGTGAAGGGCCCGGTGTCGAGACTCTCCAAGGAGCCGTTCGGGCTGTTCGAGTTCGAACCGTCCGAGAGCCTAGATCTCGATCTGGTTGATCGCACTCTGGTCGCCGCACAGGACGAGGTCAGCAGCGTCGACGTCGTGGTTCTACCGGAGAGCGCTGTCGACGCGAGCGAGATCGACGAGCTAGAAGCGCTGCTCGATCGCCACGGAGTGATCTATCTGCAGGCCGGCGTTCGCGAGCGCTCCGCGCAGCCTGGTCGGCTCGGCGCCAACTGGGTGCACGTAGGCGTCAATCCGAGGCTGCACAGGGATAGGGCGCCTGATAACGAGCCCCGGGGCGGCTGGCTTCACATCCGCCAGAACAAGCACCATCGATGGTCGCTTGATGAGGGGCAGATCTCCCAGTACAACCTGGCGGGCGCGCTTCACCCCAAGATCCGCTGGTGGGAGGCGATGGACGTCCCACGCCGCTCACTCCAGCTGCTGCAAGTCGGTGAGATCACGATCGCCTCGCTCGTGTGCGAGGACCTCGCGCAGGCCGACGGTGTGGCCGAGATCATCCGTTCCGTCGGACCCACGATCGTCGTGGCGGTGTTGCTCGACGGGCCGCAGCTGACCTCCCGCTGGGCGGCACGCTACGCCAGCGCGCTCGCCGATGACCCCGGCTCAGCCGTCCTGACGCTGACCTCCTACGGCATGGTCCAGCGCTCACGCCCCCCCGGCCATGACCCCTCGTCTGTCGTGGCGCTGTGGAAAGACCCCGAACGGGGAACCCGCGAGATCTCGCTCGAGCCCGGCGCCCAGGGAGTCATCCTCACCCTGGTCGGAGATCGCGCCACCCGCCGCAGCGCCGACGGCCGTTGGCCCGTCGACACCGGGACTCGCTACTTCGACGCGGCCGTACACCAGATCCGGGCGTCGACCACCGGGTCGGGATCAGCAAACCGGCGTCCTGGAGCCCAAACCCTGCCGGTGCTGGAAGCCGACGAGCTCACGATCATCACCGGCTGGGCCGAGGGTCTCGCGGAAGCCCTGGCATACACCCCTGACCGTGCCCTCGGCGTCCTCGCCGACGCACACCCACGCGCACCGTGGCGCGCCCCGCTCGGGATCCCAGAACCATCCCCGCGCGTCAGCAAGGCGATCGATTCGCTCAGCCACGCGGTCATCGCGGCCACCCCCCCGGGCCACGCACCGACGTTCGGCGCAGTGCTCGCAGCAGCAAGACAAGACAAGCCCGACGAAAGCGCGCTTAGCCGGCTGACGCGCCGGGCGTTGCGCTCGAGCCTCGAACAGCTACGCACGCGACAAGCAAAGGACGCCGACCGCTAGGAGCGAGCCACGAGTTCGCTGCGGTGGCTGTCCTGATCGGGATTGTCGCCGTGACCGGTCCGGGGCTGGGCCGGCTACGCAGCGAGGTAGCGCACGCCTCGCCGGGTTGGCTGATCGCAGCGGTCGGGCTGTTCTGTCCGCGCATGAGCGGGTGGCTGACCTTCGGTGCTCACGCCGGTCCAGTCGCGGGCGCCCGCCCACGACCACCGCTTCGCCACCGTGTTGTGCTTTGCTCGCTACTCCGAGTGGAGTTCGCGCGGAGCCGAGTTTCTAACGCCGCCGAAAGAGCATGCAACCGAGATCCGGTGCTAGATCCGCGATCCGCATGGCCATCTGATCGAGGTTGGCCAGACGACCCGACCCTTCCCCGACGACACCGACTAACGGCCACCGGTCGCTCTCGGGCTGATCGACAACCACTCGTCTCCACCACTGGTGTCGCTCTGCCCACCAGCAGCTCCGGGTGTACCGGCCACCGTCACCGCTGCCTCCGAAGGCAAAGGAGCGGCCCCGCTCGGCACCCGCCCGACGTTCCCTTCGCGTAATGGACTCGCCCGCCAAGTCAACCACCGCGCTCTTCATCGCCGACGAATGCAGCAGCACATCCGCCGTGACCGCTAAAGGCGTGGAGCACCAGCGGGGGCCGTGCAAACGGCGGCCGGCCGCCTGCTTCTGGCATTCCGCGGGCGTCTCGTTGCCGACAGTGAAGACGCGCTTCGCGCGGATCCGGGTCTGAGACCTAGCGCTGACTCGTGCGGGGGATAGGGAGACCGTGCCGAACCGTGTGATTGACGAAGGGCAACCGATGTCATGGGCGCTGTCGCCTCTCGTCCAACCAGCACTCCACACGGTTGAGCCCGGCGCTCCCGGCTTCTGCCTGCGTCGAACGGCAACGACAGCAACAACGGGCACCCGCCCGTCGTTTACGACCCGAGTCCGTGCGCCTTCGCCCGACGAGGATGACAAGGGGTTGCGGGGCGCGACGGCCGGTCCCAGACTAACCCGGGTCGCGCTCATCGGGAGCGACTGGTAGATGATGGAGCCTTTGACGACGTGCCGATCCTGACGCCTGATCAGCGTCTGCGGGTGTTCGTGAGCTCGACACTCGAGGAGGTCGCCGACGAGCGGCGGGCCGTGGCGCGTGCAGTCTCCGCCCTCCGGCTCACGCCTGTGATGTTCGAGTCGGGGGCGCGCCCGCACCCGCCGAGGCGGCTGTACCGGGCGTATCTTGCCCAGAGCGACATCTTCATCGGCCTGTACTGGGAGCGCTACGGGCGGGTCGCCCCGGAGATGTCTGTCTCGGGGCTCGAGGACGAGTTCGATCTCTCCGGCTCACTGCCGCGACTCCTCTATGTCAAGACGCCGGCCCCGGAGCGCGAACCGCGCCTGGCCGAGCTGATCGCGCGCATCGCCCAGGAGGCGTCATACCGGACCTTCGTCACGCCGACCGAGCTCGGCCGGCTCGTCCGCGACGACCTGGCGACGTTGCTGAGCGAGCGTTTTGCCGCCGCCGCCTCGCGCGCGGCGTCGTCGGCCGCGCGCGACCGGCATCGCCTGCCCGTCGCGACGACGTCGCTAATCGGAAGGGACGACGACGTCGACGAGGTCATCGCCCTGGTCGGGGAGACCGGCGCGCGGCTCGTCACGCTGACCGGGCCCGGGGGGGTCGGCAAGACGCGGCTCGCGATGGCGGTCGGCGAGCGATTGCGCGACCGCTTCGATGCCGGCGCGGTGTTCGTCTCGTTGGCGGGCGTGATCGAGCCGGCGCGCGCTGTCGCCGCCGTCGGCCGCGCGGTGGGTGCCGATCTGACGGGTACGGATTCGCCGCTCCATGCGGTGATCGAGCGCCTCGGCGCTGACGAGTGGTTGCTCATCCTCGACAACCTCGAGCAGGTGCTCGACGTTGCGGTCGACCTCAACGCCCTCCTGGAGGCGTGTCCGGGCGTCGCGATGCTGACGACCAGCCGCAGAGCCCTGCGGCTGCGGGCCGAGCGCGAGTACCCGGTCCTGCCGCTCCCCCTCCCGGAGGACAGCTCCGCCGTCGTCGACGAGCTCGGCTCCTCGCCCGCCGTGGCGCTTTTCGTGGACCGGGCTCGCGCTGTGCGTCCCGACTTCGTCCTGACCCGGGACAACGCCGCGGCCGTGGTGGAGATCTGCCGGCGCCTGGAGGGCGTCCCGCTCGCGATCGAGCTCGCGGCAGCCCGCACACGGCTGCTGAGCCCGGCCGCGCTCCTGGGCCGTCTGGCGGCGTCACTGGATGCGCTCGGGAGGGGCACGATCGACATGCCCGAGCGCCACCAGACGCTGCGGGCGACGGTGCAGTGGAGCGTGGGCCTGCTCGACGAAGGCGAGCGATCGCTTCTGGAGGCCCTGGCCGTGTTCGTCGGTGGCTGGACGATCGACGCCGCCGCCGACGTCGCCGCGCTGGACGAGGACGCGGCCCTCGAGCTGACCGACGCGCTGGCCAGGCACAGCCTCGTCTCGCTCGACGTGACCGAGCAGGGGCCGCGCGCTCGGATGCTCGAGACGATCCGGGTCTTCGTCGCCGAGCGACTGGCGGCACGTCCGGACGTGTTGGACATCCAACGCCGCCACGCCGACCATTATCGCGAGCTGGTCGAGCAGGCCGATCGGCCCGCACGGCGCGTCGGCCAGAGCGAGTTCATCGAGCGGCTGCTGGTCGAGGCCGGCAATACGGCGGCTGCCGTGCGCTGGTACCTGGCCCACGACCGCGCGCCGCTCCCCCACCTGTTCCGCGTCCTGGCGTTGTTCTGGGCGCTGCGCGACCCGATCGCAGACCCGCGCGCGTGGATCGGCGAGCTCCTCTCGGACGCCGACTCCCTCGAACCCCAGCCCCGGGCCGAGCTCCTCTGGACGGCGGTCATGTCCGCGCTCGACGCGGGCGACGACCGCGAGACACTTGAGGACGGCGAGCGTCTCGCGCGGCTGCTCGATGACATCGATGACCACTACCTCGAGGCCGTGAGCCACGTCGTTCTGGCGTGGACCGCACCGCTCGCCGGCGACCGCGACGAGGCGCTCAGACAGGCATTGGTCGCCGTCGAGCAGCTCCGCTCCCAGGACGAGCCGTTCTGGGCCGCCTCTGCCCTCATCACCGCCGGCGCTCTCGAAACGTACGCGGGCCGCTACGAGGAGGCGCTCGACCACCTGCGCGAGGGCGCCGACCTCGCCCAGGGCTTCGACAGCGCCTGGCTCGCCGCGCTCGCGCGGGCCGAACTGGGGGTTGTCGCCGTCAGGCAGGGCCGGTTCGACGACGCCCGGGCGCTGCTCGACGAGGCGTTGACGCTGAGCCGCGCGGTCCACAACACCCACCTCCTCACGCTGTGCCTCGACGCGTTCGCCCTCCTGGCCTTCGCGGCGGACAGTGCCGAGCCCGCGGCGCGGCTGGCCGGCGCGGCCGAGGGCCTGCGCCGGCGGGGCGGCATTCGGACCTGGCCGATGATGCGGTATCTCGAGGCCGAGGTCGCGGCCGAGGGGCGCACGGCCCTGGGCGCGGAACGCTTCGACCGGGCGTTCGCGGCCGGCCTAGCCCTCACGCAGCAAGAGGCCGTCGCCGAGGCGCGAGCCCTGCGAGAAGCGGCTGCCCGCGAGCCGCGCCCATGATCGCATGCAAGTCCCGCTTCTCCTTTCGCGTGAAGCGGCACGCTGGCTTAGCTTCGGTTGTGACGACTGGCTTGGGGGCGCGAGGACCGCGCGTGACTGGTCGTCTGACGGGCGCTGCGGGACGCCAACGGCCTGCACGGCCCGACCGGCTGGCGCGCGCGCCTGTCGCGCATCGCCGAGCGTCGCGGCGCGTCCGAGGTCGCTGGCGACTGCGTCGGGGCGATCGACGATGCCACCGTCCCGAGCCTGCCCCGCCGCGCGGCCGTCGATCGCTCACGGGCGTCTGAGCGGCGGCTAGAGTCGCGGCCATGGGCGAGCCGCCGGTGGGGACGGTCACGTTCCTGTTCACCGACATCGAGGGCTCGACACGGCTAGCGCGCGAGACCGGGGCCGTGTGGCAGGACGTGCTTGCCGCCCATCACGACGCGCTCGCGCGGGCCATCGAGCGCCACGGCGGGCACGTCGACGCAATCCAAGGCGACGCCTTCGTTGCCGCCTTCGCCGACGCCCGTGAGGCCGTCGACGCCGCGTTGGACGCCCAGCGCGCGCTCGCCGCCGCGGCATGGCCGCGCGGAGTCAAGCCGGTGCGGGTACGCATGGGCGTGCACACCGGCTACGTCGAGCGCACAGAGCTTGGCTACGTCGGGCTGGAGGTGCACCGCGCCGCGCGGGTCGGGGCGGCCGCCAACGGTGGCCAGATCTTGGTCACGGCCGCGACATGCGCCTTGCTCCGCGACGAGACGGACGTCGAGGACCTCGGAGAGCATCGGCTCAAGGACTTCCCGCGCCCGCAGCGGCTCTTTCACGTGGTGCGCGACGGTTACCACGCCACGGACTTCGGCCCACTGCACACGGCCGAGGCGCGGCCGACGAACCTGCCCGACGACCTCACGGCGCTCGTGGGCCGCGACCGCGAGCTGGACCACCTCCAGTCGTTGCTGGGTGATGGGACCCGGTTCGTGACCCTGGTTGGCGCGGGCGGGGCGGGTAAGACGCGCCTCGCGCTGGCCCTCGCGCGCCGGCTGCTCGACGATCTGCCCGGTGGCGCGTTCGTGGTCGCGCTCGCGCCGGTCAGCGATCCCGCCGGCGTCCTGCCCGCCGTCGCCCGCGCGCTCGAGCTCGGAGACGACGCCGGCGAACTGGCGCCCCGCCTCGCGGCGCGGCTGGGCCAGCGGCGGTCGCTGCTCGTGCTCGACAACTTCGAGCAGATCCTGCCCGGCGCTTCCACTGTAGCCGAGCTGCTCGAACGCGCTCGGGATCTGCGCGTGCTCGTCACCAGCCAGGCGCCGCTGCACGTGCGCGGTGAGACCGTCGTGACGCTCGACGCGCTCGCGCTCGAGGCCGCGACGGCACTGTTCACCGAGCGCGCGCGCGCCGTCGCGCCCGGCTGGAGCGCCACCGCAGATGAGGCCGGCGCGATCGCGGACGTGTGCGAACGCGTCGGGCGGCTCCCGCTCGCAGTCGAGCTGGCGGCCGCCCGCGTCGCCGTGCTCGCGCCCTCGGAACTGCTGCGCCGTCTGGAAGCCTCCTCCGACGTGCTGCGCAATGTGGCCCGCGACGCACCGGAACGCCACCGGAGCCTGCGAGCGACGTTCGAGTGGTCGCACGGCCTGCTCGCCCCGGAGCACCAGATCCTGTTCGCCCACCTCGGCGCGTTCGCGGGTCCGGTCCCGCTGGACGCCGTGGAGGCCGTGGGGACGGCAGAGGCAGTCGCGGCGCTCGAGGCGCTGGTGGACTTCTCGCTGGTGCGGCGCGTCGAGTCGCCGGCGTACGGCTGGCGCTTCACGATGCCGCAGGCGCTGCGCGACTTCGCCCGCGACAAACTGGCGGCTTCGGCCGAGGACGACGCGGTGCGCCGCCGCCACGCCGAGCACGTCCTCGCGGTCGCGGGCGAGTCGCGCGTCTGGTTCGCGGTCCCCGAGGCCAAGCAACGCCGACTGCTCGCGATCGACGCGGAGATCCGCCCCGCGCTGCGTTGGGCGGCCGCCAGCGACGCCGAGCTCTACCGTCAGTTGGTCGCCGAGCTCGCCCTGGGCCTCGCCCGCCGCCTGCACGTCGGCGAGCTGATCGAGTACGCCGAGCGCGCCGATTGCCGGCTCGACGCGCCGGGTGCCTGGATCGCCAACTGCCACGCGTACGCGTTGGTCCTGGCCGGCCGACTCGACGAGGCGGAGGCCACGATCGCGCCCGCGATCACATGGGCCCGCCGAGCGGGCGACCCGCGCGAGCTCGGTCTCGTGCTGCACACCCTCTGCTGGATCCTCGACGCAGAGGGCCAGGAGCGCTCGGTCCAGATCGCCCGGGAGAGCCTGGAGCTGCTGCGCGCCACCGGCGACCGCGGCCTGGAGGAGCGCGGCGTGATCGCCCTCGTTCAGATGCTGCTCAGCCATTCGCGCCTGGAAGAGGCGAAGGAGGCCATGGATGCGTCGCCGCACCTGGTCGATCCCGACACCCGCGCGACCTGGCTGGGCGACATCGCTCTGAGGGAGGACAAGCCGGCCGACGCGGTACCGCAGTACGCGCGCTCGCTCGAGCACGCGTCGCGGGCGGGCAACGCGCTCCAGGCCATGAACGACAGCGTCGGCGTCGCCGTCGGCCTGCTGCGCGCCGGCTTCACCGAGGCCGGCATGGAGGCGGCCGGGGCGGTGGCCGCGCTCTCGGCCGAGACCGGGCACGCCGCCTTCGGCAGCTGGGGCGAGAGCTTTGGCTTCGCCGGTACCGTCGAGACCGCGCGCTCGGCACCAGGCGCCGACGCGGCGTTCGAGCGCGGACGGCGGCTCGATCCCGCCCAGCGCGTCGCGCGCATCCTCGCGCTCGCGCGCACGGCGACAGCAGCGGGGTCGCCGCGCGTTCCTTGACCGACTGGCCGATCAGGCCGCGGCGTGTCGACGAAACCGGAGCCTCAGGGCTCGATGAGTTGCTCGATGTGAGCGATGTCGTGCTGGTAAGAAGGCGAACTCCTCGGTGCTGACGGAGCGCCGGTCGCCGCTAGCGAGGGCTCCTCGCGCGCGATGATCCCGGGGTGGTCGTCGAGCGCCACGACGTCCCACCGCCGCGTGACGTGCCGATTGGCGGCCTCCAGCCACACGCAGGCGCCCTCATCGCGCAGCCGCCGGTACACGAGGTACGGATGCCGCGAGAGCTCCTCCCGTGCATCCCGTCGACTGTCGTGCCCATGCCGGCGTTCGTTTCGTTGGTGTCAACCCGCGCGGCGTGCGGTTCGTTGAACGGGCGAGCCGGCGTGCACTCGCGCGCCGGCCTCACGATCATCCTGCAGGTTCTCGCTGCCCCTTCTCATGCGCCTCGACACTCGGGCAGCACGTGCCATGGAGCCTCAGCGCACTGCTCCGATCGCGTGAACGGGGTGGTGCCGCTCGAGTAGCCGTTCGGCTCCTCCCTGTCGTCCATTGCGATAGCGAGCGCCGTCGCGGCGTCAGCCCCTTCACGCGGGCGCGTTACTGCGGGCGGGACGATGCGTCGTGATTCCCGTCGGGCGATCGCCCGCCGCATGCCAACGCGCATGCGTGGTTCCCGTTCAACTGGGCCCGTGGTCGAATTGTGGGACGTCGAGCGGCCGCGCCCAGTTCTGGCGGCTCCACGTGAAGATCTCGGCCTGCGGCGCGAACCACTCGTCGAGGTCATCGAGAGTGCCTTCCTGCACGTAAACGATGCCGGAGCCGTCCTTCAGGTTGTTGGTGACGAACCTGGAACCGCAGTTGGTGCAGAAGACGCGATCGAGCCCCTGGTCCGCACACGTCTCGGTATTCGGACCGTAGGTGTAGCTCTTGGTCGGTCCGCTGAAGGTGAAATCCGTCTCGGGCACCACCACCCATGTCGTCATCTCTGCGCCGGACGCCCGCTTGCAGTCCGTGCAGTGGCAGTTTGCGATGAAGGTCGGCTCGGAGTCGAAGCCGTACGTCACCTGACCGCACTCACAGTGACCGGTGTACTTCTTGTTCATGTCATTCCTCTCCTTACAGCGAGATCGACTTTGGCTAACGACATCGATGACGGCCTGGGCGAAGGCTTCCGGGGCTTGCTCCAGATCACATCGACTGCATGGCAGCGGCGCGGACGGCGGTCATGACGACCTCCGCGACCTCCGTGGGGTGGGAAATCATCGCAACGTGCGAGGCCCCCTTGATCTCGGTCACGGTCGCGCCCATGCGCTCGTAGCTGAAATGGTGGACCCCGGGGTCGATGCACTTGTCGGCGGTCGGAAGCACCGCCCAGACCGGACGGCTGCGCCACGCCGGGGTGGGCGCGGGCTCGCTGAGCGCAACACCGGCGAGGGGACGCTGGGAGATCGCGTAGAACGCGGCGTCATCGGCCGGGATGTCCGCGCAGAATGACTCGTGAAAGCCCTCAGGCGCGAGCGTGAACTCGTTGCCGCCTTCAGGGAGCTCATGCTCGACGATGTAGGGGACGATCCCCGGCGCGGGGAACTTGGACTGCAGGTCGGTCAGGTTCTCGCCCTCGTCCGGAGCGAAACCCGAGATGTAGACGAGGCCGACGACGTTGTCAGCCGTGCCGGCCGCCGTGATGACCGAGCCGCCGTAGGAATGACCGACGAGCAGGACCGGCCCGTCGATCTCGTCGATCACGCTCTTGAGGTAATCGCCGTCACCGCCGCTCAGGCCGCGCAGCGGGTTTGGCGGAGCGAGCATCGTGACGCCTTCGCCGAGGAGCTCGTCATACAGACCACGAAAGCCGGATGCGTCGGCGAACGCGCCGTGGACGAGAACGATGGTTGGAGCGGCCATTGTAAATTCCCCCTTACAGGTGCACGAGGACCGCGCTCGGCGTGTACGTTGGCTCAGTCATGTCCGTCCTCCTCCTGGTGGTGATTGCGGACCACGCGAGTTACGGACCGGGGCGGTGCGCGCGAGGCGCCTGCCGCGGGTGCCGGCACTGCGGAATCTGGGAATGAGGCGGGGGGTCGCGAGAAGCTGACCTTCCTGGTCGCTCCCTCGCCCCGTCACGAGCGAGGACACTCCCGTCGAGTAGAGCTCAGTCTCCTCCCACGCCGCGTCGGAAGTCAAGGCGCGAGTCGCCGCCGCCCCAGACGGGCTAGCGCCTCGCGTGATAAGCAGCGGCCCAAGCGAGACGGTCCCGGCCATCGCTTTCAATGCAATTGGGCAGCGGCCGCTCGCTTGTCTCCCGCTACTGCTTCCGCGTGAACCGGGCGGTCCCGCTCGAGTAGCCGTTCGGCTCCTCCCTGTCGTCCAATGCAGCAGTCGAGGTGGCGGGTGTGCTTTCCCGGCGTGGTTCCGTGAGGCTGGTACCGGCCACGGATCCGAGGAGAACGTTTGATGACCGCCACCGTCGCTCGGTTGCTGATCGGTGTCGTAGCGCTCGTCGCCCTGCTTGTCGGAGGTGGCGGGGTGGCGAGGGCCCAGCTCGCGTTTGAGCTGCCCTCGCAGCCGATGAGCGCCGCCGATGTGGCCGGGCTGCCGCAGCCGCCCGCGGTCGGCGCCGCGAAGCTGCACACGGCTACGGCACCGGGGTATCTGTA